>Ga0315287_10000091_pt1 | contig 77371 bp, 65 predicted proteins | sample YL17G11_0_MG_FD_205037 | JGI IMG/M metagenome (GOLD analysis project Ga0315287, IMG submission 205037) | Sediment microbial communities from Yellowstone Lake, YNP, Wyoming, USA - YL17G11_0 | ecosystem: Environmental > Aquatic > Freshwater > Lake > Sediment | place: USA: Wyoming | collected...
AGGTATTTTTTTATCCGGGATCCCGACGGCATTCTGATTGAGATAATGGAGGACGGATAAATGGGGCAGTTTAAATTTCCCGATGCAGGGCTAATCAAGTGTTTTGACAGGTCTGGCTGCGAAATAGACCCCAAGCCGCAGGATGAGCTCTGGGGACAGAATGGCTGTTTTGTAGTTAACCCGATGTCTTTTACCAAGCTCGCTAAAGGGGGAAAGGCCGTTGCCGATTCCGCAACCTGGGCAGAAGGTTTTTGCATGGTGCAGGATAATAATACCGGCCTTATCTGGGAGGTAAAATCTCCTAAGATTGGCGATATAAATTACTGCGAGGACGGGTATAACTGGAAAGATGCACAGGATAAATATATTAAGGAACTGAATAAGAAAAAATACGGCGGTTTCTCTGACTGGCGCCTCCCCAATAAAGACGAGTTACGTTCTATAATCGATTACGGCAAAACCGGGCCTGCAGTGGATACCCGGTATTTTCCCAACACCAAAAGTGACCTTTATTGGACGGCAGTGCCTTACAAGATGCAGCCGCCTTTTATTTGGGGGATATTCTTTGGCTTGGGTAGCGGCATTTGCTATACTCCTTCTAGCGAGCGTTATGTGCGCGCAGTAAGAGGAGGCGCAAGTAAAATCTTCGGCACCCCTGATACAAGCAGGTTTACGGATAACCAAGACGGAACTATTACTGATATAGTCACAGGATTAATGTGGCAGAAGGGTGAAAATGAACGCATGGATTGGTATTCTGCGCTTAAGGCCTCTAAAGAAATGCAGCTTGCCGGCCATAATGACTGGCGCCTGCCGAATTTAAAGGAATTAAATTCTATTCTTAATCTTGATTACACCGAGGGGTGGTGGTATTACAAGAAATTCTTTCCGGCAGAGGGGCTTAAGCCGCCGTTACTGCACTATTTTTCTTCGACGCCATATGAAGGGATTTATGTCTGGGTAACTAACTTTTGCTTTGGTTATGACGGTTACTATGCCAGCAAGAACGCGAAATTATTATTCCGCGCAGTGCGTAATCAAAACGCACCTTCAGAAAAAGAGAAAACAGTATTTAAGTTTCCTGATTCCGGGCAAAAAAGTTGCTACGATGAGTACGGCAACAAGATTATCGCGCCTGCGCCAGAGCAAAGATATTATGGCCAGGATGGCTCCTACGTGATTAATCCATTGTCTTTTAGCAAATTAGCAGAGGGAGGCGCTAAGCTTGCTGATAACGCGGCCTGGGAAAAGGGGTTGCGCATGGTAAAAGATAATAACACCGGCCTGATCTGGGAAGTTAAATCTGAGCATGAGAATGACGTGAATTTTAAAGGCAATAGCTATACCTGGGATGACTCCTTTACCTATATAAAGGAATTAAATTCGCGCGGGTTTGGGGGGTTTCGCGATTGGCGGCTTCCCAATCGCGAAGAACTGCGCACTATTGTCGATTATAACGGCCAGATCCCTGCCTGCGACTGGAATTTTTTCTCTGATTGCTTACCTGCTTTTTATTGGTCTAAGGATTCCAATAATAAGGAGCCGCTCTTTGGCTGGGGAGTTTATTTTGCTTATGGTTGTGCGATTTGCTATCTCAAAAGTTTTTATTATCCTGTGCGTGCGGTGCGCGCAGGATTAAACAAAGATTTCGGGGATATCCAGCGTTACGCGTTTAAGGATAATAATGACGGCACTGTTACTGATATAAATAGCGGCCTGATGTGGCAGAAAGACGAAGGCCCGGAATTGAACTGGGAAGAGGCAATGAAGCACTGCGCTCAACTAAACTTGGCCGGCTATAATGACTGGCGCCTGCCGACCATAAGGGAGATTGGCTCGCTTTTGGATTTGTCTTTTAAGGATGGAACCTGGTTCCATAAACAGTTTTTTCCCGGAACCAAAACCGCGCCCTTAGGTTTTTACTGGTCTTCGACCACCTACGGCGATACCTTCGGATGGGGAGTTAATTTTCAGTTCGGTTACGACGGTTATTACGCTGGGAAAAAAGAAGGAAAATATCCCTTCCGGCCGGTGCGTAACATTAAGGATAAAACCAAAAAATAAAAAACAAACACCCCGCGCTAATCTGAATTGCGCGGGTGTTGTGTTCGTACACAAAGGAGAAAGCAATGAATAAACTTTTTTTGAAATCAAGCGTACTTTCTATTTCTTTGTTGACGGTCATGGCTTCAGCAGCGATTTCTCCTGCTTTGGCAAAAATCTTTCAAGCCTTTCCCGGCGTTGACCCTACGTTAATAAAATTAGTGCTGACGCTGCCATCGCTTTTAATTATTCCCTTTAGCCTGTTTTGCGGCTGGTTGGTAAAGCGCGTGCAGAAAAAATATATTCTTTTGGCAGGTTTAGTGATTTATTTTGCAGCAGGTGTGGGGGGGGCTTTTGCGCACACAATTACGCAGCTGCTTATTATCCGCGCGATTTTCGGGATAGGCGTAGGTTTGATTATTCCTCTTTCAACGAGCTTAATCGCTGATTTCTACGAAGGAGTAGAGCGGACCAAGACGATGGGTTATTCCGGTTCAGTTTCGCATTTAGGAGGAGTAGTTTTTTTACTTGTATCCGGATGGCTCGCCTGTATTAGCTGGCGCCTGGCATTCGCAGTATACGGTTTATCACTTCTGATATTTTTGATGATCCTGTTCTGGCTTCCTGAGCCGCAGGTAAAGAGGCCAGCCGGCTTAGTAAAATCAAAACTTCCCTTTGGCGTTTATATATGCGCCCTGCTGGGTGCTCTAATGATGATTGCTTTTTATGCAGCTCCCACGAACCTGGCGATGTTCATTGAGAATGAGCGCCAGATGTACACAAGTCAAACCCCGTTATTTAAAAACAAGGAAGAGCTGGCAGTCTATCTTGAAAAAGGGGCAATCTCTGAAGCCGCCAGAGAATCGTTTAAGAATAATGGGATTATGCTTTCTGAACGCGCGAAATTAGCGCTGGTAGAGCCGGGGAAAAGCTGGACAATAACCGATAAGGGTAAAAAGTATGTGATCAGAAAAGCAGAGGGAAAACTTATTATCTCTGCGGAAAAAATGGGCAGGCCCGGTATAGCCGGCTATCTACTTTCTGCTATGACAGTTGTAGGTGTACTTTCCGGGATATTTCTTGCGCAGTTTATGAAACGAAGCGGAGTTTACTGTGCGTCTATTGCAATTTTCTCTATGGCTGTCGGTTATGGAGTTTTGGGATTTACTTCGTCGCTATCAGGTGTTCTTGTTTCTATGCTCTGTATCGGCTTTAGCTCAGGCGTGCTTATGCCGCTTTTATTGCTGGAAGTTGCCAAACTTGCTCCTGATGCCTCGCGCGCTTTTGCTATGGCTGTTGCGAGCGTGGGTGTGTATCTGGGGCAGTTCCTTTCCCCGGTTATCTTAAAAATGGTTTCAAATTTAGCCGGAAAGGGAGATGTGTTCCGGCAGCAGTTTAATTTTCTCGCATTTGGCCTTTTCGCAGCAACAGTTATTAGTCTGGGGATCGCCATTAAGAATAGAAAAACAGGGGTAGCAGTAGATATCCAATTACCACACCATTAACAGAAGATCCCGCGCGTAACCACTTGCAGATTTCTTGCGAAATCTGCTTCGTACGCTCGGGATTAATTCGGCCAAACAACTTATGTTCGCCTGCCGCAGAGTGGCGGCTCCATAAGTTGTGGCCTCATTAAGGAGGAAGCATGAAAGGCAAATTGTTGTTCGGTATCTTTCTCGTTGTTGCAGTGTCTTTTTGTTTTGGTCAGTTGGCATTTGCCAGTCACTTAAAAATTGATAGCCCTTTGGTTAGCGTAATCGATCCGGAGAAGAAGGCAGCGAAAGTCCAATTTAACATTACCTGGGATAATTCCTGGAAGGACGATATTAACTGCGATGGGGTCTGGGTATTTGCTAAATATAAACTACCCAAGGGTAGCTGGAAGCATATGACTTTAAAGAATGCAAGCGAGTCACCCTTTAATTATAATGACCAGGCTGTGGGATTTTTCTCTAAAGGGGATAATCAGGACTTAGGAATGTGGATTCCTCTTGAGAAAAAGGGTGTTTTTATTTTTAGAACAAAGGCCGGAACCGGCACGGTCAGTTCCAAGAATGTCACCGTAGTTTGGGACTACGCAGCAGACAATGTCCTGGATAATGAAGTGCCGCAGGTGGCGATAAAAGTTTTCGGCCTGGAGATGGCTTATATTCCTGAGGGCAAGCATTATATAGGTGATCCCAAAGGCCCGGATGGCCCGGACAACACTTTCTATACCTATCCTAACAACGGCTCGTATTTGATTAAATCGGAAGAGCCGATTCTTGTGGATAAGGCTGAGGGTGCTTTATACTGCGACCAGGATAATCCCAGAAGCCGCGAAGATGTGCCTTTTACTATCCCTGCAGCTTTTCCGAAAGGTTACCAGGCGCTCTGGATGATGAAATATGAATTGGCATCCCAGCAGTTCGTGGATTTCCTGAATACCTTAACCAGAAAACAGCAACAGAGCATGGTTGAATCCGATATCAGCCAAGATGAAATAAAGAACTATTACGTCAAGACCAACAGCGAAGAGGAACATCTGCGTAATTCCATTGTTTGCGCCAAGAAGGGAAACGGCACCACAGAACCGGTTATTTTTTATACTTACGCTCCGGCCAGGGCATTGAATTTTACCAGTTGGGCCAACATTACTGCGATTGCTGACTGGGCGGGCTTAAGGCCGATTACAGAGTTAGAATATGAAAAAGCCTGCCGCGGGCCAAAAGACCCGGTTGAAAATGAGGCTGCCTGGGGCACGACGGAAGCAGGCCGTGTTGAGACCTTTGACGGCGCTGATGGGAGCGGTTATGAATTGAAAGTTCCGCAAAAGGGATTAGTGAATGCCTGTTTCGGCGGCGGTATTGCCCCTTTTGATGTAGGCAAAAAGACCGTCCCGGATAATCCGGGTTTTGAAGGCCCGGTGAGCGGTGAGATTTTTGAAAACAGCCGTCACGAAGGAATTCCTGAGAGAATAAACGACAGCGCTTCGTATTATGGCGTGAGAAATTTAAGCGGTAATCTCTGGGAGCGCTGCGTTACCGTCGGGCATAAGCTTGGCCGTCAGTTCACCGGTGTTCATGGCGATGGCAAGCTGGATATGGATGGATTTTCCGATGTTTCTGACTGGCCGGGTAGAGACGGGACAGGCGCGGGGAACAGGGGAGGCGTTTGGTCAAGCCCCGCATTCAAGTATCTGCGTTTTGCCTTGCGTTTTGCCGCGAATTTCCCTAAGAGCGAAGACGGAAAGAATAGCGGTTGCAGGCTGGGTTTCTAAGGACGGCGTAACACCCCGCGCTTATGCGGAATTGCGCGGGTGTCCCCTTTAGTAGGGGAGGAGGATCGACAATGAAAAAGTTATTCTTTTTAGCATTATTATTGTTACCTGCATTAGCGTATGCCGCAGACTTTAACGCCCCGGAGATGGTATTGGTTCCCAAAGGAAGTTTCGAAATCGGCAATAAAGATTTTAAGAATGCGAAACCGGTGCATAAGGTGATATTATCCAATGATTTTTATATGGGTAAATACGAAATAACCAACCAGCAGTATGCGGATATGCTTAATTACGCCTGGAGCAAAGGATACCTGGATAAAGAAGCTTTTGCGGAAGGCTCCAAAAGGAAAGAAGCCAGGGGAGTAACCAAGGCCCCGCAGAAATATCAGGACGTCTTTGATGAGCATTCCCAGATTACCTTTGAAAACGGCGTCTTTAAGGCGCATCCGGGAAAAGAAAGTTTTCCGGCAATGGAGGTTACCTGGTACGGGGCAGCCTTTTATTGCAATATGCTCAGCGAGAAAGAAGGGCTTACGCCTCTTTATAACCTGGATAATTGGACTTGCGAGGTTTACGGCAAGGCCGGATACCGTCTCCCTACGGAAGCAGAATGGGAATATGCCGCTAAATATGACGATAAAAGAATTTATCCCTGGGGTAATACTCAACCCGACGAAACCTACGCAAATATCAAAAAGAGCATTAAGCAGCAGGCAGATGTTTTGACTACTGCCGTCGGCTCGTATTCTCCTAAAGGAGACACCAAATTAGGAATTGCGGATATGGCCGGTAATGCCGCGGAATGGTGCAATGACTGGTATGATATTTCTTACAGCGAGAAATCTTACGAAACCGACCCTAAAGGGCCTGCTGCAGGGCTTCAGGTGTATGCCGCGCCGATGAAGAAATATATGGCGCAGAAAGTAGTGCGCGGAGGAAGTTTCTTGCATGACCCGAAATTCCGGGAAGGAATGGGCGTTCCTTTTCTTATTGATTCGGTAACCCGGGCCGAGGCATTTACTACCAGCGGCCGCAGTTTTGATTGTGTTAATATGAGCCGGCAAGTTGAGAGTTTTCGCGCAGTAAAGACGGTGGCGCCCGCAACCGGCGCTGCGAATAAATAATTTCGCTTTTTAAAAAATAGGGGTTGGTCAGTTATAAATGAAAATAATAAAATTAGGGGTTCTCTGCTTTTTGCTATCGGGCATTGCTTTATTTTTTAAACCAAATCTTTTATTTGCCCAGCTGCCGGAACGCGATGAGACGGAAAAATTCTTTCCGGCGAAAACAGGGATTACGGAAATAGAGGAAATAAAAGAAAAAAAAGATGCCACGCCGCTTGCTAAAATAAAGAACCACATGTCCGAAGGGGTCAAGTATATCCCGGGAAAGCATCATACCGGATCCTATGAAGACGATGATCTTTATACCCACTATATTTATGAACAGGACAATAAGGGCAGGACAGTAAGGAAGAAGGGTTATAATGTAGGGCCGAACAATACCAAGATAACCTCCGATGAGTACCTCAAATATTATGTGGCCTATGAATACGATAAAGACGGGAGGCTGATTAAGGATTTTTCCTACAACGGCAAGGGCCCGGACAATATTTGGTTTACCCCGGATGATATAGAGAATTATCATTCCGTATATGAATATGACTCGCTTAGGAATAAGAGCAGGATCGTCAGGTATACCTTAGACGGCAATGTCTTTGATTACACGGCTCTTGAAACTAATCCCCGGGGTTTGATTGTTAAAGACGCGGTATATAAAGGCAAGGGCCCGGATAACCAATGGTTCACTCCCGATGATGAAATAGAAAAATATCATCGGTTTGATTACGATAGTAACGGGAATTTGATTCGGGCAGCAGAATACCATGTGGGCCACAATGGCAAGGGCAAGGATGGCGTCTGGTTTACTCCGGACGATGAGATTTCTTCAACCAAGGTATTCTCCTATAGCAAAGAAGGCGGGATTGCAAAGATAGGAAAATATATTGGGCCTGGCCCTGACAATATCTGGTTTACCGACGATGACAAGCTTCAATACTATACCATATATGATTAGCATAAATAAGATAGCTATCCAGATCGTTAAGAATGCTTAGATTCTTAAAGATTTTTATTAATCCCCACGCCGAACATAATAAAAAATCCGGCTCAGCTTATCAACAGCAGCTAAGGTTTTTAAAAAAAGCCTGGCACGATAATACGTACGGCCTGGAGCGTGTATTAAGGTTGTTCCTGTGCCTGATCCAATTTATCTTCCCCATCCTTTTAATAAAAGAGATTTTTGGTAGATTTGGGGGTACGGTGCGTAAACTGGCCGTAGAATTCTATCTCCTCTTTAAGTTCCTTTTTCCACTCTGCGTCTTGGTCTTTGGGCTCTACCGCTCGCCAGTAGTTATTTTCATTGTTGTTTGTTTCTTGAGTGAAACTATCCTGCACATTTTAAACCTGATTTTCTTAGCCGATATCGAGGAACTTTCGCTTTCCTACCACCGGGCAATACTTTTGTTGCTTTTAAATTATACGCAAGTGGCTTTGGATTTTGCCGTCATTTATATTGCCTTTAACCTGTTAAGTGAGACATTAAACCCGGTTTCCGCGGTTTATTTCAGTATAGTCGCCAGCACTACCGTAGGTTTTGGCGATATACATGCTAAAGGAAGTGCCGGCCAACTGGTAGTCATCGCGCAATTGCTGATTTGTCTGGCGTTTATCATTGTTTTTATAAATTATTTTTCGCAAAAGATAAACGGAAAACAATAATATATATATTTCTTGACTTTTTTAACTTTTTTTTGTAACATAATACCTAATACACTTTAGGTATTATAATATTGGCATCCCTTTTTATTATAACGGGATATTGATAGCTAAGCAGTAAAAGGAGGATTTTTATATGGCAAATAGAAACGGGCAAGGCAAATTCAGAAGAGCTGTTTTTATTTTGTTTCTTACATGTTCAGTTGTTTTTTTATGCGCATCGGCTTTTGCATATGACGAGGACGCAGCCGAGGATGATCCAGCGGCAGTAAAGTTAGACAGTGACATAGCAAAGAGAAGAGAAAAATCCCCGGTTATACTCATAAAAGAGAAGATAGCAGCGCAGAAACCAAAACCAACTCTTCCCGAAGGAAAAACCCTTATCCGCGAAGTCAGGGTGGTAGGCTCCACTATTATTGCCAAAGAAGCAATTGCTAAATTAAAGGCGCTTAATACAAACAGAGAGCTTACCGGAAAAGATATGCAGAGGATTGCCGATAAGATTAGCCGGGCTTATAGCCGCCACGGTTACATTACTTCTTATGCCTATGTAGTGCCTGATAAGCTAAGCCAAGGTATTTTAGAATTTATAGTCGTAGAGGGCAAGACCGGTAAAATCGAGATTAAAGGCAATCGTTATTTTTCCACGGATTTACTTAGAAAGAAAATTACCTTAAAGGAAGGCCAGCTTTTTAATTTTAGGCAGCTCACTATAGACGTTTACAGGATGAATAGGCACCCCGACAGAAAAGCCAATATTGAAGTCGATGCCGGCCAGACGCCTGGCTTGACCAATGTTGTCTTGAAGGTAAAGGATAAATCGCCTCTGCACGCAACCCTACAGGCAGATAATTACGGCGCCGAAACCATTCTTTATAATCGCTATAAGATGTTTTTAAGTCATAACAATGTCACGGGCCATGATGATTCTTTGACCGCAAAGGTTGAATGGTCTGAGGGAGATGCCCATAAGATCTACGATTTAGATTATATTATACCTCTCAATAATAAATGGAAATTCGAATTCTATATCCTGCCTTATAAATCAGAGGACTACTACTATAAAGACAATAAAGATACCGATTTTGAAAAGCGCGCAAGAAAGTTTTATTTCTGGTTTTATCAGTCTTTGGTTAATGAACCGGATTTAGAGCTTATTTCAAGCTACGGTTTTACCTACTTTGACATCTTCTGGTACAAGCCGTATGATGAATATATGGAGAGGACCAGACGCGATATGTTCCGCATTCTTAAGTGGGATTTGTCGTTAAATAGGGCGGATAAGTATGGCCGCTGGGTGATTACCAACGATCTTCAGAACTCAATCCCGAATATGTGGGGTGGTGTAACGAGGAAGTCAGATGATACTTCCGTGATAGGCTCAAAAGGTAATTATATAAAGAATCTCTTGACTGTGGCCAGGCGGCAAAAACTATTTGCCGGTATTGACTTTACAGCTAAGGCCCGTTGGCAGCTTTCCTCCGCGACCCTTACCGGTGTGAATGCGTTTAGCGCAGGTGGTTATTGCGGCGTTATCGACAACCGAGGCTTTCCCCGCACCCAGCTCCCGGCAGATTCAGGCAGGGCCTTAAACCTCGGTTTTACTTTCCCCGCTTATTTTGTCCCTAAAGGAGTAAACGTCCCGTTCTCCAAAACAAAATTATACGATTCCTTGAAACTATTTACTTTCTGGGATTGGGCCCAGGGCATATTAAAAAGCCCTAAATTAGCCACTCTGGCCGGAGACCCAAATGACAAGAAAATTACTACCTTAAGGTCTATGGGGCTTGGTTTGACTTTTGCGGTGCCGGATCAGAATTTATCTATTCGGGTTGAGACCGGTTTCCCGCTGTCGCCTCAGATTCCCAAAGACGGAGACCATACTCATACCTGGTGGTCGGTGACCAAGGGATTTTAATGAACATTTTTTATATCTAAAGGGGAGAGAAAAGCATGAAAAGATACTATATTCCTGTTTTACTCGTAAGCATATTTGTTGGCATTACCGCAGCTATTTCATCTCTACGGGCAGCGGAAATAATCTATGTAGAAGGTTCGGTCCAAGTGCAGGCAGGCCAGGAGGAATCGTGGCGCAAAGCCGAAAGAGGGACGAAGGTGAATATCGGCGATAAAATCCGTACCGCGCGCCATTCAATAGCAGATGTTGTTTTGGATGCCGAGAGAAAGAATACGATAAGAATAGACCCGAAAACTTTAGTAGTGTTGGATTCGGCAAATCCGGGCCTGATTGACAAGCTTGACCTTTCTCACGGAAAGGTGTATTCAAATGTCGAAAATATAAAATCCGGCCTTGCTTTTGAAGTTACTACGCCCAGCTCAGTTGCCGGTGTACGCGGAAGCGCTTATAGCGTGTATGCCGAAAGAGACTCGGATGAAATTCAGGCATATAAGGATAACGCGTTTGTGCAGGCCTATGATGTAGACGGTAATTTGATTACAGAACTGACCCTCCCGGAAGGGTTTAAAACCTTTGTGGAAAGATTTGAAGGCCCCAGCTCTCTTATTCAGGTTTCCTTGCGCGAATTTTCGCGTTTTGACAGCATAGCAGAAGATATCTCCGCGCACGAAGAAGGCAAAATGGAGTCAAGGCGGGAGCGCGAAAGAGAGGCTCAGGCCAGAGAAGCAGCGGCAAAAGAGGAACAGAAGGCCAAGCCGACCGAAGCTGTAGGGCAGCAGTCAGATATAATACAGGAGCTTAGCGATACGAAAGAGCAGGAAAAGGAAAATGCTCTCGATAAGACCATAGATACAACACGCACTGAAACATGTCCGTATACGCCGTAGTATAATTCGTTATTATTTGTAGCTGTTTTAAGGATATTGCATAAAAGGAGGAATAAAGATGAAGGTGAAATACTTGATTATATTAGCGGCAGTGACAACTTTTATTCCCGCGTTCTTGTTTGCTGCCGAAATTACCGAAGAGGAGATAACGCCCAGGGGCACCCAGAAGATTTATATTGATGAGGCAGACGAGTATACATTCTTTCAGAGGGGCAGGTTGAAGAACCTGCTTGGTGTCTCCTTCGGATACGATAATAACACCCATTTGAACAGCGACAGAAACGGCGACGCCTTCAACCAGACTTATTTTAAGACCAGCTTTACTTCGTCCATTACCAGGGATAAGAAGGTTACCGGTATTTTGGAATATGATCTTATGACGTTAATGTATTGGGGGGAGAGCAAACTTGATATTGTTAAAAATGGTTTGCATGCGGGCATAGAAAATAAAATCAATAAGGAGTGGGAATTAAGCGGCGGCTATCGCTTAGGTACCTATTCCTATATCAATAGCTCAAGCGATAACTTTTATGAAAACATAGGGTATTGGAAGGTCAAAGAAAATCTTCCTTTCCAGTTCTATCATCAGCTAGGTTATGAATTGGGGTTTAAGAATTACCCGCAACGTCATATCCGTACCACTGCGTCGATAGATAGCGATAAGAAGAGGAATGACCTGCGCAATACCGCCAGTTATGAAATAGGCAAATATTTCGCCAAGGATTTGTTCAAGATCGGCTACGAGTATTACAATAATAATTCAAGCGAGAAATACCTCCATTACTATGATTACGATTCCCATAAGTTTTCTACTTCTTTGACGCATTTGTTCAATGATAAGATTTTTAGCTATCTTTCTTTCGGGCGCCAATACCGCAACTTCCGTGCCCGTACTCTTACCCTGGACAGCGCTTTTAAGGAATGGGATAGGACCTTCTTTTTTGCCTCCGCCTTGTACTATAATCTTAATAAGTCGCTCACTGTTGGGCTTAGTTATACGTACAGGCAGAACTCTTCCAATGAGCCGGCAGAAAAATATTCCGGGTCGCTTCTTTCTATGTCTACCTACTATCGGTTTTAAGCATCGTTCCTCCTAACATACCGCCTACACCTACACGCCGCTTGTGGATAAAAAGAAAGCATTAAAATTAGGGGTAAGTTTAGGTATTACTTTTACCTTGGCAATAATTTTCTTTGCTTTCACCCATACCAAAACTTACCAGATTTTAGAACTGAAGGCGCTGGATCTGCGTTTTGTGCTAAAAGGTAACAAGGTTTCTTCCCTTCCCATAGTACATATTGACATTGATGACCAAAGCCTCAGCATTTTGGGCAGGTGGCCTTGGCCCCGCGCATATCACGCCAAACTCATTACCCTCTTAAAAGAATGCCAGGCAAAGCAGGTTCTTTTTGATGTCCTTTTCCTGGAACGGCAAAAGGATAACCCTAAGGATGATGAGCGTCTTACCCAGGCCTTAGGGCAATCCGGCATTGTTTACCTCCCGTTTTATTTCAGTAAAGAAGAACTGAAAATCTCCGATTCCCTGCGGCAGCTTTTAATTAAGGATATCTCTGTTACGCTGGAAGATGCGGCGCGCAAGCTGGGCAAAGAAACCGCCGGCAGTAAAGAACAATTTTCATTTGCCAAAAAGTATATCATCGATGAGGCCGTTAGTGAGGTTATACGTAAAGATCCGAATATTTCCATTGATGGGCTCCTGCAGCAGGTAGAGGAGTCGCGCGGTTGGCTCTTTTTCTCGGAAGAAGAGGCCTACGTCCGCGATAGTTTTGAGAAAAATAAGGCAGCGCGGTTTTTTGTCAACAAGTTCGGCATACCATTTCCTTCTGCGAGTTGGCCATTTGGCCGGGAAGACAACAAGTTGAATGTGCCTTTACGAGAATATTACCTCAATACAGAAGGAAGCGGTTTTATCAATGCCGATGCAGATATTGACGGAGTCACCCGCAAGGTGCCGCTTTTTATCCGCTACGAAGATGTTATCCTTCCTCAATTGACCGTGGCAGCGCTTATGGAATCATTAGGGGTAAAAGAGATTGCAGCCGAGAAGTCCCGCATCATTTTTAAAAACGCGCATCGCGGCGAAAAGGTAAGCGATATCGCCATACCCGTAGATGCCCGGGGAAGAGTCTTAGTAAACTGGCAGGGCAGGTGGGAGTCTTCCTTTAAACATATACCCTATTATCTGATTCTTTCTTTGCAGGAAATAAGGGAACAGCTATCCAAGGCGGCAGAAGCTATCCAAGGCCTAGCCGTTTCCGAAGCGCCTAGTGCAGAAAATTCACCCGAGAGGTTGCGATATCTTAAAGAAAACGAATTAGCGCTCAAGACTAAGCTCACCGGTATGATTAAAGATAAGGTCTGCATCATCGGATTAACTGCAACCGGCACGCACGATTTAAGGCCGGTGCCTGTGCAGGAAAATTATCCCATGGTAGGGCTTCATTCTAACCTCATCCATACCATTCTTACCGAGGATTTTATCCGCGAGAAACGCGGAGGGTTAAATATAATTATCTTCTTTGTGACTGCGCTTTTTGTTGCCTTTTGCTCCCTGGTAAAGCTTTCAAAGAGCGTATTTCTATCGCTGGGATACTGTTTAGCATACGCGCTTGCCTCGTGTTTCGTATTTATATTTTTTGGCTGGTGGATAGATTTTGTAGGGCCGTTGGGAATAGTCGTTTTTGGTTTTTCCGGAGTGACTAGCTTTCGTTTCTTTACCGAAGAAAAAGAAAAACTCTGGATAAGGCAGGCATTCAGCCACTACCTTTCTAAAGAGGTCATTAATGAGCTCATGGATGATCCCTCGCGCCTCAAGTTAGGAGGGGAGCGCAGGAATATCTCGGTCTTTTTTTCCGACGTGCGCGGTTTTACCAGTTTCTCGGAATCTGCGCAGCCTGAAGAAGTAGTCGCACGGCTCAACGAAATTTTAACTGCCCAGGTAGGCGTCGTATTTAAATCCAACGGCACCCTGGATAAATTTGTGGGAGATGAATTAATGGCATTTTTTGGCGCTCCGGGGATACAGCATAAAGATAATCACGCGCTTGTCGCAGTGCGCGTGGCCGTTGAAATACAAGAGACTTTGAAGAGGCTGCAGGCGCAATGGGCCGGCGAGGGAAAGGCCATCCTGCAGATAGGTATTGGCATTAATACCGGGGATATGGTCGTGGGTAACATGGGGTCATTAGAACGCATGGATTTTACGGTTATCGGCGATAATGTGAATTTGGCCGCCCGCTTATGCTCGGCAGCGGGCAAGGATGAAATTATTATCAGCGAGGCAACGTATAATTACGTAAAGGATCATATCGAAGCAGTTAAACTAGAACCGATTATGGTTAAAGGCAAGGCCAATGCAATTTCGATTTATAAGGTGGTTGGCTTAAGAAATCCCGACGCTGTTAGCGAGTGAGTGAATTACCCTTAAAAGAAGTAATCCTATCGTAAGTCCGATAATCCAGCTTAACAATATCTCTTTAGGCTTAATAAAGCTACGGTGTGCAAACTTCATCTTTTTGTTCAATGAGAAAAGCGCCAGCCGCATGAGAAGCAAGGGGGCTAAAAGAAGATATGCTCCCGGGATTATGCAGAAGGTAACGATGAGCGCTCTTTCAAGCATGCCGTACCATTTTTCAAAGTCAGTGTACTGGGCCCCCGAGTGTCTCATAAAAGTCAGTTTGAATATCCGTATTAGAAAAAACCCGTTATAAGTTGCGGCAATAAGCGCGATGAGATAGGCGATGAAGATGTTATTGTTGTATATGGATACGAAACCGTTTCTCGCAATAGGAGGAGCCAGATTCTTAAGATCAGTAAAAAATAGCATAGCAATAAGCACGATATGGAAACATTGGTCAAGCAGGTAGAACCAGAAGCTGTATTTAGTAAATCCTGTGTAACTCACCTTGACCGAATCTTGCAAAAGATGGATTAATCCCAGCAGGATAATAAAAATCCATACCTTGGGAAGATGGAGGTAGGGCCAGGAGAGCGCCAGGAAACTTGCTACGATAAGGAGCGCGTGAGGTATGCCGCCCCATAAACCGCGGTGTTTGAGCCCATAGATTTTGTTGGTCTGCAGGGGGAAATCTCCGATAAAATGCCCCAGTAGTAACCTAAGGAAGAAAAACATGGTCTGTTGTGTCCTTTCTTTTTATTCCTGCCCACTCATCATCGTCTGCTGCCGCATCTTTGGAGAACTGCGTGCGCCTGCGCCGCTTGCCCCGAATTTACGCAGAAGTTGTATGACTTCTTCATTTTGGCGGTTCATCGCCAAAGATAAGGGCGTAGCGCCGTTATCCATGCGTGCGTTGGGGTCAGCTTTATGTTCTAATAAAATCCGTACGACTTCAATATGGCCGGGCTTACGGCCTTTAAAGGCGGCAAAGTGCAGGGGAGTAGCGTTATCTTTTGCCCGCGCATCTATTGTTGCTTTATGTGCGATGAGAATAATCGCTGCTTCAGGTTGTGCCTGCGATGCCGCAACATGCAAAGGAGTGCCTTGGTTTTTGTTGCGCACATTTACATCTGCGCGATAGGTATCTAAGAGAAGTTTCATAGCTTCTAATTGTCCTCTACCGGTTGCCCAGTGCAAGGGCGTTTTACCTACTTCATCCTGCGCGTATAAAAGGTTGGGGTCTTTATCCAGGAGCGCTTTTAGCGTAGCAATATCACCGCTTTTAGCTGCTTCGTGAATCGGGCCCGCTTGCGCAGATAGCATAAGGGACAAGGAAAAGAAAACCGCTATGCTGCTTGGAACGAATCTTTTCATATTTTTCTCCTTCTTTAGGCTAAAAGAGTAGCAGGTTGATTTCTATTATACTGTGCGGTTATCCTTTGGTCAATCTAAAATAAGAACCCGTAATGCAGTTAGAATTTATTTTGTAGTTTATGCTTTTTGCAGTATAATGGAGCCCCACGGCTTTACAGCCGCGGTTCCTGAAGTTACCCGCCTACGCTTCGCTTCGGCGGGTCCGCCTTCAACAGGTAACGGCGACATCCGTCTGCCTTCGCTTGCGCTACGGCGGACGGCCCGCCGTAACAAAGTGAAGGCAGGCCGCCGAAGCACAAATGTGCGTAGGTAGACTGCGCGAAGGCGGATAAAACCAATTATCTACCACAAGGGGCAAGGTGGGGTATTAAACGATATCTGTGACGGAAGAAAGAAAAATTATTATTAGATTTTAATTCATGAAAAAAGTAATCATTATTGGCGCAGGCCCTGCTGGATTAGCAGCAGCTTATAAGCTATGCGTTCATCAAATCAACCCTATTATTCTGGAAAAAGATGCTAGCGCAGGAGGCTTAAGCCGTACCATTGAATATAATGGCTGTTATTTTGATATCGGCGGACACCGGTTTTTTACCAAAAACAAGCTAGTTTTTAACTGGTGGCGGGATATCTTAAGAGAAGATTTTGTCAAAACGTCTCGCTATTCAAGAATTTATTATAATGGAAAATTCTTTGATTATCCCATTTCCATTGCCAATGTCATTTTTAATTTAGGCATATTTAAAACCCTGCCTTTATTTTTTAGCTACCTAAAAGTGAGACTTTCACCTTCTAAAGACGAAGAGTCGTTTGAGAAATGGGTTACGAACCGGTTTGGCAATAGGCTCTACCAGATTTTCTTTAAGAGTTATACAGAAAAAATCTGGGGTATTCCCTGTAATCAGATCTCAGCTGATTGGGCGGCACAGCGAATCAAAGGGCTTTCTTTGTCTAAGGCATTACGCAATGCTTTATTCAAGAACAGCAAGGATACGGTTAAGACGCTGATTACCGAGTTTTATTATCCGCGCAAAGGCGCGGGAATGATGTATGATATGATTGCCAGCAGGGTCATCCAAAAGGGCGGTTCAATCCGGTTCAATTGCGAAGTTGTTGGGATAAAGCATGAAAATTATAAGGTCACAGGTTTAATCTGTAAGGATACCAAGGAGAGCAGGTTATTTGAGATAGAAGGGACAGATTTTTGTTCCAGCATGCCGATTAATTTGTTAGTTTCTTGGATGAAGCCTAGTCCAGATGAGGCCATATTGAAAATGTGCAAACGGCTTAATTACCGAAGCTTAATTATGGTATATTTTATTTTTAACCGTAAAGACTTGTTTAAAGATAACTGGATTTATGTTCATTCTTCCGATGTAAAAGTATGCCGGATCCAGAACTATAAAAACTGGAGCCCTGCCATGGTCTCTGATTTTAATAAAAGCTCATTGGGCTTGGAATACTTTTGCAACGAGGGTGATTTCATGTGGTGTCAAGCAGATGATATGATAATAGATTCGGCAATAAGAGAATTGGAAAAATTAAAGATTGCGAGTGCCGAAAATATCTTAGATGCATTTGTCTTGCGGGTTCCTAAAGCATATCCGGTATATGACAGCAATTATCATGAAGCAATGGGGGCAATAAGAGATTTTTTAGACAGATTTTCTAATCTTAAATGCATAGGTAGATACGGAATGTTCCGTTATAACAATATGGACCATTCGGTATTAACCGGATTTTTTGCAGCAGAAAACATACTCGGCTCAAACAAGGACTTATGGGATGTCAATATAGAGCGGTCATATCATGAAGAACTGGAAGAAACTAGCGACTCCCAATTCAGCTGAATCCTTTTATCCGCCTTCGCGCAGTCTACCCACGCACATTTGCGCTTCGGCGGCCTGCCTTCACTTTGTTACGGCGGGCCGTCCGCCGTAGCGCAAGCGAAGGCAGACGGCCTGCCTTCACTTTGTTACGGCGGGCCGTCCGCCGTAGCGCAAGCGAAGGCAGACGGATGTCGCCGTTACCTGTTGAAGGCGGGTAATTCCAGGAACCGCGACTGTAAAGCCGCAGGGCTCCATTATGATTAATTTACTCTTAGATTTTTCAAAATTTGAAAATCTTTTACTGTTTATACCTTTGATTTTAATAATCAGTTTTTGGATGTATCTCAAGTTAAAGAAGGAATCTCGTTTTAGCCTCACGCCATTTATTTTGATTAATGTGTTACTTTTCTTAACGTGGGGTTCGTTAACAGGTGTAAATCACGATACCTCTGAACATCTCCACTGTGCCTGGATGGTTTCTCGAGGTTTGATTCCTTATAAAGATTTCTGGCAGCATCACCCGCCATTATTATGGCTAATTTTAGCTCCTCTTTTTAAAATACTCAAACCCACGGTTCTAATATTGGACGCGGCTCGAATTTTTTGTGCGTTTATTTTTGCGGCTATCGGCTTTGTCGGTTGGAAGATTGCCAAGGAAGTTTGGCGCGAAAAAGCCAATCCTTCCACATATATGCTTTTATTATTCAGTGTGAGTAGCTTAGGACAATTCTTATTATTCCGGCCGGATTTATTTATGGATATTTTCCTGCTACTTGGAATTTACTTTTCTTTAGGAATCCCTGGAAACAAAAGAGTTTTGCCTGTTTTTCTTGCCGGGTTATCGTTTACGCTTGGTGCCTCTTTTAATTTGAAACAATATCTTCTATATTTCTTGCCCATTATTATTATTTTTTGGGAAAAAGATAAATTCAGGATTGTAAAATTTTTAGTATATATTTTTGGTCTTGTTGCTGGCGTCGCTCCAACGTTGTTTTATTTAATTAAGAAAGGTATTCTAACTGATTTCATTTTTTGGGTATTAATGTTTAACGGGCAACATCTTGATTTGTATATATCTTTTCCTGTGGCGATTGGATTCATGGGGATTTGGGGGGCATATCTATTGTTAGGCCGCTACCGTAATTTTAAAGATGCAAAGGCGTTAGTTCTATTTATCGCCTTTTGTTTAAGTACGTTAAGTTCGCTAACCAGACGTGTATTTCTTTTTTATCCTTTCTATATAGGATTTTGGTTTATTTTGTGCGCAATAGCAGGTAGCGGATGTAACATAATAGGGATATTCGAGAAAATACCTTCGTTAATCAAAAAATCTATCATAGCGGGTCTTTTTTTTAGTTTATTAATCTTCCCGAATATTTTGATTGCACAAAGACATGAAGAAGCTTCTTTTTCCGAGCATAAAAAAGTAATATCTAAACTGATGGAATATTGCCAAGGCGAAACTTGTTTGGTTCTCCTGCCTTTGCATCCCATATTTAGTTATGACGCGACACGGCTTTATTCGCATTGGCAATATCTTTTCAGCGATCGTATCTTGGACTTGAGAGTCGACATTAATAATAAAAATATAGCTCAGGCAATTATAAATTCACCTCCGGCAGTAATTGAGTATAAACATCCCGCCGCAGATGAAATTTTTATTATAGATTTATTGCTGAAAAATTTAGTCTCTCCGCAAGATTTGAGAAAAATAAGAACTTTCTTGGGGGAAAATTATACCGTAAAAAAAATAGGCAAGTCTAAATATTATATTAGGAATGATAAGCTAAATGACAGATAACCTGTAGCACCTGTAATATAAAAAAAAGGAATAGTCCTATGTTAAACATAATTAATTCTCGCAGAAGTGTGCGGGTATGGACGCAGCAGCCGGTTCTAGAAGAGGACGTGCATAAAATAATAGAGGCGGGTATGAACGCGCCTTCAGCGGGCAATGAACAGCCGTGGTATTTTATCGTGGTTAACGACAGAGAAATCCTGGCTAAGGCATCGCTGCTTAATCCCCATGGAGGCTTTGTAAAGAATGCTGCGGTGGCAATTTTATTATGCGCGGACCTGCGTTTAGAGCGATCCCCCGGTTATTGGGTCCAGGATTGTTCTGCGGCAGCGGAAAACATGCTTCTTGCATCCCACGCCCTTGGCATAGGGGCAGTATGGACTTCCGTGTATCCGATAGAAGAAAGGATGCGGGGGTTCTCAAGCCTTTTTAATCTTCCTGAAGAAGTAATTCCGTTTGCCTTGATTCCTTTGGGTTATTCTGCACGCGCAACAGATTGTCCCAAGAGTAGATTTAATCCCTCGCGCATCTTTCGTAATCGCTGGGAATAGATGTCCTAATCGAGGATAGATAAATTAGAAAGATAAAAGCTATGCCGGCGTTAAGTACCTTTATGCGGAAAAAGAAAATAGAATATTTTATTCATGGTATTCCCAAAGATGCCAAGATACTTGAGGTTGGTTGTGGTAGTGGCTGGTTAAGAAGTTATCTTAAAGACCACGGCTGGAATAACTATACGGGGTTAGATATTGCTCCGCCAGCCGATATTGTAGGTAATATCATCGAATGGGAATCTCTGGGGATTGTTCCGGATTCGTTTGATGTGGTAGTTGCTTTTGAAATGATTGAACATGTAAACTGCCTCCAGCATTTTTATGCTATACTTAAGCCGGGCGGATTACTTATGATCACGCTTCCCTTGCCGCATACGGATTGGATATGTATGATTTTGGAAGCAGTAGGTTTAACTCAGAAAAGGACAAGCCCCCATACGCAGTTGAGATATTGTAAGCATATTTTACCTTTTGAAACAGTTAATTATCGTATTATAGGAGGGATTGTCCAGTGGGGGATATTTCGTAAGCCAGGGGGGGGTAAGAAAGGCGGTCAGGGACTAAAAATAATTTTCGGCATTATCCTCAGGCACAAACCCCAATAGTTTCTTGGTTTCCGTAAGGTCAAATACACCATTGCTGTTATCGCTTACTGCGAATGCGGCGAGAAATTCCGTATTCACCTCTAATGCCTTCGTGAAAGCCAGAACAAGGTCTCTTTTACTGCAAAACACGGCGCGCATATAGCTGCCGCCGACTGAAGCAGGATTATCCTCTGGCACTGTCCAGCCGATGCGCAAGGCCACAAACTGCATACCCAAATAAGACAGGTGTCTGCCTAGATTTTCTCCGTAGACCTTGGATTCGCCATAAAGGCATAGGGGCGTGGGATGACTGTCGAGGGTGATGAGTTGTTTGGTTTCACCGTTTAAAAAGGCGGAAATATCGCTTTGATGGTAAAAATTAGAACTGGCAAAGACGATTTTTTTTACTCCTGCGTGCATGGCTTCATCGAAACAATAGCTCGTGCTAAGGAAATTATTACGCAAAGTCAAGTGTCTGGGAGCTCCGGGGTTAGGATTGCCAGCTAGGTGAATGAGGGCATCTAGTCCATCAAAGGCACCCTTAAGATTCTCTCTGTTGGCGCAGTCTATTTTGGCACTGGCGTGAGGAGGAGAAGTCTTGATTTCCCTGATATCGTACAGGAAAAGCCTATAGTTTTGCGCCAGACCTTTTTGCAGGGTAGAGCCGACATTTCCCGCAGCTCCGGTAATGCCGATTTTTTTTCTTTGCGTAGGTTCGATATTCATTGGCTTCATTGTATAAATAAAGCCGGTTGAGGTCAAGAAGATTTTACCTAATACCGGCAACTTCCTTCGATTAAATAAAACAATTTTCGTTACCTGAAAAGGGTAAGGACCACCCCCCAAATTTTTATTGTGTATATTTATTATCGTATTATAATAAAGCTGTTAATGTGGATTTAAAAAAAACCTTAAAAAGGAGGTTTCTGATGCGAAGGAGCGTTTTGTTTGTGGCAGCGATTGTCTTTTTATGTTACGTAAACGCCTATGCCCGGGCCCCTGGGGCTGGTCGGCGTCGAGACAAAGATAACAACCCTCCCGGTCCTGCGGGCGGCCGGGGAACAAATTGGGAGAACAAGCCAGGCCCGCAAGGTGGACCAGGTACAAGCCCTGACCGTCGTCCCAAACTTGACAAGGATAATAATCCTCCCGGTTCAAAAGGCGGACCGGGCACAAATTGGGAGAATAAACCCGGGCCGCAAGGTGGTCCTGGTGCAGGGCCTGATAGACGTCCTGCGCAGGCAGTGGACCAGCGTTGGGAGAAAAAAGCTGATGCTAATAAGGACGGCGTCGTAGACCAGACTGAAGCTCAGCAGTGGAAAGACCAGCGAGCTGTGGTTGACAGAGGCTGGGAGAAAAAAGCAGATACCAACCAGGACGGCGTTGTTGACGCAGTTGAGATGCGTCAATGGAGGCAAAAGCAGGAAAATAGCGGTTCTGTCCAAGATGCGGCTACAGTAAATAAAGGATGGGAGCGCAAGGCAGATGCCAATAATGACGGCGTGGTAGATCAAACAGAGATAAACCAGTGGCGCAAGAGCCATCCTGACAAGGACAACAACCCTCCCGGGCCAAAAGGCGGACCGGGCACAAATTGGGAGAACAAACCCGGCCCGCAAGGCGGACCAGGCGCAAGCCCTGACCGTCGCAAATAATAAAGGGAGGCCACAGAAGTGGCCTTTAGTTGGGCTGGGTCAACGCATCAATCACCTGCCCAAGCCAATTTTATTTTATACCACCCTCCTTAAAATTCGCCATTGAAGGAAAGCTTGTTTAGCGGTAGAATATAGCCATGCATTTTAGGGCAGGGAATTAAACCTTAGGCAACTTAAAAAACCAGGCAAAGGCCTGGTTTTTTAATTCTAAAGCGAAGCGAGGGTCTCTCTAAAAGATAACAGGTTGTTTTTATCAGCTAACGGAGGTAGATATGAGAAGAACGGGCTACTTAGTTTTGCCGGTATTATTCATCTGCTGGGTATTATGTGCGGCGGTTGTTTACTGTGCAGATAGTTCAGAAGACGCGGAATCCGAAATAAGTAGATACCAAATTTATACTACGCAGGCTTTCACGGTGATACTTGATACTAAAACAGGAAAAGTTTGGAGGCTTTCCGCTGATATGTCTGGTAAAATTAAGGGTGAAGGAGTTACGGTAGAGGGATTGGCGTATAGCAGTAGCGACTCGGATACCTTAAACAACAAACTCAAAGATATTAATTTAGAAAAAGTGTCGGATAAAAATAAAAAACAATGCGAGGAAGCTCTTCTTACGGAATTCTCCTACCGTCTGGATGCGGATAAAATTGGTAAAATACTTAAATATTATAAAGAAAAATAACAGTGATTCCGTGCCAACTTCTCATTGAAAAGAAGGTTCTTTAGCGGTAGAATATAGCCATGCATTGTAGGGCAGGGAATTAAAACTTAGGCAATCCTCTAGAAAATTAGGGGGTTGCCTTTTTTGGTCAGAAGGAGAAAATGATGAAGACAAAAGGTATAATATTAATTGTTTTGGGTATGTTGGGAGCTGTATTTGTCTGTACCTTTGATATAATTGCCGGAAAGCCCGTAAATGATATAACCGGAACAAAATCAATCTCTGCACTTATTATCTGCGCTATTTTCATCATACTGGGCATTCGTTTTCTGCTGAAGAGTTCAAAGAAGCAATAAATGGATTATGCATAAAAAACAATTAATTTGGCTACAGGTTCTCACGGTGTTACTTTTAGTAGGCACGGGTTTGGCGCAGCAACTGGCCCAAGACGCTATTAAAAGAGGGAAGGATTATGTGGATAAAGGTATGTATGATCAGGCAATTAAGGAGTTTGCCGATGCCATAAAGTCAGACCCCAAAAATAGCGAAGCCTACTATAACCGGGCACTTACCTATCAGACTATGGGAATATTAAGCAATGCCATTTCTGATTACGGCAAGGCAATAGAATTTGACCCTGATAACGCCGAGATATACTACAACCGCGGAATCGCCTATTATTATAATGATTACTCTGATGAGGCTATCGCCGATTGGAACAAGGCCATTGAACTATGTCCGCGTTGTCCGGAGAGCTATAACAGGCGGGCATTTGCATATTTTAAAAAAGAGGAGTATGATAAGAGTTGGGATGACGTGCATAAATTAGAAGCAATGGGACACCGTCTCCCCGCTAAATTTCTTCAAGACCTCAGGAAATACTCGGGAAGAGAAAAATAACGCAAAAGGCGGCTCTCCTAAAAGATTAGTGGGTTGCCTTGTCTGTTGAGGAAAAATATGAATAACAAGTATTCAGGCAAAGAAAGGCGTAAATTCAAACGGGTAGACGCAAATTTCATCGCTTTCTACAGAGTGAAGTTTCCTTTGGCTGTGCGCATGAGGTTCGGAAATACGGATATTGATGCCTCAACGCTGAATATAAGCGAAGGCGGCATGGCTGTATTAACTGATTTTGATATTCCTGCCTTAAGTGTTGTTACGGTGAGATTTATTATGGTAGATGAGAATGCCGCCAACTCGGAAAGCCGGACTAGGTCAATAGAAGTCAAGGGAGAAGTGCGCTACGATCTTTGGATGGAGCAGGAAAGGGTGCATCGGTTAGGAATTCAATTTATCGGCTTATCCGAAGATGACTGCAATTTTATAGCTAACTTTGTTAAGGCGAAGGGATAACCAAAAAAGGTATTGACGCTCATGGGGCAAAAAATAGCTTAGAAGGGGGTGAAGTAAAATGGCAAAGTTTTTGATGTTAGGAAAATATTCTGTGGAGGCAATCAGAGGAATCGCTGCGGACCGCACCAAGAAAGGAATTGAGATTATTGAGAAAGCCGGAGGAAAGATTAACGCCATGTATGCATTATTGGGTAGGTATGACCTGGCCTTTGTGGTGGATTTTCCCGGTGTTGCCGAGGCAATGAAGGCCTCAGTCGCACTCGCCAAATTAACCGGCATTGGATTTACCACCTCGCCAGCAGTTCCCATAGAAGAATTCGATAAGCTGGTGGGTTAATCTCGGTTCCAAAAGATTACTTTTTGTAACTAAATTCAGGGGAGTATCTTTTGCGCCTGTGTAAGCAGGGGTTTCCGGACCAACAAAGAATTTTAGCAGGCATTTCTTTTAAGTAATCAAGGTTAACGGGAAAGGAGCAAGATGGATAGCTTATTCTTGAGTCCTTTGGAGATATCCAAAGAAATAAGCAATATCGGCGAAAAGAAAGCAAACGAGACCATATTTGAGTTATTCATCTTTGGGATTTTGGCCGGGATTTATATTTCCTTTGGCGCTGCGGTTGCCACGGCGGTGCTAAGCGGAGGGACGCTGGATGCGGGGATGGCCAAGTTTCTCGCCGGAAGCGTTTTCAGCGTTGGCCTGATGTTGGTGCTTATTCTGGGCTCAGAGCTTTTTACCGGAAATATCCTGATGACCATCGGGCTTATCTATCAAAAATATTCCTGTATCAAGGTGATCCGTAATTGGTTAGTTGTCTATTTTGGTAATTTATTAGGCGGGATAATTATTGCCTGGCTCGTTTTTAATTCGGGCCTGCTTGCGGGCCTGGGTAATTTGACCCCGACTGGAGCTGTCGCCGTTAAGATTGCGGAAACAAAATTAGGCTTAAATTTTACTGAGGCGATGTGCCGAGGAATCCTGTGTAATATGCTGGTGTGTCTGGCGGTAATTATGTGTATCGCCGCCAAGAGTATCGTAGGCAAGATACTAGGAATCTATTTCCCCATTATGACCTTTGTCGCCTCAGGCTATGAGCACTCCGTAGCCAATATGTATTTCCTGCCCGCAGGGCTGATGGCTAAGGGTGAATTTGCATCGCAGTTCTTTACTATGTTCAATAACCTTATTCCTGTTACGATTGGTAATATTATCGGAGGTCTTTTGATTGTCCTGCTCCATCCCAAGGTTGAAGAAAGAATAGCTCGCATTCTTATTAGAAAAAGGCAATAAAGAAAATAGGCTTAGGATTAATTCTGTTTGACAAATCCGGATAGGGAGGTATAATAAAATAATAAGAAGCATTTAAAAAGATTAGAAAATCTTAGGCCGTAAGGGAGAGAGACTACTAACCTTTGCGGCTTTTTCTTTTAAGGGGGAATGACGATGAAAAAAGTAAAGACTTCAGGCAAGGGCAGGATATGTAAATTCCCGCATTGTAAGCAAATCTTAAGCGTCTACAATCATGAGGCCTATTGCCATATTCATCTCGGGTGCGTTGATAAGGGGCAGAAGTTGAAGGTGGCCCAAGTATAATGACCCAGAGAGCTAGCCAGCTTGACCAGAGTTTTTACGGGTTAGGTATCGCGCCCAAAATCCTGGATATTCTTGAACGCATAAAGTTTAAGGTGCCGACGCCGATTCAGTTGAAGGCGATTCCCCTGGCAATTCAAGGCAAGGATATTATTGGCATTGCCCAGACCGGCACCGGCAAGACCCATGCATTCGCTGTCCCGATGGTGCAGCTTCTGGCTCAGAAAAAAGGCACGGGGTTAGTGCTTGCGCCTACCCGGGAGTTAGCTATTCAGATTGACGAGTCTTTCCAGGGGATTGCCCATCCTTTTGGAATGAGGACCGCCTGTCTTATCGGCGGCGCTTCGATGCACGAGCAGGTGCAGGCCCTGCGTAAAAATCCCCGGGTGGTGATTGCCACTCCGGGCAGGCTCATTGACCATATGGGCCAGTGGAATATATTGCCCGATGACGTGGTCATGCTGGTGCTTGATGAAGCGGACCGCATGCTTGATATGGGGTTTACTCCCCAGGTTGAGAAAATTCTGCGCTTCCTGCCGAAAGAAAGGCAGACTATGCTATTTTCGGCGACTATCCCCAAAGAAATCATGGAGATTGCCGCAAGGCACATGAAACTTCCTGTTTCTGTCGAGATCGCGCCCTCCGGGACTACCGTGGAAAGTGTCACCCAGGAATTATTTATTGTTAAAAAAGAGGCCAAATTGCGGCTGCTGGGCAAGCTGCTTGCGCAATATCACGGAGCCGTGCTTTTGTTCTCCCGCACCAAGCACGGTGCACATAAAATTACGCGTTCGATTAAGGAAATGAGGTATAGTGTGGCAGAGATACATTCTAACCGTAGCTTAAGTCAGCGTCGCGAAGCGCTTGAAGGTTTTAAATCAGGAAGGTATAAGGTGCTTGTGGCAACCGACATCGCTGCCAGGGGAATTGATGTTATCGGTATCGAGCTTGTAATCAACTATGACCTTCCCGATGAAGCGGGAAATTATGTGCATCGTATCGGCCGGACCGCGAGGGCAGGGCATAAAGGGCATGCGATTTCTTTTGCCACGCCTGAGCAAAGCCGCGATGTGCGGGATATCGAAAAAATCATCAGGACTTCACTGCCGATTTCAAAACACCCGGAGATTTCCCAGGAACAATTTATTCAGTCTTCGCATCAACCTGGGCATAAACAACCAAAGGGTAACTACAGGTTAAGCCATCATAGGCGCCACAGGTTTTAACTTTGCTATAGTATCGTTGTTTAAAGGATATGCGCGATACCTAAAAATGGAGGCTCAATGTTCAGAAAGATTTGCGCCCTCGTATCAGTATGTGCATTTAGCATTTTAACTTCCGGATGCGCTTTAATTTCCACCGCCCTCGGAGCAGCTGCTGCCTACGGCATCTCTCAGGCATTTAGAAAATAAACTCCCGCCTCCTAACTAATGATGAACCGGTAATTTTTTTCTTGACAAAATAATCGAATACGCATAAAATTTTAAAAGATATTGCCTAAGATACCATTCCTATGATGCTATGTCTAAAAGATAATGCTTGCATTGATTACACAGATTTTTAAAAAACTTGCCTGCCGGCAGGCAGGGATTGCACAGATTAACAACGGTAACGTTATCTGTGTAATCTGCCTTTTAATCGGTGTAATCATAATATTATTTAGTTGATGAGGCACTATGATTGAAGCCAAAAGCATTACCATGTATTATGGCTCTACCCGGGCGCTTGACCGTGTTTCATTTGTCGCCAGGGAGAATGAGATTGTCGGTTTGCTTGGGCCAAACGGCGCAGGCAAGTCAACGCTCATGCGTATTCTCACCACTTTTATCTATCCCACCCAGGGAACCGCAAAAATCTGCGGCTTCGATGTAACCCAAGACCCGCTTTCCGCCAGAAAAGTTATCGGCTATCTTCCGGAAAACCTTCCTCTTTATATGGATATGCGCGTGGATGAATTTATTGATTTCGTCGGCCGTTCCCGCGGATTATCCTCTGGGGAATTAAAAAAGAGAAAAGAGTGGGTTATTGAAGCTACGCAGATTGCTGGTGTCTTAAAGCATATTATTTCGGAATTATCTTTAGGATACAGGCAGAGGGTGGGTTTGGCCCAGGCATTAATCCACGACCCCAAAGTGCTTATCTTGGATGAGCCGACCTCAGGCCTTGACCCCATGCAGATTGTGGGTATCCGTAAACTCATCAAAGGCCTGGCTAAAGAAAAGACGATTATTTTTTCTACCCATATCTTGCAGGAGGCTTCGGCAGTGGCGGACCGGCTTTTGATTATCGACCAGGGCCGGATCATTGCCCAGGGCACATTAGCGGAATTAAAGAAAGATAAATCTAGCGAGAATGCATTTGTGGTTTCTATCCGTGCCCCCGGGCAGGAGGTTGAAGCTGCGCTTCGAGGCATATCGGGTTTAAAAAGCTGTCATCTGATTGAACAAATCTCCGGGACCTCTAAATTTTTATGCACGGCAGGTTCTTATGAGGAAGCAGCCCGGGCAATAAATAATCTGGTGTGGGAAAAGGCCTGGGTTTTAACGGGACTGGCCTTGAAAGAGCCGTCTTTAGAAGAAGTCTTTTTGGGATTATTTAAGAAGGCGGTTTAAGGATTATGAGGAATATTTTTACTATTGCAAAAAGAGAGTTAGGCGCATATTTTAATTCTGCGATTGCCTATATTTACCTGATTGTCTTTATCGCCATTAACAACAGCCTCTTTATGACCCGCTACTTTCTTATAGGTAAGGCGGATATGAAGCTGTATTTTGACAGCCTGCCTTTAATCCTCTTCATTTTTATACCGGTGATTACCATGCGGCTCTGGAGCGAGGACAAGAAGGTGCACACCTATGAATTATTGCTCACCTTCCCGATGAAGCCCCAAGAGCTGGTCTTGGGTAAATTTTTTGCCAGCCTGATTTTTTATCTTATTTCTTTATTAAGCACTATTACTATTCCGATTATTCTTTATCTTAGCGGCCGGCCGGATCCCGGAGCGATTTTCGGGGGATATCTGGGTTCTTTAATGATCGGCATTCTATTCCTGGCCATCGGGATTTTTATTTCCGGCCTTACCCAGGAACAGATTGTGGCCTTTGTCCTGACCACTTTAAGCTGTTTTGCCATTTTCTATTTGGGCACCGACTTTTTCGCTTCTTTTATTGATGGCTGGACTGCCGGCCTGGGAACCTTCTTGAAGAATTATGTGGGCGCAGCTTCCCACCTGATTAGTTTTAGTAAAGGGGTTATTGACCTTAAGGATATACTTTATTTTGTTATTGCCAGCGCAGTTTTTCTCCTCTTGAACGGTTTCTTTTTAGAAGGAAGATTAAGGCCCAGGGCAAAAATAGTTTTTTCCTTTGCGGTTTTAATTTGTTTAGCAGGAGTAATTCTTTTTAATTTGCTGGTGCATGACTTGCCCGTAGGTAGATTCGATGTCACGGAAAATAAGATTTATACTGTCTCAGATACGGCCAAGAAGATATTTAAAGATTTGAAGACGCAGGTTTCAGTTAATCTTTATATTACGAGCGCAGAAAAGATGCCTACCTTCTTTAAGACCTTGGAGCAGGATATTGTGGGTAAACTTGAGGAATTAAGGGTCGCCTCTAACAACAAATTTAATTTTAAGGTCTTTCATATTGAAGCTGCGCGGCTTTTAGAGGAGAAGAAGGCCGAAGAGAATGCCGAAAAGGAAAAGGGCGCTGAATCACTTGAAAAAACGCTTCAGGATAAAGGGATTGTGCCTTTTCAGGTTCAGAGCATTGACAAGGATGAGGTGGGTTTAAAACTGGTTTATTCGGCATTATCGCTAAGCTACAAGGAGAAAAGTGAGGAAATACTTCCGCGTATCCTGCCTCAGAACCTTCCGGATTTAGAATATCTTCTTTTCTCCCGGATTATGAAGCTGATGCAGGAGAAGAAGCCCAGGATTGCTGTTCTCGCTCCTTTAAAAACCGAAGAGTTTACTCCGGAAATAAGCCGCATTCTATCTGGGGCGGACCAAAACAAACCTCAATATGCGGATGAATATAAAACCCTCCTGCCCTTAATGCGCAATAATGGCTATGATGTAGAGCGCATTGGCTTGAATAAAGAGAGTCCTATTCCTGAAGACACAAGTATCCTGATGATGATAAATCCGGGAAAACTAAACGATAGGCAGATTTATGAAATCAATAAATTTTTATATCAGGGTGGTTCACTTTTGCTGGCGGCTAACGGATTTGACTATTCATTTCAGATTACTCCTCCCAGCGGCCTGGAAGTTACCCCGCAGAAACTTAACTTAGATATAAATAAGCTGATTAAAAAATGGGGGATTAGTATAAACGAAGATATGCTTATGGATGAAAATAGCGAGATTATTGAGGTATCCACCGGCCAGAGAGTAGGTCCTTTTGCCTTATCCATGCCGATTAAAATTCCCAATCAGATTAATGTCCGCTACGACACGATGAACAAAAATGTGCTTTTGATGACCCGGTTGCCGTCGTTATTGTACCTGTGGGGTTCAGCTTTGGATGTTTCTGATGATATCCTGAAACAGTTCGGCTTGAAAAAGTCAGTTATGTTTACCTCAAGCCCGCGCAGCTGGAAAGTAGCTTACGAAGGAGGAAATCTTAAGAAAGAATCACTCGTATTTCCTAAATCATCCACCTCCGAAGGTAAATTCACTTTAGGTGTGATGCTCGAAGGTCAATTCAGTAATACCTTCGCCCAAGCAAATCTTCCGGAGTGGCCTAAAGAAAAAGAGGAGAAGCCGCAAGAGCCGCTAGGCTTGCAGGCTAGCGGCCCTAAGCCGGAAGAGCCGGTGAAATTAGAGGAAAAGAAGGCCGAGATGAAAAATCCCAAGCCCGCAAAATTAATCGTCATCGGCTGCTCAAAAATGTTTAATGACGACCTGATTGCTAATCCGGGGAATTTAGGCCTTTTTAGTAATATTGTGGATGGATTAACGCTGGGTGAGAGTATTGTTAAAATTCGGGCAAAGGCTTATGTCAGCCGGGATATTAAAAAGGTAAGCGATAATCAAAAAATATTCTACCGGTTCATCACTATCTTTTTGGTCCCGATATTATTGATTATTTATGCATCTTTGCGTTTATTCTTACGCAGTAAAGAGAAACAGTTTTACTCTATGGCGCGGGAGAAATAAGCATGGGATTTAAGAAACTTTTAGTTATTGTCGGCGTGGTCTTAGGCCTATTGGTTTTGGTTCTGGTCAAGAAGACGGCCCAGAAAAAATATTTAGCTCAACAGGAAAGCGCGCCGCTGACTGCCGAGTTTGTATTAATCAAAGATTTACCCGAGACTTTTATCTTGAGGGTCGCCGCCTATAAGGGCGATGACGAAAAGAACAAGATGGTTTTAGTTAAAAACTCGGAAGGGCTCTGGATTTTAGAGAGTAAGTACGGAATCAAAGCCAAAAAAGCCACCGTGGATAATCTGCTTAAGGAGCTAAAAGATTTAAAAGGCGAGGTGCGCGCCGAGTCCAAAGACTTATTCGCTGATTTTCAGATTGAAGACAGCAAGGCCTTGCATATTCTTCTTGAAGCAGGGACAGGCAACATTATAAATCATCTGGTAGTTTCTTTTTTAAGGCCTGATTGGAATAAGACCTTTGTCAGGCAAGAGGAGTCCGAAAAGGTTGTCCTGGTAAATAAGGATATCCTTTCGCTTTTTAACCTGTATAACAAGGAAGCAAAATTGAATGATGCTTATTTTGCCGATTTAAAGCTGTTTGCCTTCGAGACAAAACAGATACAGAAAATTGAATTGGTAAGAGACAAAGAGCAATTAATTTTCAAAAAAAGCGAACCAGGAGGTAGCACTAGTCCGGCTTGGAACCTTGAGCCAGCTTTAACCCCAGACGAAGAGATTGATACCAGCAAGGTCGATGAACTGTTGCGCAATATTTACAATATCTATGCCAAAGAGATTTTAGACCCGAGTCTCTCCACCTATGGTTTCGACGCCCCCTTATTAAAGGTCAGCCTGCAAGACCTCGAAGGCAAAAAAGCCGCTCAGATGGAAGTGGGCAAATACCTGGAGTCAGAGAAGGTTTATTATGCAAGGGTTATTCCCGCCAACCTCGTATTTAAGGTATCCGAGTCTTATATCAAGAATTTAAAAAAAGAAAGGGCATCTTTCTTAAAACCAAAAGAGGTCCCAAAAGAGGTCAAGAAAAATTAACCTAAAACCGCAAACCTGGATACTCATATCTTTGACCCAGAAGAAAAATCTGGGCTTTTTTATTTCTGATAAAAAAAAGAGCTCTATGAAAGTCTATTTTTATGATTACACTGATTATCCCGCTCAACAATCTTTTATCTAGCGGGATCCCGCGTCTAGCGGGAAAAGGCACCTGCCTGCCGCAGGCAGGGATTACGCAGATTAAATGTCCTACAAGAAAATCTGTGCAATCTTATTAAATCTGTGTAATCAGAGGTCGCTTATGTATTTTTAGGAGTTTTTAAGCGACCTAAAAATACTGCTTGATTAAGAGCCTTTTTTAACTTAAAATACTTCTTAAATAACATCCCAATGCTAAACAAGATGAAGAATTTAAGATTATTATTTCTGGTAATTATTTTTCTGCTAGGGGTTATCCTCAAAGGATTTTGCGGCCAGGAGGTTGACCTTTCCTCCCAGTATCTTTCGGAGTATGCCAAGTCCTGCTATGAACAGGGAGATTTAGAAACTGCCAAGCATGAATTCCGCAAGGCCTTGCTCGTTAATCCTGATAATGCTGTAGCCAGAAGCTATTTGCAGAAATTGGGAGTGGATGTAGAGAAAGAGATATCCCAAAGAGAACAGCTTCGGCCGGCCTATCTTTACGACTTTAAAAAGGAAATGGAATTTCTCATCAAGCAGATATCCGGCCTCAAAAACGAAAATGATAAATTAAACGCAATAATAAAGAAGATGCAGGAGGCCAACAATCTCCTGGAGAAGGATATTTTAGATTATCAAAATAAACTAAAAACTATACAGGAGAAACTTTCGGCCAAAGAAGCCAATATAAAACAGCGCGAAGAAAAGCGCAGCAGCCTGGAGAGCGCTCAGGCCAAGCTTTTAAACGCCCAGCATCAGCTGGATATTATGGAAGCAAATCTTAAGGCCAGGGATAATCAGCTCAAGGAATTACAAACCCAACTTGACCAGAATAAGAATGCCAACCGGAATATTTCCGATTACCAATCCAAACTTAAATTAACAGAAGAGGGGTTAAAAGAATCCCAGCCTAAGCTCGCCAATTTGCAGCAACAAGTCAGTTTTATGGAAAAAGACCTTAAGCTTAAGGATAAGCAGCTAAAAGATGCAGAGAGCAAGCTCAAGGAGGCCAAGGGCCTAACTGATCAACAAATCGCTGAATATCAAAACAAACTTAAAAGCGTGGGAGATGGTTTCTTGGCTAAAAATGAAGAATCAGCCAAGCTTAATAATCTCCTGAAGCTGGAAAAAGAAGAGCTCAATGCCAGGCTAAAAGAACTTCAGGCTAAATTAAATGAACTGCAAGGCGCCTCCCTTAAGCATGGTTCGGAATATAAAGATAAACTTAAAAGCCTCGAAGATAATCTCAGCGCCAAAGAAAAGGAATTAACTAAACTTAAACTAAGTGCCGAGTCCAAGCCTGAGACAGAAAGTCTCGGCTCTCTACTTAAAGATAAAGAACGGCAATTAGCTAGCAAGGATGCGCAGCTTAAGGAAATGCAGTCTGAGTTAGGAAAAGTAAAAGAGCAGGCTCACTCACTCCAAGAGGATCTTAAATCCAGGGATAATAAGATTAAAGAACTCGCCGCTGGCTTGAGCCGGGTTCCGGATAACATCCAGGGAAGGATAGCGGATTATCAGTCTAAACTTAAGATATCCGAGGATAACCTGGCAATTAAAGAGAAGGAATTGAACAAACTGCTCGCCGAGCAGGAATCGGGTAAAGGCCGGCTTCAATCCCTGGTTAAAGAAAAAGAGCAAGGGTTAGAGGCCAAAGATAATCAGCTTAAGGAAATGCAGCCTCAGCTGGCAAAAATCAAAGAACAGGTTAATATTCTCGAAGAGAATCTTAAAACCAAAGACAGCCAAATTAAAGAGCTCAATAATCAGATTAATCAGAGTCAAGGCCTCTCTAGCCAACAAATCGGCGAATATCAGGCTAAGCTGAGGACCACAGAACAGGATCTCAAGGCCAAAGAAAAGGAATCAGCCAAGTTCGCCGACGAACTTAAGGCAACGCAGGAATCCCAAAATAAACTTAAAACCGCAGAAGAGAATCTCAAGGCCAGAGAAAAGGAATCAGCCAAACTCAGCCAAGATTTACAGACTAAAGAATCTCTTTTATCCGATAAGGAAAAACAAATAGTAGAGAAAGAGAAGGGCATAAAAGAACTGAAAGAGCAGCTCGGTTTAGCTCAGTCTGATTTGAGTAAGCAGGCCGCAGTTCATCAGGCAACTGCCGGGTCTATAGAGAATAAACTAAAAAGAAGAAATAAAGAAACAGTAAGACTGATTAAAAATATCGCCGAGAATAAGAAAAAGGTCAGAGAATTGCAAGGCAGAATTGCCCAAGAGCAAGCTGATTACAAGGCCAAGATATCCGAATATCAGGAGAAACTTAAAAACCTGCAGGCTAGCCTTTCTAATAAAGACCAGGAATTAGCCAAACATAATGATAGCCTGCAAGCCAAGATGAATGAAAATAAATCTATCTTTTCCGAGAAAGAGAAAGCCGAGGCTAGCCTTAAAGATATCCAGGCCCAGCTTAACCAGAGCCAAAGCGCCTCCAGTCAACAAGTATCTGAATATCAGTCTAAATTAAAGGCAGTAGAAGAAACCCTCAAGGCTAAAGAAAAGGAATCAGCCAAGCTCACTGATGAACTTAAAGCCATGCAGGACTCTCAGGCTAAACTTAAGGTTTCGCAAGAGAGCCTCACCGCCAAAGACCAGGAATTAGCTAACCTTAATGATAATTTGCAAAAGAAAACCGCCCTTCTAAGTGATAAAGAAAAACAAATCCAGGAAAATGGAGCTAAACTAAAAGAGCTTCAGGCTGAATTAAATGAACTGCAAGGTACCTCCCTTAAGCATGGTTCGGAATATAAAGATAAACTTAAAAGCCTCGAAGATAATCTCAGCGCCAAAGAAAAGGAATTAACCAGACTAAATGCCGAGTCCAAGTCAGACCAAGAAAAACTTAAGGAATCCCAGGATAAGCTTGCCAAGATACAAGAGCAGTTCAATCTGACGGAAAAAGACCTTAAGGTTAAGGATAAGCAATTAAAAGACCTGCAATCCCAGCTCAATCAGTCCCAGGATACCTCCGGTAAGAAAATATCTGACTATGAGGCAAAATTCAAGGCCAGCGAGGATGAGCTCATCAGTAAAGACAAGGAATTAACTAAGCTCAACGAAGAACTTAAAACTAAAGAATCTCTCGTATCCGAGCAAGAAAAACAAATAACTGAGAAAGGTAAACAGCTCAGCCAGCTCCAGCAGAAAATAGATGAGCAGCTAAAAGAAATCAATAAGCTGGATAGTGATCATCTTAAACAGATAGAGCAAGCCAAGAAAGATCAGGAAGGTCTCAAAGCCAAAGACCAAGAATTGGAGATAACTAAGAAGGACTATGAGTCGCGGGATAAAGCTTCTTTAGATATGACCAAGCAATTTGCGGATTTAAAGGAGACCAAGGACAGGATCGAGAAAGATTTGCGCAAAGAGTTGGATGATTACAAAATGAAATTAGAGGTATCCAAGCAGGGTATCGTGGTGACGGTATTAACCGATGTAATGTTTGATTCGGGTAGTAATAAGATTAAGCCTGAGAGCAAGGAAATGCTTAAGAAAATCTCCGAGGCGCTCAAAGCCGCTGTTGCCAAGGAGAATCAGATTATCATTGAAGGCCATACTGATAATGTGCCCATAAGATATTCAGGCTGGAAATCTAACTGGAATCTTTCCAGCGCCCGCGCCCTTTCCGTTTTAAATTATTTTAGTGACGAGTGCGGCCTTGACCCGGCAAGATTTTCCCTAAATGCCTACGGAGAATTCAAGCCAATAGCCGACAATAGCACCGAAGAAGGAAAGCGCAAGAATAGAAGAGTAGAAATTATCATCCTTCCCACAAAAATTATCAAGGTAAAATCAAATATTCAATAATTGCAAACCCAAGATATTCACCGTCGAGAGATGAAAAATAAATTATATTTATTTTGGGTTATTATTTTATTTATTTTTATTTAAGCAGGGTTTTAATGTAGTGTATCGGGGCTTGGGGGTCCTATTTTAACTATATTTTGCATCAAGACATGCCGATTTATATTTTCGGCAAAAGGTTGGCTTAAGTAAAAGGATAAGAAATGACGGTATTACTGGGAGCAATATTAATCGGCGCGATTGGCATGATTGCATACTCTATCTACGGCTTATTCTTCTATGAGGAAACAGGCCAAAAAATAAAAAGAAAGGCCGTAGTATATCCTCCTAGAGGGCAGGATATGCTTGCTCAAGAGCAGAAGAAGCAGAGATTAGAGCAGGAAGTGGATTCTTTGCGGCTAGAGTTAGATAAGGCCAGGGCTGGTTATGCTAATCTAGAAAAAGAATCGGAGACTGCCAGAAATAAAGAAGCGGATTTCCAAATAGAGTTAGCCAAAAGGCAAGATTGGGTTGCAAAGAGCGACGAGGAATTAAAAAAAGTTAAAGAGCAAAATTTAGAATTTAAGAATCAATTGATGAACAAAGAAAAAGAAGAGCAGGACTTATTCAGCAAGAACGTAGACTCAAACCGGCAAATAGAGCAATTAAATGAAAGCCTGGGGGCCTTAGAAAAAGAAGGCAAAGATAAGTCGGAACAAATCGAAATAATGAAGCATCAGATTGAAAAACTGCGCCAGGAGGCCCAGGCGCACGTTAATACTATTGAGGAATTTAAAAAGAAAGAACAAGCCAGCGAGTGGGTTCCTAAGATAGAATTCAATAAACTGAATGAAGAATATACACAGCTGGAAAATGAATTAGAAATCAAAGAGGATAAGCTGAGGGTTTTAGTTGATGATCTCCTGCAGGTAAAGGCGAAGTTGAGGGAGGGAGGGCATTTTGAGACCGAGGTTCCGCTTAAGCCGCAAACAGTAGAACAGATATTGCCTGAACCCCAAGTAATCCCGGAGCCAGAACCAAAACCAGAATTAGAAGCAAGGCCTGAGCCAGAAGAACCTGCTGTAAAAGAAGAAGCCGAGAAAAAAGAAAGAATTTTACCTGTGCCTAAGATCGATATTGCCAAGGTAAGAAATATCGGGATTATGGCGCATATTGATGCCGGTAAGACCACATTATCCGAAAGGATATTATTTTATACCGGCCGTTCGCATAAAATCGGCGAAGTTAACGACGGAAAAGCCCAGATGGACTGGATGAAACAGGAACAGGCAAGAGGCATTACTATTACTTCCGCAGCCACTACCTGTTTTTGGAATGAGCATAAGATTAATCTTATTGATACTCCTGGTCACGTAGATTTTACGGTTGAGGTGGAACGCAGCCTGCGCGTGCTTGACGGCGCAGTTGCGGTTTTCTGCGCTGTGGGCGGAGTGGAGCCGCAGTCAGAAACCGTCTGGCGCCAGGCTGATAAATACAATGTGCCTAGAATAGCTTTCGTGAATAAAATGGACCGCGTGGGCGCGGATTTCTTTGGGGTGGTAAAAAGCATCGAGGAGGAATTAGGCGGCAATGCTGTTGTTCTGGTAATGCCCCTTGGCGCTGAAGACCAATTCCGGGGAGTGATTGACCTTTTAGAGATGAAGGCTTATATTTACGATGAAGAATCTCAAGGCAAAGATTTTCATGCTGAAGAAATACCTCCGGAATTTCAAGAAACCGCCCAAAAATACCATCACGCGCTGATTGAAAAAGTTGCAGCTTTTGATGAGGCCTTAACCAAAAGATTCTTAGAAGCAGAATCCACAATAACTCCCGAAGAATTAATCCCGGTTATTCGCCGGCAGACTGTTGCCGGAAAAATGGTTCCCGTGCTCTGCGGCTCAGCTTTTAAAAATAAAGGGGTGCAGAAGCTTATTGACGCCGTAATCCTTTATCTTCCTTCGCCGGCTGACCTTCCTGCGGTTAAGGGAAATGCGCCTGACAATGCCGAAGAGATTATACAGCGGCAGGCGGATGCCAAAGAACCTTTTGCGGCCCTGGCTTTTAAGGTCCAGTCTGACCCGCATATGGGCAGATTAGTATATTTAAGGATTTATTCGGGAGTCCTGGAAACCGGCACTTATGTTTTAAATGCTGCTAAAAATAAAAAAGAAAGAATCGGCAGGATTGTGCAGATGCACGCCAATCAACGGGAAAATATCGAAAATGCCTTTGCCGGAGATATTGTGGCCGTTATCGGCCTGGCGCATACTATTACCGCAGATACGCTCTGCGATGCGGATAGCCCGGTGATACTGGAAGCAATTAAGTTTCCGGTGCCGGTGGTTTCTTTAAGCATCGCGCCCAAAAGCCGCTCTGACCAGGATAAACTGGGCAAGGGGCTCTCCCGTCTTATGGAGGAAGACCCTACATTCTTGGTTTCTTCGGATGAAGAAACCAAAGAAACCATTCTTACCGGAATGGGCGAATTGCATTTAGAGATTATCGTAGACAGGCTCAAGGAAGAATTTGGGGTGGAGGCAATTGTGGGCCAACCTAAAGTTGCTTACCGGGAAACAATTTTACAAACGGCAAACGGAGAAGGCAAATATATCAAGCAGTCAGGGGGAAGAGGCCAGTATGGTCATGTGATGATGGAACTATCCCCTAACCCCCAAGCAGGTTTTGAATTTATTGATAGCATCAAAGGTGGGGCAATTCCTAAAAATTTTATTCCCGCGGTAGAAAAAGGCGTAATTGAGGCGATGCAAAAAGGAGCTTATGCCGGGTATCCCGTGGTAGACATGAAGGTTGATCTTCTTGATGGCTCTTTTCACGAAGTGGATTCATCTGAACTGGCCTTTAGGATGGCTGCTATTTTAGGTTTCAAACAGATTTTTCTGCAGGCACAGCCCCTACTTCTTGAGCCGTATATGTCTTTGGAGGTAAATACGCCGGAAGAACACGTTAATAGCATTGTGGGGTATATTTGTTCCCATCGGGGGAAAATCCTGAATATGGATAGCAAAGGAAAACAAAAAATTATTTCTGCGGAGGTTCCTCTGGCTGAGATGTTCGGATATGCCACCGCAATTCGCTCTTTAAGCAGCGGCCGCGCCAATGCCTCAATGGAATTTAAAAAATACGGCCAGGTGCCAAAAGAGATTGCCGAGAAGATTCTCGAAGAAAAGAGGGAAAGGGAAGCTAAAAAATAAGGAAGATAGAATGGCAAAACAGAAAGATTGGCAGGGCTATTCGTTGATTTTAAAAGAACTCCTAAATTTAGATTACAGCCCGGTAGCAATCAGCTGCGCGAAAACAGCGAGCGTAAATGTGCCGGAGAAAAAATTGCGCATCTGCCGGGCAATCTTAGAAGCAGGCAAAGGCCAAACCTTAGAGATTTCTAAGGACAATAATGCCTGTTTTGGCGCAAGCTGGCATCTGGGCTTTCATAAAATTAAAGACCAAAAGGTTACAGATATGATTAAGAAGTTTGTGGTGGAAGGAGAAAAACTTTTCTCTTCTTATCAGGCCCTGGATACATTATTAAGCCAGATGGAAGAGGTGCCGGATAATTCTGCCGGTTGCTTTTTATTAAGCCCCCTGGAGAAAAGCGAGGTTGAGCCGCAGTTAGTCATTTTTGTTTGTAACCCTGAAGCAGCCTGTCGGCTCCTGACCTTTGTTACTTTTATCGAGGGGGTTATGCCCAAGATTAAAATCGGCGGGCCGACCTGCAGGATGTCCATAATCTATCCCTTATTGACCGGCGAAGTGAATATATCGTTTTACGACTATACCGCCAGGAAGATGTGCAATGTAGAAAAGGATAAACTCCTCATCTCAATCCCCTACAAAAGAATTCCCCAGATAATCGAAAGCATAGAAAAATGCTCAGCCGGAAGAGCAAAGATAGAATATCCTGCGGAATTTAGAGAATTTTTACAGAAGAGTCTGGCTAAATAGCTTATGATAAGGTTTATTTTTTACTGCCTAGGATTAACTTTATTATTTTTCTCTCTTTTTATTCTAGAGGCGAACGCGGATATTATCTATCTTAAGAACGGCCGCAGCATCGAAGGTATTATAAAAAACGAGGATGAGAGTAGTATAAAGCTGGATATCGGGATCGGGACAGTAGGATTCCAAAAGAATGAAATCGAGCGGATTACCAGGTCCTCGGAAGATGAGTCCGGCCAGCTTCGCCAGAAATGGGAGCAAAAAAGATTAGATACGGAAGAAAGGATGCAAAAGGAAAGAATAGAAAGAGAAGAGCGATTACAAGAAGAAGCGGAAATGAGAGAGCACCAGCCTAAACGTATCGAGGTCGCCGAAGAAAAAGGCCACATCTTCGTCAATGCCATATTAAATAAAACAGTTAACGTGCGGCTTCTCATGGATACCGGGGCATCGGTAATAGTATTAACCAATAACATAGGAAAACAGTTAGGGATAAGCTTTGCGAATAGGCATAAGGATATTATAAAATTACAGTTAGCCGACGGTCGGAAAATCGATGCCCAATATATATCCTTAAAAAGCGTAAGCGTGCAGGGGGTTGAGGCCACGGGCGTTGATGCCGCGGTTTTTCTGGAAGATACCGGCGACCTTGCTTTTAACGACGGCGTATTGGGGATGTCTTTTTTAAATAGGTTTAATTTTAAAGTTGACCAGGGTAATAAACAGTTGATTTTGGAGAAACTAAAGTAAAAATAGCGGCAAGGAGGCAGTTACCATGGAGGCAATCGAAGTTATCAAGACCAGAAGAAGCATCCGGGAATACCTGGATAAGCCCGTACCCAAAGATGCGCTGGAGAAGATAGTAGATGCGGCCAGGTTTGCGCCTACGGCCAGGGCAATCCAGCCCTGGGAATTTATTGTGGTTAGCGAGCAGGCGGCTTTGAAGAAGATAGCCGACATTGCCGAATATGGAAAGTTTATCGCCCAGGCCAAAGCCTGTATTGTGGTAATCTGTCAGGACACTAAATATTATTTGGAGGATGGTTGTGCAGCTACACAAAATATACTTCTGGCTGCGGCTGCCTTAGGTATTGGCTCCTGCTGGGTAGCCGGCGATAAGAAACCCTATTGCAGTCAGATTAGCAGTTTGCTGAATGTCCCGCCTAATTTTAAGCTGATTAGTCTCATTTCGTTAGGCTATCCTAAATCCAAAGATAGCTTCAAGATGATCGAGAAAAGAAATCTCGCCCAAGTAATCCACTGGGAAAAATTTTAAGTGAAATCTTTCGTATTTTCAAGCAGCATAGGGTGTTTGTTGCCCCTGTTTATTATCGCAAATCTTTTCTTAGGCTGGCTGTTTTTTAAGCCGCTTAACTGGCTATTGATTGAACTGGGATTAATTTTAATTTTTATGCTGAATTTTTTCATCGTAGCTAAACGAATAACTTCTAATTTAGGCAAGCGCGATAATGTGATAGACGTGCAAGGAGAGGTAATAAAGGAAAATCAGAAACAAAACCGTTTAGACAAAAAAGATTTGACTAATAAATAATTTAATGCTATTTTATTTACAATTTTTAAAGAACTTCTTAAGGAGGCAATAAAATGACCGGAATCGATCTTTTGTGGTTGGCGCCCGTGGGTTCAATAATCGCACTTTCCTTTGCCGCCTGCCTTTATTTTTCTATTTTGAAAAAAGACGAAGGCAATGAAACCATGCGCGAGATTGCTGAAGCAGTCAGGATTGGGGCCAAGGCATATCTTAAGCGGCAATATTTAGGAGTTTCATTATTTTTTATAGTGGTATTCTTTATATTATTGGCGTTAGCCTGGAAAAACTATTTAGTTATCTTTGTGCCTTTTGCCTTTTTAACCGGCGGTTTCTTCTCCGGGCTTTCCGGTTTTATCGGGATGACTACCGCGACAAAATCATCAAACCGCACTGCAGCCGCGGCAATGAAAAGTTTAAACTCGGGCTTACGCGTGGCTTTTTCCAGCGGCGCGGTAATGGGCCTGGTGGTGGTAGGATTAGGGCTATTGGATTTAAGTATCTGGTATTATTTTCTCAATTGGTATTATTCTTGGCATCCGGTTCCCTTAGGAGCAGATAAAATTACGGCTATTACTTCGACTATGCTTTGTTTTGGTATGGGCGCCAGTTCGCAAGCGCTTTTTGCCAGGGTTGGCGGCGGAATTTTTACTAAAGCCGCAGACGTGGGCGCGGATTTAGTAGGTAAGATTGAGGCAGGAATTCCCGAAGATGACCCGCGTAATCCCGCAGTGATTGCGGATAATGTCGGTGATAATGTCGGTGATGTGGCAGGAATGGGAGCTGACCTTTATGAATCTTACGTTGGTTCAATTGTGGCTACTTCGGCATTAGGCGTTGCCGCGGGTTTGGGCATAGCCGGAGTAACTGTGCCGATGGTTATGGCAGCCGTGGGCGTGGTGGCCTCGGTTATCGGCACATTTTTTGTAAGAAGCAAAGAAGAAGCCAGCCAAAGGGCATTATTGTGGGCGTTAAGAAAAGGGGTTTGGGCGAGTTCAATATTAGTGGCAATAATATCTTATTTTCTGGTGAAATATACTTTAGGCGCTCAGCATATGGGTGTTTATTGGTCAGTTCTTGCGGGATTAGTTGCCGGGGTGATCATCGGTATTTCCACTGAATATTATACCTCAAGTAATTTTAAGCCCACACGTTCAGTTGCCGATGCGTCTATAACCGGACCGGCAACCGTGATTATCAGCGGAATGGCCGTGGGCATGATGTCTACCGCCGTGCCTGTGGTGGTTGTGGGAATTGCCATATTGTCGAGTTATTTCTTATCCGGCGGCGCAGCTAATTTTAATGCCGGACTTTACGGCATTGCAATTTCTGCGGTAGGTATGCTTTCTACTTTGGGCATCACCTTAGCCACGGATGCCTATGGCCCGGTTGCGGATAATGCCGGCGGTAATGCGCAGATGTCAAACTTACCCCCTGAAGTAAGGAAAAAAACCGATGCCTTAGATGCCTTAGGCAATACTACAGCTGCTACGGGTAAAGGTTTTGCTATTGGCTCAGCTGCTTTAACTGCCTTGGCCTTGATTGCTGCTTATCGGGATCAGGTGGTATCTATCCACCATAAAGAGATGAATTTAAGCCTGATGAATCCAAATCTTCTGGTAGGGTTATTCCTCGGCGGTATGCTGCCGTTTTTATTTTGCTCAATGACTATGCGGGCTGTAGGCAGAGCTGCGGGTAAAATAGTTATTGAAGTGCGCCGGCAATTTAAAGAAATCGCCGGCCTTATGGAAGGTAAAGCCAAGCCGGATTACGCTGGTTGTGTTAAAATCGCCACAGTCGCTGCGCAAAAAGAGATGATTATACCTTCGCTTATGGCAATTATCGTGCCTATTGCCGTAGGCCTTTTATTCGGGATTGAGGCAGAGGCAGGGCTTTTAACCGGCGCAACTGTAACCGGTTTTGTTCTAGCAATAATGATGGCTAATTCCGGAGGCGCCTGGGATAATGCCAAGAAATATATTGAAGAAGGAAATTACGGCGGTAAAGGCTCATTGCCTCACAAGGCTGCGGTAGTAGGAGACACTGTGGGAGATCCTTTTAAGGATACCTCTGGCCCCAGTCTAAATATCCTCATCAAACTTATGTCTATGGTTTCTATCGTCTTTGCCTCTTTCATCATCTCCAACACCCTCTTCAAATAACCAGGGACGTTCCTTTACCCCATCGAGGGACGTCTTTCAACCCAATCCCTGCCTGCCGGCAGGCAGGGGAAAGGTGTCCCCTTAAAAGGGACACCCTTTGCTTTGGGTGCAAGAACGTCCCTGGATTGGATAGGGGACAGGCTTAGCTTTGGCTGAAGAAACGTCCCTATTATTTTGTTTATTTATGCAGGGTTTGGTAGTATAATATTTTTGCTATGGGTGACTTGGAATTTGTCCAGAGGTGTGTTAATGGCAACAAGCAAGCCTGGGATGAATTCTTAAGAAAATACTCCCGCCTTATATATAGTTACATATATAGCATCATCAGACTCAAGGGTTCTGTGCTTACGCAGGAAAGCATCAATGACCTGTTTCAGGGTATCTTCCTTTCGCTAATAAAAGATAATTATAAAAAATTAAGAAGTTTTAAAGGCCTAAATAAGTGTAGCCTGGCAAGTTGGCTGCGGCAAGTGGTCATTAATCACAGCCTAGATTATCTGCGTAGATTCAAGCCTGTTGAATCTCTCGATAAAGAAGACGAGGATGGTTTTAGCCTAAAAGAAATACTTAGCGATGATTCGCCCTCGGTTAGAGAGGTTTTTAATTCTGGAGAAAGGCTTGCGCATTTAAAAGATTGCATTGCTCAGTTGAACAATGATGATCAATATTTCCTGGAATTACATATTAATCAAGGCGTAAGGTTAGAAGAATTAAAAGGGCATTTTAGACTTTCTCGTAGCGCTATTGATATGCGTAAGTCCAGGATTATCGATAGACTTAAGGCTTGCTTTAAGTCTAAAGGATTTATTGTCTCTTAGAGTCATCGTTGATGACCATGGGACTACCCCGTGGCGAACGAAGTGAGCTTTACGGGGTGTTAGATTTTTGATTTTGTTACGTCTATTATATTAGGGAAGGCGTGAAATGACAGAGCGAGTAGATAAGTTAATCAAGATAGTTTATCAAAAATGGAAGTCAGGACAGCTAAAGCCACAGAGGCTGCATCCGGATGAGGAGACTTTAGCCTGTTTTCTGGAAGGCAGGCTAAGCCAGAAAGAAAATGAAGAGATAAAAACACATATTATAAACTGCGATAATTGCGCTGGCGCATTGGCCGTGCAATTAAAACTTAAAGAAATCGAGACCAAGGAGGTGCCGCAAGAATTAATTACCCGGGTTAAAGATTTAATCTCTAGCCAAGATACCTCACTCCTTTTAGAGATAATCTTAAGGCTTAAGGAAAAAGTAATGGAGATATTAAATACTACAGGCGATGTCCTGGTGGGCCAGGAGTTAGTGCCTGCGCCGGTATTGCGTAGCCGCCGGATTAAAGATTTTAAGGATGAGGTTACTATTTTAAAAGATTTTCAAGATATCAGGGTAGAGGCAAAGATAGAGAATAAGCAAGGCCAGGCCTTTAGTTTAAGCGTGAGCGTAAAAGAGAAGGATAGCCAAAAGATAGTGAAAGATTTAAGAGTTACGCTCATCAGAGATGATGTGGAACTTGAGTCTTATCTTGCTGATTCAGGCAAGGTTATCTTCGAACACGTCTTATTAGGCAAATACACGGTGGAAGTCGCCAATATCGAGACTAAAATTGCCTCAATCCTTCTGGATATAAAAACATAAGCCAATGCCTCCAGAATCTAATGCCCTGGTTTTAGAGATTTCCAGGCAAGGTAAGAGCCTTAAGATGAGCATATCTGAGCAAAGCGAGCTCGCCTCAACCTTAAGGCTTTATAGCCAGTGTTCCGTGTCGTTTAAAGAGATCGATACCCTCTGCCGGGAAGTCGTATCCATATTAAATAAAGTTAATAAAAAAGATATCGCCGACCCGAATTTAGTGCAGGTTTTAAAAAAGACAGGTCAGCTCCTCTGGGATCAGTTGTTGACTAAAACCGTAAAAGATAAATTAAGGCACGCCCAGATTTCAGATTTAGTTATCTCCCTCGACGAAGAATTAATCAATGTCCCCTGGGAACTTTTATATGATGGAGCCGATTTTTTATGCCTTAAGTTTAACTTAGGCAGGTTGGTGCGCACTAAAGAACAGGTCAGCCCTCCCCAATACCGCAGTCCTCAGGGTACGCTGAGGATGTTGATTCTGGCTAATCCCACCGCAGATTTAAAGTCCGCTTATCTTGAGGGTGTAAATATAAAAAATCAGTTTGACCGCAAAAGAAACGCCATAAGAATAGACTTCAAATCCCATCAAACTGATACATTTTATCTCAAAAAGAATCTGCGGGATTATGATTTAGTGCATTTTGCCGGCCACTGCGAGTATGACGAGGACAACCCGCAAAATACCGGCTGGGTATTAAGCGACGGAAGGTTGACCACGCAAGATATTCTGATGATGGGTCAAACTTTATCTTTGCCGGTCTTGATATTTTCTAATGCCTGCCATAGTGCAAAAATTAAGCAGGATGCGCTGGATTCAGATTACCAGGAGAAGACCTACAGCCTGGCCTCGGCATTTTTATTTTCGGGAGTCAGGCATTATATCGGCACGATACGCAGGGTTGAAGATGCGGCCAGCCTTGCCTTTGCTAAAGAATTCTATACGCAGTTAATCTCGGGCCGGTCAGTAGGCGAATCCTTGAGAATGGCGCGTTTAAATTTAGTCAAGGAAAACGGTCTGGCTTGCCTGTCTTGGACGAGCTATCTTCTTTACGGAGACCCGAATTTTATCTTATTAAGAACTAAAGCCAAGCCTGGAAAAATAAGATTAGAAAGAAGGCATATCTGGAATAAATATAGAAAAAACCTGATCGGGATAGCTTCGGCAGCAGGCATTATATTAATCAGCGCATTCCTATATAAGTGGCTGCCTTCCTTAAATCCCAGTAGTTATTTATTATTTTTCAGGTATAATAAATTATTTCTTGCGGGCAAGAATCAGGAGGTTAGCCTTTTGGCCAGCCGCCTGATCGAAAAAGACCCCCTGTTTTTAGCCGCTTATCCTTTGCTGGCTGATACCTATCAGAGGTTAGGCGATAATGAAAAGGCCTTAAAATATTATTTTGATTATGCCCTTTACAGCGAGAAACGGCGCGATAAAAAACATTTAGCTTCGGCTTATGTCGGGATTGGCTGGGTTTACCAGCAGCAAGGGGAATATCCCAAGGCCTTTGATTTTTATAATAAGGCAATCACCTTAAGTAAAGATGCCAAGGACAGGCTTAATGAAGCCAGGGCGTTAAGGAAATTAGCCGTCTGGCACATGGATAAGGGAAATTATGACCAGGCCTTAGAGCTTTTGCTGAAAAGCTCGGAGATTAACCGCGAGAGGCAGCAATTATTGGAGCATCGCTATAGCCTGGCCTGCGATTATTTTGACATCGGGCTAGTATTCGCCAACAAGAATGATTTTAACGCTGCCAGGGAATTTTATGATAAGAGCCGCATATTATTCGATAGGCTAAAGCTAAAAAACGAATTGAGCGATTACTATTTTAACCTGGGCGAAATTTATTTATTTGAAAAACAATACCAGCAGTCCTTAAATTGTTATTTCAAAGGTTTAAAGATCGACGAGGCCCAAGGGAACAAGCCGAGCATAGCCAGCGATTACAATATGCTGGGAGAATTGTATGTAGAAATGGACAATCTTGCTGAGGCCGAGAAATTTTTTAATCTTGCCTTATCTATCTTGCGCCAGATAGATGCCCCGCCAGAATTAGCCGCCACCTATTATAATTTAGGGTTATTATATAAGGATAAAGGCAGTAAAGGCCAAGCCCGAGATTATTTTATCCTGGCCCAGGAGATTTACAGCCGCATCAATACGCCCGAATATCAAATGGTAAAGAAGGAAATTTCAGGATTATAATCATAAAAAATGAAAAGATTACTGAAGGTACTTAGCGTCAATATTATTATTTTCGCTGGTTTAATTTTAATGTTCGAAATCGGCTTAAGGCTTTTCTGGAAAATGAGCACATTAAAGAAAGAGATTTACCAGTCCAGCCCTGATAGGACCCTGCGTTATGAACTAAAGCCGAATACGCATAATAAATTCGAAGGTTTTGATGTGCTAATAAATTCTGATGGATTTAGGGGCAGGGAGTATTCGCTGCGAAAAGAAAAGAATACCTATCGCATCGTCCTGCTAGGCGATTCGGTAGCCTTTGGCAGGCTCATGCCATTTGAGCATGGCCTTTCTAATAGATTAGAAATAGCCTTAAAAAATTTCTGCCCGCAGAAGAATTTTGAAGTTTTAAATATGGGTGTAGAAGGATACAATAGTATTCAGGAACTGGAGATGTTAAAGACCAAGGGATTAAAATACAATCCTGACCTGGTAATCGTTTATTACTCCTTTAATGACCCGGATTATCCGGAGTATTATTTTAAGAAGAATTTCCTTAATCGCCATTCTATGCTCGCCAGATATATCTCGTACAAAATAAAAAAATATATGGTTAAAAGAGACAGGATCCGTAAAAACATTAAGAGTATCCCCGATAATTTCCGCTATCTTTATTCCACCGAGTCCTGGAAGTTTGCTAAAAATGCGCTCTTAGAGATGGGTGATTTAACTGCTAAAGAAAAGATTAAGATGGTTCTGCTCATTGGCCTAGAGTTGTCAGAGCCGGTGATTGATTTTAGGGAAGGATTCCCGTTTTGGCATATCATCGATATATTGGAACGCATTAAGCACGATAATATTATAGTCATTACTCCTATTAGGGAATTCAGCAGGAGAAATCTTAACAAATCGGAACTGACGGTCTGGAGTTACCCTGATTTGAAAGCCAACGATATTATTGCCGAATACACAGTAAAAAAATTACAAGAAAATAATATTGATTTATGTAATTAATCCTGCCTGCCATTTTAGTTTCAATTAATCCCCTAAAAAATTCCTGTTACCTGCCTGCCGCCTGCCTGACGGCAGTCAGGGCAGGCAGGGATTTTGCCATCCCTTACCCCTATTAACCCTCTAAAAACAAAAAAGGCGTCGAGTTTTCTACTGACGCCTTTTTTGCGACTCTACAGCCTGAATCTAGAGCTTGTATTGTCTGCACTTTAAGTATACACCATTTTCGCGGTTTTTCAAGGTATTAAACTTTTAATTTTAATGTAGAAAATTTCCTGTTACCTGCCTGCCGCCTGCCTGACGGCAGTCAGGGCAGGCAGGGATTTTGCCACGTCTTGTTTTTTATTAACGCCTCTAAAGGTACAACTGCGACCCTTGAATGTCTATACCTGGAGTTTTTGATAAAGAGTAGTGAGATTTTATGCGTCCAAGTTTAGCACGCGTGAACGTAATATGACATATGAGTATTAATTGGTGGTGAATTTACATTAATTTCTACCCTACTATGCAGTCTACTATATTTATATTGTTAGGGGTCAGGGGTTAGATATAGGGGGGATGGGTGTAACCATATCTTACTTATACCTTTGGAATGACGATATTTAAGCTTGAATTAGTAGCCGCCTTTTATATCTACGAGTTTTGCATTTATTAAAATGCCGCCAGCAAAAACCTTTATTAGAATCGGGATGTTATCTTTCTCCTTCAATAACACCATAGAAATCTTTGATTGATGGTATAGGTTGTTTTTATCACTTCTTCTAATCTTCGCATCTACTAATATAATTCTGTAGAGTCTTTTATTTATTAAGATATCTTTTTGAGTGGCAGTACCTTTTAGTAAATAGTTTTTCTTATAGCTGTTAATATTTATTTCAAAAATTTTTATAATATCAAAATTCAGGCGTCTAAAATTGAACACTGCAGAGAGTGGGTCTTGGGTATTAGGAAGTATTTGGCGCTTAACGCCGCCTATTAACATCACATTGTTTCTCTGGTCATAGGCTATTTCTAGTGTAGCACTCTGTTTACCCGAGATCTCTATCTTTTGTTTAAAAACTACAGGATTCATTTGTTTCATATCAATATAAGATTCTAAAACCGCATAGGCACTAAAAATCTTAGAGAATTCTTTTAAGCTTTGAGCAGATGCTTTTAGGTGATAATATTTCTGGCCATTGTATTCATCTATTCTTTCAGCCTCAAGGACAGCTTCACCAGCTGGAATAATCCCTAAGAGATTAATTTTATATCTCAGCTCTCTCGGCTTAAGATTGCCTTCTTTAATTAATCTAGATATAATAATTTTGGGATTATTATTGTTATAATACGAAATTGCTGATGCCAAAATTATTAATATAATAGATATAAATAATATCCTTTTCATTATCATTTCCCATCAAGTTTTATATTGTATTCCAAAATTATTATAGCATAAATCTTAAAATAAAAGATAACTTATTGACTATTACCTAAATGGTTGCTATTATTTATGTGTTATTCAAGGAGGAGAAAAAGTGGCTTTGAGAGAAAGTATAGAAAAACAAGGGAGGTGGATTTTTAAATGGAGGGGTTATTTGCCTGTATTGGGTATTCCCATTTTCCTTATTGCCTTACGAAATTCTGAATATCTTGAGCGGGTTTTTGGAAATTCAATAGATACCTGCTGGGAGTTTTTCTCCATTTGCATATCTTTTCTGGGTTTAGGTGTTCGTTGTTTTACTGTTGGTTTTGTCCCTAGAGGGACATCAGGCAGAAGCACACAATGGCTAGCAGCAGAAACGCTGAACACGACTGGGATATATTCAATTGTCCGTCACCCACTTTATTTAGGAAACTTTATCATTATTCTTGGGGCAACATTATTTGTTCAAGTGTGGTGGCTTGCTTTAATAGTTTGGTTGGGATTTTGGATATATAACGAACGAATAATTTTTGCAGAAGAAGAATTCTTAAGAAAAAAATTTGGGACTTTATTTTTGGAATGGGCTAAAGAAACTCCTGCATTTTTTCCTAAATTCAAGAACTGGAAAAAACCAAACTTACCCTTTTCACTAAAGACCATTCTAAGGAAAGAATATTCAACTTTTTTTTCGATTATCGCATCCTTTACTTTCTTAGATATCGCCGCAGATTTACTTGCTGAAGGAAAATTAGAAGTAAGTCTGCCTTGGACAATATTATTCATAACTGGTTTAATAATATATCTAATATTGCTAATATTGAAGAAGAAAACAAAAATACTCGATGTTCAAGGGAGATAATTTTCCTGTTTAATCTATAAAAACTATTCCTTTATATATTTCTGCTGTTTTTCACTATACAACCAGTTGTCAAACTCCTCCGCGAAGGAGTGCCGATCGTAAGCCTATCTCCAATCTAAGTTAATTTCCTTCAAAATTTCCTGTTAGATTTCGCCACTTCTTACGTCTATTATAAGCGGGAGGTGGCAAAATGAGAAAAACCATAGTAGTTTTACTGAGTGGTGTATTATTGTTTTTTAGTTTTAGGACGGCGTCAAATGGTGAGCAGATTGTCTGGGATGATATTGGCAGGGGAAATTTAAATCTTAAAACAGTATTGGTTAATCCTGGCGATAACCGCATCATTTACATCGGCACAAATAGCGGGGTCTTAAAGACTGAAGATGCAGGGGAAGGCTGGAGAATTATTTTGTCAGTTAAAGGGCAAAATAAGGGAGTAAATTTTTTACTCTTTGACGCCCAAGATAAAAATTCTCTTTATGCGGCGACCGGAAACGGGCTTTACTACAGCAATAACCAAGGTAAGGACTGGAAAAGAATTTTTCAAGGGAAAAACTATTTAGAAAGTGATTGTACGGCTTTAGCAATTTTACCTTACGCTATTTATTTAGGTACCAAGCAAGGGCTTTTCATCAGCCAAGATCAAGGACGCAGTTGGCAAAAAGAGACAGCTAAATTAGGAAACAGTCGCGTATTTGCTATTGCTTGTAATTTAAAAGAACCAAAATTTGTTTATATCGCTTGCGTAGACGGTGTATTTAAAACTCAAGACGCCGGTCAGTCCTGGGAGAGGACTTTTGTGAGTTCACCTCAAGAAAATGGCAAGGAGATAGAAGAGATAATTGAAGACCGAGATGAAGAGATGAGATTTTCGGATATAAGATACATCAGTATTGACCCTGCCAATCCAAATTATATTTACCTGGCTACCGCAAGAGGAGTTTATAAAAGTCAGGATAGAGGAGTCAGCTGGGAATTACTTTCTAATGCGGGTTTACTTAATCGAGAGGTAAAATTTATATTGATATCTAATAAATCCAATCTCCATGCGGTTACGAAATCAGGTGTATTTGAATATAAGCAAGACAAATGGCAAGAATTATCCTTGGGTCTTGCTGTGGAAGAAGTTAATTTTTTAAGCTTAGATAATCAGGATAATCTATACGCGGCTTGCGATAAAGGCCTGTTTAAAACTAATATAGAATATTTTGTTAACGACAGGCAGAATGATATAGTATCTTTGTATATTAAAGATGAGCCGGAAATTAGCGAAGTTCAGCAAGCAGCGATTAGGTATGCAGAAGTTTATCCTGAAAAGATTGAACGATGGAGAAAACAGGCAGCAAAAAAGGCCTGGTTACCCCAAGTTAGCCTGGGCGTTAATAGGAATACCACTGACCTTTGGCACTGGGAAGGCGGGTCAACTACAAAAAACGACGATGACATATTAAGGCGCGGCCGCGACAGCATAGACTGGGATGCAACCCTAAGCTGGAATTTGGGCGAACTTATCTGGAATGATGACCAGACCAATATTGATGTCCGCTCACGGCTTATGGTCGAACTGCGCGATGATATTTTAGATGAAGTAACCAAGCTTTATTTTGAACGCCTGCGGGTTAAAATGGAATTGGATAATCTCTGTATCGAAGATAAAAAGAAAAGATGGGAGAAAGAATTGCGGCTTAAGGAACTCACTGCCTCAATAGATGCAATGACCGCAGGATTTTTTTCCCAAAAAATCAAATAAAAAGCCATTAAGAGAAACGCCTTTCACTCCTAAAATTTCCCCTTCAAATTTTAGCTTTATTTTCATTCTTTAATGAGTTATAATAAAGAAGTTAGCGTATTTTAGGCCGGTTAATAAATCGCAGTTATTAAAGAGGCCTATTCCATGAAAGAAAGGAGCGAGAGATGAATAGCGAAAACTTAAAAAAAATAATAGAAAATGTGGAGAAGGTGATTGTAGGAAAAACCGAGAAGATAAAGTTGCTCCTTGTCGGGCTTTTAACTAACGGCCATATTTTAATCGAGGATGTTCCGGGCTTGGCGAAAACAATGCTCGCTTTGGCTTTAGCTAAATCCATTAGTGGCGATTTCAAACGGATTCAGTTTACGCCTGACCTTCTTCCTTCGGATGTTACCGGCGGTTTTATTTACAGTCCTAAAAGCGGAGAATTCGATTTCAAGAAGGGGCCTGTATTTACTAATATACTTTTAGGTGACGAGATTAACCGGACTACCCCGCGGACCCAATCTGCCCTCTTAGAGTGCATGCAGGAGTATCAGATTTCTTTGGACGGCAAGACTTTCCCTTTGCCTCAGCCTTTCATGGTAGTCGCTACTCAGAACCCCATAGAATGTCAAGGGACATATCCTTTGCCTGAGGCCCAGATAGACAGATTTTTGATGAAGATCGATATGGGATATTTATCTCAAGAAGAAGAACTAAAAGTTATTCAGGGACAGAAGGTTAGGCATCCGGTTGAAGACCTGAAACACGTTATATCTTTAGAAGAGGTGTTAAAGTTGCAGGAAGCCGTAAAGAGCGTCGAAACATCTAAGCATATTTTAGAATATATTGTGCAGTTAGTCTCTTTGACGCGGAATAAAACAGATGAGATAAGGTTGGGGGCAAGTCCCAGGGCCTCCATTTCGCTTATGAAGGCAAGCTGTGCCTGGGCATTATTAGAAGGCAGGGATTATGTTATACCTGACGATATAGCTAAACTTTTACCCTGGGTATTGAGACACAGGATTATTTTACAGCCCAAATCTTTGATTTCCGGAAAAACCCCGGAAATAATAATTTCTGAATTACTTGAAAGTACGCCTATCCCTTAAAATTCGAGTATGCTCAAAGCATTCCTCAAAAAGTGGCTTTTCCTCTCGTTAATAATAATATTTAACTTGATTATCGGCTTAAAGACTTCCATAGTTTTCTTCTATTTCTTTTTTTGGTTTTTGCTAACTGTCGTTGTCATAAATTTATCCTGGCTCACCGTACAATATTTTGGGACAAGCCTATATTTGACAAGGAAGGTTATCGGCAGGATAGAAGAGGACGATATTCTAGAAGTCGAAACAATGGCAAAAAATAATGGTCTTTTGCCAATTTTTAATTTTGTGATCGATGACCATCTTGCCTGTGCGCTTCCAGAAGAAAGAGAAAAAAGGGTTTTATTGAATTATCTTGCCCCAAAGTCTTTACTAAATCTAAAATATAACTGCCTCTGCCCTCGAAGAGGAAAGTACAAGATAGGACCAATCACGGTTTATTTTCTTGATCCCTTCAATTTGTTTTTCTTAAAGAGGATTTATTATTTATATTCAGAACTATATGTTTATCCCAGGACCTTCAAGGTCCCCAGATTTCCAGAATTGACAAAAGGGGTCCTCCCCTGGTTCGGGATAAACACTATGCATTTAAGCGGAGACGAAGACGATTTCTATGGCCTGAGGGAATACAAGCCAGGAGACCCCTTAAAGAGGATTCATTGGATTACTACGGCTCGAAAGAATAAAATCATAGTTAAGGAATTTCAGCGCCAGAGTTTCTTCAGGGCCACTATCATATTTAATCTGGAGAAAGATAAAAATTTCGGAGAAGGCAAGCATAGTGTTGCTGAATATACCATAAAAATAGCCGCTTCAGTCGCCAAGTATCTTATAGAAAAAGATATTTCCTTGGAGATTATTGCCCATGCGGAAGAATTAGTTCATATGCCATTTAACAAAGGGGCGGGGCATTTAGACGATATATTTAAATTTCTCGCCGTTGCTAAAGCGGAAAGCAGGGTTAGTTTATACGAATTATTCCAGGAATTTTCGCGCTACATTCCCAATGATTCCAACTTAATCGTAATAATGTTGGACCAGGATTGGAAGTATTTACCCGCCATGCTGTCATTAGAAAAAGGGAATAATGTATCCGTAATACCTTTGGTCTTGGTTTCTTCGACCTTTTTATACTCGTTGGATGAACGAGAGATTGTTAAAGACGTGAAGATAAAATTATCTCAGGCGTTTAATATTACCCCTATACTTTTTTCTCGCGGAGATAATTTAGAAGAGGATTTCTTTAAATATTAAGATGAAAGACAAGGATGCGTACCCTCATTTAGAATTTTTTCTCACCTTTTTTCTTTTAATTCTATTAATCCCCTTACTCGCTGATGCGTTGGGCGCATTTAGGGAATATTTAATAATTGGTTTAATCTGCAGTTTTTCTTTTAGTTGGTTTAGCAGGAAAAAGCCGAGCCGTTTAATGAGATATCTTATGCCTATCGGCTCTCTGGGGGTTCTTGCCTGGATGATACATTCTACACTAAATTCACAATTTCTTTATAAAGAGGTAGTTTCTATCTGCATAAAAGGGGCGTTCGTTTTAGAGGTTATCCTTAGTCTCAATGCAAACCGTCCGGAATCTTTGAATTATATACAGGCCGTTAGTGTTCCCTTGTTTATGAGTCACGCTGTATTTATAAGAGACTATCAGACGGTTTCTTTGGTATTGATTGTAGGATATTTAGCCTCCTGGCTTTTTGTTCTTAAGATTAAATTTTATACCTTTATTTCATCTCCGGGAAAACAAGTAAATTTTAAGCGAACCATTTCCTTCTCTTTGCCAATCATATTCTTCATTTTAAGTATTTTGCTTTCTTGGCTGCTTTTTTCTCACACCACATTAGGAAGGATAAAAAAAGGCGGGCTTTTCCTTGAAGAGGAGAAGGGCACAGAAAGTGAATCAGGCGACCCGGAAAAAGGCTATTATGATTTACAGGATAAACTGCAGAAAGAAATTACAACATTGATCCCTGAGCTTTATTCTAAGGAAGATAAATATGAAGTCTTAGGCCTACTTAGTTCCTTAATAAAAGATTCACCTTATATTTTAGAGCTCGAAAAAGCAGAGCAGGGCCTTATTGATTATTTTAAAAGGCCGGGGCCCGGGATAGAGGAAGGGCCGCCAGGGAAAATACCTCTTAATATCAAGAATTATTCAGATAGAAAAATCATGCTTAATTCGAAAAGGAATAAAGATAATATAATGGACATGCTCAGGAATAACCCCTTTAATATAAAAGAGAGAATTTCTTTTTTAAATCGAATCAATAAGATACAATCCAGCAATTCGCATCAGCAAATAAATAAATACGAAAGAGAACTTCAGAAAATCATCAATAATTCTTTAATCAATGTCAATGCCAATAGGGAATTGAAGGAATCCATCAGGCGATTTAAAGAATGGAAAATCTTCGATATTTATCGCCAGAGTTTAGATTCTTTAAAGAAAAGGATCGATTCTCTGGAGGGCGAACCTAAGGAGGCCTTTAAAGGCTTAGCCCGGGAGATTGAGCAGTTAGAGCAATCCTTGGAACTTAAGAATGTTCAGAAAAAAATTGAAGGCCTAAAAAAGACAATGCCTTCTCAGCTTAATGAACTTATAAATGAAACAGAGGCGGTTCTGGATTTAAAGTTAGAAATGATCATTTCGCAGGAAAGAAGGAAATTGATGGACAAGATAAAGAGTCCCGACTTTTCTGAATATGAACAAAAGAAATTAGAAGAAGAAATAGATAATATGAAAGATGCCGAAGGTTCTGAGGATCTTTCTAAGGCCTTGGCAGAATTACAAGATATAAGCAAGACAAAAAAGACAGAGCTTGTTAAGGAATCCAAGGAATTACTGGAAGCTAAAACTAATCTTTTGGCTCAACAGAAAAAAGAGAAAATTGAGGGCTTGTTAAAGGAAAGCACCCTAACCGATGAACAAAAAGAAGAATTCTTGAAGGGCCTTGAAAAGTTAGAATCAGCTAAGGACTTAGAAAAACTAAACTCCGGGGCCAAAAAACTGGAAACTGCTATAAATGAATTTCTAAATCAGGGATTTATTTCTGAAGAAACTAAAGACAAGCTGGCAAAGGAAATAAATGAGCTTAAAGACCTTCTTGCGTCGCAAGTTGGGTTAAAAGAGAAGCGCTTAACGGAGCAGACAAGCGCATCTGGAACCCAGAGAAAATGGGAGGAACTTATCGAAAATTCATCTTTGAGAGAAGAGACCAAGGATGCGCTTAGGCGTTTAACCGAGGAGCTATCTAAGGCCGATACCATCTCAAAGGTCGAAAACATAAAGCAGGCAATCCAAGAGGAGCTCGATTCCTTATCTAAGGAAGGAATTAGAAAAGATGAAATAAATGAACTAAAGAAGCTCCTTTCATCACAGGCACAGTTAAAGGAGAATGAACTAACGCAGCAGACAGCCTTCTCCCAAACCCGCAAAAAGCAGGAGGAACTTATCGAAAATTCATCTTTGAGAGAAGAGACCAAGGATGCGCTTAGGCGTTTAACCGAGGAGCTATCTAAGGCCGATACCATCTCAAAGGTCGAAAACATAAAGCAGGCAATCCAAGAGGAGCTCGATTCCTTGTTGAAGCAAGGAATCAATAAAGAAGAGGCAGAAAGATTTAAGCAAGCGTTTAATGAATTAGCTAAGATTAAGAAGGTGTTTATTATCGAGAAAAACCTCTCGGGCCTGAGAGAAAAAACAGAGGATTTAAGAAAAGTAAACCCGCAAGAGGCAGGAAAGGTTGAGCAATACTTAAGAAAGATAAGCAGTAGTCCTTCGAATAAAGAGCTAGAAAAGAATATCTCCTCCCTGGAGGAATATGCTAATTCTTCAGCCCAGGAATCGAAAGACTTAACTCAAGAATCGAAAGAGGAAGGTTCTTTAGAGGTACATATTTTCCCTTATTATTTGATTGTCCCTATGGGTTCCTCCTCTGCCTTAAAGACAATCGCTGTTTATGATAAAAAATTTATTAAAGAACTTAACTCTGATTTAGAGTGGTTTTCTGCCCAGCCCTATATTGCCAGCGTAGATAGACAGGGAGTAGTCCACGCATTATTTAGAGGCAAGGCGCAAATAAGCGCTTATTATAAAGGAAAGAGTAGCGAAAAAGTAGAAGTTGTTGTGGTAGACAAGATAAACGAACAGATAGATACGGCAGTCAGAAATGAATTAGAAAGATAAAGCTTAAATAAATGAAAAAAAATTTACCTATTTTTTGTTTTCTTTTGTTTTTCTGTTTATATCCCCTTTATAATTATGCAAGCTCTGAATATCAGCAAGTAAATACTTCCCAGGGCAAGGTTGTTGTCGGCCTGGATAGAGAAAGGGCGTTAGAAATATTCGGCCCTCCCGCCTCGATTACCGAAAATCTTTGGTATTATTCTCACCCTGAAGGGTTTTTCATTTATTTTTCTCCCGCTTCAGTTTTAACCGTCTACCTTTATCCCCGATTTTGTGAGGGATCAGTAAACGTCCCAATAGAATTTAAGGCCTTTGGGCATTTTTCCGATTTTAAAACAAGTGATATTACTACTCAAGCCGAGTTGTTGCTTAGCGAGCCGCAAGACTTCATTGTTAAAAAACCAGGAATTATTATTCCCCGGAAAGAAGGTAAATATCAGGTATTAATGAAATACAAGGATGTTTTGAGTAATGCCGGAACTATTATAATAAAAAAATCCCCAAGAAGCGAGGACGAAAAAGAAAGATTACTAGCTATAGATATCCTCCCATTTAAACCGATTGTTCCCTGCGAGACCCGCTTAGAGTTTATAGCCCTGGGGACATTCTTGGACTCATCCGAAGAAAAATATTTTATTAGAGATATAAGCCATGATGCGCAGTGGTTTATTAAACAAGGCGAAAGTATCCTTAGCGCAAAAGATAACCAAATATCTTTCGATTTGCCTGGGAAATTTAAGGTATTTTGTAAATACAGAGATTTGGAAAGTTTTTCTCAGGAGGTCAAGGTGCAGCGTTTCGATATTTCGCAATTCAAGCCGGCCTTAAAGCACATTATGCTCCTGCCGGATTTTATTTCTGTTACTTACGGGAAAAAAATAAATCTCGTAGCCTTAGGGACGGATTATCATAATAAAGTTGAAGACATTACCTATAAAGCAAGTTGGAATATTCTAGATAAAGATACGCTCGCGCCGGCAGGAAACGGAGAGTTCCTATCTAAATCTCCCGGGATTACCGAAGTAATTGCGCAGGTGGATAATTTAGAAAGTTTGCCTGCGAAGATAATTGTTAGTGATAAAAAGGAAGCATCCTCGATTCTCGCAGATGATAAAAAGCCGCAAGAGGTTAGAGTTTCTTCAAATGATTTAATCCGGGATATCAAAAACGACGCAAAGATTGCAAGCAAGAGCTTAGTAGAAGAGAGGAGGCTGAGGCTCGTAAAAATAATCCCTGATTATTTAACCATTCCTTTGGGAGAGCATAAGCAGCTTGTTGCCTTAGGGATATATAGCGATAATTCCCAGGAGGACTTCACGCTGCTTGCGGAATGGAAGAGTTCGGACGATAAAGTGGCGACTGTATCTAAGGGTAAAATTGATACCTATTCACCCGGAGAAGCGAAGGTTTATGCAAAAATTCAGGGAATAAACAGCCTGCCTGCCTCAATAATAGTCGAAGGGCCTAAGTTAGTTTCCATAAATGTCTTGCCTAAAAGTTTACGGATAACAATGAAAGATAAATTGAGCCTAAAAGCCGAGGGTTATTTTACCGACTCTTCCCGTAGAGACATTACCTCCTTGGTTAATTGGAAGATTGCTAATCCGCGTATCGTTAAGATAGACAAAGGAACGGTCCGGCCTTTAAGAATCGGGGAAACGCAGGCCTGGGCTGAATATTCCCAGGTAAAGAGCCTGCCTTCCAATATTAAGGTTGTATTTTCAATGGATTGGCTGATATCTATGATTATTCGCACCGTTTCTTTCTTAATCTTAGGTATAATTATAATATTTTTTGTTTTATATTATTTGACCGAAAGAGAAAAAAAGAAATTGAGACTTTCGCTAGATAAGAATCCCCGCGGATTTATAGTCAGCCTATATAATAACACAAAGAAAATCCTAGCCATTTTTGGCTTAAGCCACCGGGAGAGTCTTGCGCCTCTTTCTTATGCAGCTTTGGTTCAAGAGAGGCTCTCTTTGGAAAATGGCATATTTCTGGACTTTACCGTGAGATTTGAAGAGGCTAAATACAGTAGCCACGTTTTGCAACCCGAGGCCGCTATTACAGTTTTGAATGATTATAACGGTTTTTTAAAAATATTATTTAGAAGCCGGAGCAAATTTTCATTATTTATTAAATATTGCCTGACACTATTCAAGAGAGTCCCCGTATTTATAACCCTAGGCTGAATTCTTACCTAAAATATCTTGCAAATGAATTATATTTGTGGTAAGTTATAGCCCTACCTTCATTATTAATCCACTTTAAATCTAATTAACTATTATAATAAGCCATGTTAAACCTAACTGACAGCAACTTTAGGAAAGAGGTCTTAGAATCAGATTTGCCGGTTCTGGTGGATTTTTGGGCAACCTGGTGCGGACCCTGCAAGATGATTGCCCCTATCATCGAAGAGTTGGCCAGGGAATACGCGCATAAGATAAAAATTGGCAAACTCAACGTGGACGAAAACCCTAAAGTAGCCACACACTACGCAATAATGTCTATCCCCACCCTGATATTTTTTAAGCAGGGCAAAGTGAGGGAGCAGGCCATGGGCGCATTAAGTAAATCTGGTCTAAAGCACAAAATAGAGGAAGTCCTTAAGGTATGAAGAAAATATTTATTGCTGCCACCAAACAGAATGACGGCAAGACCACCGTATCTTTGGGGCTGATTCGTAATTTTCAGGACGCATTTAAAAAAGTCGCTTTTATCAAGCCCATTGGCCAGCGTTATTTAGAAGAAGAAGGTTTAAAGATTGACGAGGATTCTCTGCTTATCGAGGAAGTCTGCGGGATAAAATGCGGGCTAAAGGATATGAGCCCCATTGCCGTAGAAAAGGGATTTACCGAAAGGTACCTCAACCGGCCGGATAAAAAGTTAATTAGCGATCAGATTAAGGAGGCATTTCGCCGGGTATCCAGGGGTCAGGATTTAGTGATTATTGAAGGAACCGGCCATGCCGGAGTAGGCTCGGTATTTGACCATTCCAATGCCACTGTGGCTAAGCTTTTTGGCTCCAAAGTGATTATTATTTCTTCGGGAGGAATTGGCAGGCCTATTGATGAGATAGTCTTAAATAAGGCGCTTTTTGAAAAAGAAGGGGTTAAGGTCTTAGGGGTTATCGTGAATAAAGTCCTGCCCAATAAATTTGATAAAATAAATCGGTTAGTGCGCAAAGGCCTGGCCAGAAAAGGCGTAAAAGTCTTAGGGGTATTGCCTTATTATCCGCCACTTTCCCGCCCTACCATTGAGCAGATTTTAGAAGAAACGGATTTTGAACTTTTATGCGGTAAGGATTATTTAGAAAATTATGTTTCCCGGGTTATTGTAGGCGCGATGGAGCCCCCCGAAGCTGTAAAATATATCCTTGATGATAGCCTCTTGATTACGCCGGGTGACAGGAAGGATGTGATTCTGGCAGCCTTAGGATGTTTTCGCGAAAGCGACAGGCTTAAGCTTAAGATATCGGGTTTAGTTTTATCCGGAGATCTCCTGCCCGATGAGTCAACCTTAAATTTATTAAAGAAGGCAAATATAGCGGTGCTAACCGCCAAATATGATACCTATGTAGTGGCTACCTCAATACACGATTTAACGGTCAAGATAAGACCCAAGGACACTGAGAAGATAAAATCAGTGATAAGGTTAATTAAAGATAATGTAGATTTGGAGGCTATACTGAAAGGAATCTGATATGGATACGGTTAAACTAATACGCCAAAAAGCGAAACGGAAACTTAAAACCATCGTGCTTCCCGAATACGATGATAAGCGTACCCGGGAGGCAAGCCGTATTATTGAGAGCGAAGGCCTGGCTAAACCATTGCTTCTTACGCCGGAGGAGATTAATCTAAAAGAGAAAGAAAGATATATCGAAGAGTATTATGAGATGCACAAGGCTAAAGGCATGGAGGTCAAGGCAGTAAGAGAGCTGTTTGATGATTCACTTTATTATGCCGCGATGATGACTAAAACAGGTGAGGTTGACGGTTTTGTGGCTGGAGCAACTCATACTACTCCTGATTTGGCGAGGGCTTGCATAAGGTGTATAGGGGTGGATCAGCGTATAAGCGTTGCTTCCAGTTGTTTTATTATGGTTGTGCCGAATTGCCCTTACGGCGAAGAGGGGACATTTGTCTTTGCCGATTGCGGTATAGTCCCTGCGCCAAATTCCCGGCAACTCGCCTATATTGCCTTGGCGGCAGCAGAAATGGCTAACAAGGTTTTAGATTATATTCCGCGCATCGCTTTGTTGAGCTATTCCACAAAAGGTTCGGCTAAAGGCGAATCGATTCAAAGGGTATCCGAGACATTGTCTTTATTAAAAGGGATAGCTCCCGATCTTCTTGTAGAGGGCGAGTTGCAAGTAGATGCCGCTATTGTGCCGGAAGTGGCTCAGATAAAATGCCCCAATAGTAAATTAGGGGGACGAGCGAATGTGTTAATCTTTCCTAATTTAGAATCAGGTAATATCGGTTACAAGCTTGTGCAAAGGTTAGCCCAGGCGCGTGCTATCGGACCTTTGCTTTTGGGCCTAAATAAACCTGCAAGCGATCTCTCGCGCGGATGTTCAGTTGAAGATATCGTGGATTGCGTAGCCGTAACTGCGATAAGGGCGCAGTAGTTATGAAAATCTTAGTTATCAATAGCGGCAGCTCGTCGATTAAATATAAACTATTCCGGATGCCCAGGGAGAAATTGATATCCAAAGGCCTTATTGAGCATATCACAGAAAAAGGCCCTTGCGTGCATGACCACTATTCTGGTTTGAAGATAATCTTAGGCCAGGTTGAAGAAGTGGAAGCGATAGGGCATCGGGTTGTGCACGGCGCCGAGGAATTTAAGAAGCCGGTATTGATTGATAATAAAGTGATTTCTAAAATTAAAGAATGCTCTAGCATTGCGCCTTTGCATAATCCTGCCAACTTGAGCGGCATTTTAGCCTGTAAAAAATTGTTGCCGGGGGTAAAACAGGTTGCGGTGTTTGATACTGCTTTTCATCAGACCATACCGGATTATGCCTACATCTACGGCCTTCCTTACGAATATTATCAAAAATTCGGCATAAGGAAATATGGTTTTCATGGGACGAGCCATGAATACGTGGCGCATGAAGCTGCCCGGATTTTAAAGAAACCGCTGAGTAGATTAAAGATAATTACCTGCCATTTGGGTAATGGCTGTAGTATCACAGCCGTAAATAAGGGTAGCTCCATTGATACCAGCATGGGCTTTACTCCTTTAGAGGGGTTGATTATGGGAACGCGTTGCGGCGATATTGACCCAGCCCTGGTTACTTATATCATGCGTAAGAAAAAATTTAATATCCCGAAGATTGATGATATATTGAATAAAGCCAGCGGACTTAAGGGCATCTCCGGCATAAGCAATGATATGAGGATATTGGAGCGTAAGGCAAGGCAGGGCAATAAACGCGCAAAGCTGGCAATTGATATTTTTGTTTACCGGATCAAAAAATATATCGGCGCCTACGGCGCAATTATGGGCGGCCTTGATGCCCTGGTTTTTACTGCAGGTATCGGAGAACACCAAAAGAGAATTAGGGAGAGGGTCTGTAGGGGTCTATTTTCTCAACTAAAGAAGAAGCCGCAAGTCCTGGTTGTTCCGACGGACGAGGAATTAATGATTGCGCGCCGGACATATCAATTAATAGGGCGTCACAAAAGTGCCGCCCTTGATTCCACAGATTATCCCGCTCAACAATCTTTTATCTAGCGGGATCCCGCGTCTAGCGGGAAAATTCAGATTACACAGATTAGAACAGCATCGCAAGTAATCTGTGGAATCCCTGCCTGCCGGCAGGCAAGTTTTTCAAAATCTGTGTAATCACGTATAATCAGTGGATTATGCGTGAGCATTATACGAGGATAATAGAATCAAGTTATAAGATAAAGAAGGCAGCATTATTATTGCCGCCGGGCCATTTGCTGCGTAAGGGTTTTGGAGAAGAGCTAGACACAGGGCATTGCTGGGCAGTTAATCTCTAAGGCCATTAACGAGAAAGGTAAGATATATATGAAGATGAGGACGATTTTAAAATCTAAAATACACCGTGCGCATGTAACTGAGGCAAATCTTTATTATGAAGGCAGCATAACTATCGATGAGAAGCTGATGAAAGCCGCAGAGATTATTGAGGGAGAAAAGGTAGAAGTTTTTAATCTCAATAACGGCCATCGTCTTGAGACATACGCGATTAAAGGAAAGAGCGGTTCAGGTGTAATTTGCCTTAATGGCCCAGCTGCACGTGGTGCATGTGCAGGTGATGAAGTAGTTATTGTTTGCTATGTCCTGGCTGATGAACAAGAGGCAAGAACTATTAAACCTAAGATAATCAAAGTCAATGCCAGAAATAAATTTGAGGATTAGAGTTTTTGGGGATCCGGTATTAAGAAAAAGAGCTCAACCAGTGAAAGAGATAACCCAAGAGCACCGGGACGTTTTAAGTGTTATGTCCGGATTAATGTATGCGGATGCAGGTATTGGCTTAGCAGCTACCCAGGTCGGCATTAATGAATCCATGATTGTGGTTGACATAGGTAGCGGACTCTATAAGTTGATAAATCCCAAGATTGTCAAAAGAGAAGGTTATCAAGCTTTGGAGGAAGGCTGCCTTAGTGTTCCGGGCATATGCCTAAAAGTTAAGCGCAATAAGGAGGTCATGGTTGAGGCCCTTGATGAATTTGGCAAGCCCCTAAAAATAGAAGCTGAAGGCTTACTGGCCTGCGTATTCCAGCATGAAATAGACCATTTGAGAGGCAAACTCATTGTTGATTACGCTTCTTTGTTGGATAAGTTAAAGATAAGGAAAAAATTAGCTGAGCTTAAAAAGAGGTCTCAAGATGAAAACCTGTCCCAATCAAAAACAAAATCTTGCCAATTGCAACTGTAGTTATGATCCTTGTGCCCGAAAGGGTATATGCTGTGAATGCGTTTTGTACCATCGTAAAAACGGTCAAATTCCCGCTTGTTTCTTCCCAGCTAATATTGAAAAAACCTATGACCGCTCAATCAAGAATTTTATAGGCATACATAAATGAACCCCGCCCTTTCATATAATTCTAAAATAGGCAATTTAAGAAAGAGCGGGGTGAACCCTAAATTACCTTCTTGGTTTAGACAAGAGATTCCCGGCGCTGTTACGCTGAAAAAAATGCATCTGCTTAAGGAATCCAGGGTTCATACTGTCTGCCAAAAGGCAAAGTGCCCAAATTTAAGTTCCTGTTTTAAGAATTCGAAGTTTACCTTTATGATTTTAGGAGATGTTTGTACAAGAAATTGCCGCTTTTGCGCCGTTACCAAGGCTAAAGATAATATCTTGCCTGTTGATAATGATGAGCCGCGCAGAATTAGCTCAATAGTTAAGATGCTCGGGCTACGTTATGTTGTTATTACCTCTGTGACTAGAGACGATCTCATTGACGGCGGAGCAAGTATTTTTGCTAAAACCATCGCATTAATCCATAATCTAAATAGAAATATCAAAATGGAAGTGCTTATACCGGATTTTCAAGGCAAAATATCTAGTCTTCGATGTTTATTGGAGGCAAGTCCCGATGTAGTAGCCCATAATATCGAAACCGTAGCCAGGCTTTATGAAGTGCTTCGGCCATTGGCAGATTATCAGCTTTCTTTAGAACTATTGCGCAGAATCAAAGAAATTAATCCTTCCATGGTTACTAAATCTTCCCTACTCCTAGGTTTAGGAGAGAAAGAGGAAGAGGTTATTAGCGCCATGGAGGATTTAAGGCAAAATCAGTGCGATATTTTAACTTTGGGCCAGTATCTTGCTCCCTCAGTTAATCATTATCCTGTTAGAGAATTTATTCAGCCAGAGCAATTCCGCAGATATCGGGAGATTGGGCTTCGGTTAGGATTTAAGTCAGTATTAGCCGGGCCTAAAGTAAGGAGTTCTTATAGAGCAGAAAATGTATATAGAGAAACTACTATAAAAAGCTATTCTTAACGCAGATATACGCAGATTGCACGCAAATAATCGCAGATAAATCTGCGAGAATCTGTGTTAGATTTGCGAAAATCTGCGTTAAAATTATTTATTTCTATGTTACCAATATACGATGTTATTATAATCGGAGCTGGGCCTGCGGGTTTGACGGCTGCGCTTTATGCCGGCAGGTCTCGTTTAAAGACCCTGGTATTAGAGAAGATGGCTGCGGGCGGAAAGATATTATTTACTGAGACGATTGAGAACTTTCCGGGTTTTGCCAAAGGCGTATCCACAGAGGAATTAATGAAGCGCATGGAAGAACAAGTGAGAAATCTTGAGGTGGATATTGAATTAGAGGAAGTAACGGATTTAGATTGCCGGGTGAAATCCGTTAAGACGGACGCGGGTACGTATTCAACTAACTCTATAATTATTGCCACCGGAAGTCATCCGCGAAAACTTGGTTGTCCCGGAGAAGATAGGTTAATCGGCAAAGGAGTCTCTTATTGCGCTACTTGCGATGGCCCGCTATATAAAGATAAAAATGTAGTAGTGGTGGGAGGGGGCAATGCGGTTGCTGAGGAGGCGCTTTATTTAACCCGCTTTGCCAAATCCGTGACCATAATTCACCGAAGAAACGAGCTGCGCGCAGCTGCTATTATGCAGGAGAGGTTAAAAGAAAATAAGAAGATAAAGTTTATCTTAAGCAGTATAATTGAAGAAATATCAGGCGCCCAGAGAGTGCAATCCTTAAAAGTGAGAGATTTGCTCATCCAGCAAGAACACACTATTGACTCAGACGGTGTATTTATTTATATTGGTAATCAGCCGGACACGGCTTTCCTCAAGGATAAATTAAAGCTGGATGAAGCCGGGTTTATAATCACCGACGAAGCTATGGCTACTTCAGAAGAGGGGATATTTGCCTGCGGTGATTGCCGAAAGAAAAGCTTATACCAGGTTATCACGGCCTGCGGCGAGGGAGCAACAGCCGCGGATTCAGCGTATAAATATATAACCAGCAAAAAAGCTTGAAATATGGTTAAACACCCTACCCACAATAAAAAATTGAAAGACTGGGTTAATAAAATGGCCCGGATGTGTGATCCGGATGATATCGTCTGGATAGATGGCTCACAAGAACAGAAGCATGCCATTGAAAGAGAGTCTGTGGCAGTTGGCGAGATATCGCGGCTAAACCCAAAGAAGCTTCCCGGTTGCTTCTTGCATCGCACTGCACTAGACGATGTTGCCCGCACAGAACATCTTACTTTTATCTGCACGAGGAAGAAACGCGATGCCGGGCCCACCAATAACTGGATGTCGCCTAAGGCAGCGTATAAAAAAGCCAGGGAGATTTTTAAAGGCGCGATGAAACAAAGGACGATGTATGTGATTCCTTTTTCTATGGGCCCTGTTGGCTCTCCCTTTAGCAAGATCGGAGTAGAATTAACCGATTCGATCTATGTGGTATTGAATATGCTGATTATGACCAGGGTAGGAGAAGCTGTTTTAAGGCAGCTGGAAAAGGATGGTGGGTTTACGAAATGCCTTCACTCCAAGGCCCAGTTAGACATTAATAAAAGACTAATATTACATTTTCCCGAGGACAATACGATTTGGAGCGTGGGTTCGGGTTACGGCGGCAATGTTCTTTTAGGAAAAAAATGTTTGTCTTTACGTATTGCGAGTTTCTTAGCCAAAAAAGAAGGATGGTTCGCCGAGCATATGCTGATTATGGGCATAGAAGAGCCCAACGGCCATATTGAATATATTGCCGCAGCATTTCCCAGCGCCTGCGGTAAGACCAATTTAGCCATGTTAGTCCCTCCCGAAGGGCTTAAAAAGAAAGGTTATCGCATTTGGACAGTGGGCGATGATATTGCCTGGATGCGCGTTGATTCAGATGGCACTCTCTGGGCAATTAATCCTGAGACAGGTTTTTTTGGAGTTGCTCCCGGCACAAATTCTAAAAGTAATCCCACGATGGTAGAGACCATTAAGAAGAATGCCATCTACACTAACGTCCTTTTAAGACCCGACGCTACAGTTTGGTGGGAAGGCGCGGATGGTGAAGTGCCTGCAGAAGGTATTGATTGGCAGGGTCAACCCTGGAAGCCGGGTCAATTGGATAGCTCAGGAAATATAATTAAAGGCGCTCATCCCAACAGTCGTTTTACAACCCCTATCGTAAATTGCCCGACGGCATCTTTCAGATTAGAGCAGCATCACGGCGTTCCCATTTCGGCTATTATTTTTGGGGGCAGAAGGGCGCATTTAACGCCTTTAGTCTATGAGTCTTTTTCCTGGCAGCACGGTGTATTTGTCGGTGTTACGATGGCCTCGGAATTAACTGCTGCCCAGGTAGGTAAAATAGGCCGGGTGCGCCGCGACCCCATGGCCATGCTTCCTTTCTGCGGTTACAACATGGCAGGATATTTTAGGCATTGGTTAGAGATGGGTAATAGAATGGCTAAACCCCCTAAGATTTTTCATGCTAATTGGTTTAGGACGGATAGGGAGGGAAAATTCTTATGGCCGGGTTTTGGAGAGAATCTCAGGATATTAGAGTGGATATTAGACCGCTGCAATCAGAAAGTGGAGGCGATTAAAACGCCCATAGGTTATATCCCTAAAGTAGGCGACATAGATATGACCGGTTTAGAGCTTCCCGAAGGGACTTTAGGAAAGCTTTTGGCAATAAATAAGCAGGAGTGGCTTGAGGAATTAAAGGATATTAAGAAATTTTTCAGAGAATTCGGCAGGAATCTGCCTGAGGAATTATGGCTGGAATACCAAGAATTGCTCGGCCGCCTAAAAGCATAATGCCCGAAGACATTCTAACCTCAACCGATTTTAAAGATTTAAAGCTTTTTAAACGCGGAAAAGTGCGGGATGTTTACGATTTAGGCGATAAGCTGCTGATTATCTCCACGGATAGGATTTCCTGTTTTGACGTGGTCTTGCCTTGCGGTATTCCCTATAAGGGCGAGGTTTTAAATCGCCTGTCCTGTTTCTGGTTTGATTTTATCAAAGATATTGTTCCCAACCACCTGATTAGCCAAGATATAGAGCGATACCCCGCTGAACTTAAAAAATATAAAGACACTCTTTTAGGCCGTTCCATGCTGGTTCTAAAAACTAAGCCCCTTGCCGTTGAATGCGTAGTCAGGGGTTATCTTTCTGGCTCAGGCTGGAAAGAATACAAAGAAAAACAAACTGTTTGCGCTATACCATTGCCGCCCGGCCTCCTGGAATCAGACAAACTGCCCGAAGTTTTATTTACCCCTTCTACCAAAGCCGATATAGGACACGATATTAATGTAAATCAGAAATATGTAGAGGGATTAGTGGGCAGCGATATCGCCTTAAAATTAAAGAGTATCAGTATCGCTATTTATAAAAAAGCAAGCGCATACGCGCTTTCCAAGGGCATTATTATAGCCGATACCAAATTTGAATTTGGATTGTCTAGCGATAAAATTATTCTTATCGATGAGGCACTGACTCCTGATTCTTCGCGTTTCTGGCCTAAAGAACAATATAAGCCGGGTAGATCTCAACCTAGCTTTGATAAGCAGTTTGTGCGGGATTATTTGGAAAGTTTGAGCTGGGATAAAAATCCGCCCGCACCCAGGCTTCCAAAAGATATTATAGGTAAGACAAGCCAGAAATACCTCGAAGCCTGCAGGAAGTTGACCGGCAGAGAACTTAAGGAAATCCATGGCAATTTTTAAGAAAATCTTCTCCGCATTATTGAGAATCAGTATAAGTATTATCTTGCTGATTTTTTTATTTAGGCAGGTAGACAAGAAAAATTTATTTGAAATAATTCAGCATGCAGACAAGGCTCTTTTGTTTTTTTCGGGTTTAGTTTTCTTTTTTGGTTATATACTCTGCCTTTGGCGTTGGGAGATGCTGCTTAAAGCAGCCAAAATTAAACTTTCCTTAAAGAGGATAATCATTTCATTCTCCGGAGGTATATTTTTCAGTTTATTCCTGCCTTCGACTATCGGTGGCGACTTAGTTCGAAGTATAGATTTAGCTGCCCATACCAATAGGCCCCGTGAAGTAGTAGCTACTGTACTTCTGGATAGATTGAGCGGTTATGTTGGTTTAGTGATTTTGGCATTATTAGCTGTATTTTTGGGAGGGAAATTTGCCCAGGATAAAAGCATCGTGTTTTCAATAGCTGTCATTACGACACTCTTGATTGTTATTTTATTAGCTTTATTTAATAAATTTTTATATTCTAAGATTAATATGCTCTTGAATTCTCCTTCTGCAGGTAGGATTAGAGAAGCTATAAAAAATTTACATCAGGAGATATATTATTTCAGGGAACATAAAAGGGTTATGTTACGTAGCCTGATGCTTTCTTTAATCATACAGTCTATACAGCCGATAACCTTTTACCTTACTGCTGTTTCCTTAGGCATCAAGATAAACCTTATTTATTTTTTTATATTTATACCCATCATAGGCGCTATTACGATGTTGCCCATCTCTATAGGGGGTCTCGGCCTAAGGGATGCTACCACCATCTTCTTTTTTGCTAAGGCAGGCGTAAATAAAGACCTGGCTTTTGCCATGTCGCTTTTGAATTTTTTCTTTATCGTCTTATATGCCGCAATCGGAGGAATTATCTATGCCCTTACAGTACATCATCGACGGCTACAACATCACAAATCACCCCAGCTTCACTAATCTCCATAAAAAGATAAAGGATTCTAGATTGGCGCTTTTAGAATTTATTAAATATAAGAGATTATGCGGCAGTCCTAAGAATAAGATAACCGTTGTATTTGACGGATTCCCTAAAATATCCGAAGAGAAAAATTGGGATGCCGAGATTAATGTTATATTTTCCCGGCAGGATTCTGCCGATGAAAGAATAAAGAGGATAGTGGAGAATTCGGGTGATTTTAAAAACATAGTTGTGGTTTCAGATGATAAAGAGATACGCTTTTTTGTAAAATCTGTTGGAGCCAGGGCAAGGGGCGTTGAAGAGTTTATTAATCCTGCGAATTTAGCGCAGGCGCGAATTAAGCGCAAAGGCCGCTTAAAAGATGAAGGGGATTTAGCAGGATTAGAACTTACTTACAGCCAGAGGCACAAAATCAATGAAGAGTTAAAGAAGATATGGCTAAAATAAAAGGTTAAAGGCTAAAGGCTAAAGGCTAAAGGCTTGAGGTTAAGGATGCCCAAAAGGACAAAAGAAAATAAGCAGAAAGATTTTATAAAATTTTTGGGCACCGCAGGTGCGCGCTTTGTAATGATAAAACAGCTGCGCTCTTCAGGCGGCATCTGGATTTCCCATAAAGGGACAAATGTATTGATTGACCCCGGTCCGGGTAGTATCGTGCGCTGCGCAATGAGCAGGCCTAAATTAGACCCCGCTAAATTAGATGCAATCATACTCACCCACAGGCATCTTGACCACAGCTCAGATATTAACGTGATGATTGAGGCGATGACCGAGGGCGGGTTTAAAAAAAGAGGTATTGTGTTCTGTCCTCAGGATGCCATAGGAGAAGATTCGGTAATATTAAAACACGAAATAAACTTTCCCGAGAAGATAGAGATTATTGAGGCAAGAAAAGAATATAGCGTAGGAGATTTCAAATTTTCTACTTCGATGCGGCATATCCATCCGGTTGAAACTTATGGCCTAAAGTTTAACCTTAATAAAACCAGCGTTTCGCTTATGTGCGATACAAAGTATTCCGAAGAACTTATTGATTTTTATAAAACAGATTTATTAATCATCTCAGTTGTTTTCTTTGAGCCCAGGCCCGGTATTGACCATCTTAGTTTAGCCGACGCCCAACAGCTTATCAGCCGAATAAGGCCTAAAAAAACAATACTCACGCACTTTGGAATGACTATGCTTAAATCCAAGCCGCATCTGCAAGCCCAAAGATTATCCCGGGAATTAGGCATCGAGGTAGAAGCCGCCTATGACGGCCTGGCCATGGAGTTTTAATCATTGCCTTAGCCGAGAGTGTCTGATAAAATACTTTGCTTAGGTGAATTATTAGGAAGAGGCGACAAATGAAGAAAATATTATTTATATTTTTTATTCTAATCATAATTGCAGTATTCATTGCCTTGAATAATAATAATCCTAAAGTAATTATTGCAAAGTTAATCAAAAAAGGAAATATCGGCGCAGGCGAGCTAAAATACAGAATTAATTTTTTAGGGGTTTTGCCCGTGGCTGAAGCTATTATTGGAGTTGAGAAAACGCAAGATTATAACGGGCAGAAGGTCTATCATTTAAGCGCAAGCGCAAAGACCCTAAATTTGGTTTCTAAGATCCTTAGCGGCGAAGCAACATTGGATTCTTTTGTGGATATAGAGCGGTTAAGCCCGATAGCCTTTAAGCAAAGATTAAATGTCTCGGGCAAAGGAAGCACTGATAAGGAAATAATTTACGACCAGAAACAGGGCATCATGGATATCGGAGGTGTTAAGCGCATCATACTTGCGGATACGCAAGACCCGCTTTCCGCGATATTCTCCTTAAGGAAAATGGATTTTGATAAAATTAAAGAGTTTGAGATGAATATCAATACCAACCAGAAGAATTATATTTTAAAGGGAAGAGCGACTCCCAAAGAAATGCTGATTAAAGGCAAGGCGTATAAAACAGTAATTCTGGAAGCGAGTATAAGCAGGCGGGATAAAAATCCTTACCATAAGTCGAGTATTAAGATGGTATTGCTGCGCGGAAAAGAAAATACCCCGATATTAATTAAGGTATTTGCAAGCGGAGTTTTCTTAAGCGCAGGACTTACAGAAGTTATGCCGTGATAGAGATAGATAATAGCGGGGAGAGGATACTTTTAGAAAAAGAGACGCCTTTAATGATTGCGCGGCACTTTAGCGCTTATCAGTTTGCCAAAGAATATATTCAAGATAAAGAAGTGTTAGATATCGGATGCGGAGAGGGCTACGGCAGTTATTTCCTGGCAGGTTATGCTAAAAGCGTTATGGCGCTAGATTATGATAAATCAATCATTGCTTATGCCAGTGATAAATATAAAAAAGATAATTTATTATTTTATGCTCTTGATGCTAAAGACTTACGTTCCGTCATTAAGCAATTTGACGCCATATGTTCATTTCAGGTTATAGAGCACATGTCAGAACCGCAAATATTTTTAGAAAATATAAAAGGCTTATTAAAAAATAACGGTGTATTCATATGTTCAACCCCGAATAAATTAGACGCCTCTCCCAAAAGCGATATTCCCTTGAACAAATTCCATATTAAAGAATATTTGTTTGATGAATTTAAAGAGTTGCTCCAGCGGTATTTTTCCAGCCTGGAGTTATTTGGCTTAAAGAGGGGCATGGCTTTAAGATTTTATAGGAGGCTTAAGAAGATAGGCCTGTTTAATTGTTTTCCAGGCTTTATTAATCCCGTTGATAGATTTTATATCCGGGTAGATTGCAGTAATTTTGTTATAGTAAAAAGCAATATCCAGTCAGCCTTAGATTTTATCGCGGTAGGTAAAAAATAAAATGCTTATATTTTTATTGATGAATTCTGTTGTAATTGCATCGTCTCTACTACTTGCCTGCAAGGTTTTTAAATTTAATCTTTCCATCGATTACCTAATCACACTTTTCATTCTTTATCTTGCGCAAATTATAGCCACAGAGCTATTTTTAGGAATTTTCGGCATATTATACTTAAAGAATCTTATTCTTCTAAACGCCGGGTTACTTTTTCTAATTTGGTTTACAACCCGAAATAAAAAATTCACTTGCAGCTTTACCGGTATAAAGGATGCCTTAACCCAATTATTCAGCGATAAAGTTATTTTATTGGCTACAGCGGTAATTTTAGGATTTGCCCTGGTGAAAGTCGGAATTAATCTTGTAAATCCGCCCTTTGGCTGGGATAATTTAAATTACCATTTTACCTTTCCCGTAGAATGGTTAAAGCACGCTAATTTAGATAATCCCATTACCATCAATGATGACCCTGGCCCTGCCTATTATCCTATAAACGGCAGCCTGTTTTTCTTATGGCTGATTTTTCCTTTTAAAAACGTATTTTTAGCGGATTTAGGTCAAATCCCGTTTTTTATTTTAGCTTTCCTATCAGTAATTTCTATAGGCATAAAGTTAGGCCTGAATAGAGAAAATTCTTGTTTGGCTGCCTGCCTTTTTACCCTTATTCCCAATTATTTTAAACAAATGGAGATTGCTTATGTCGATGTAATGGTGGCGGCTTTATTTTTAGCCGGTTTAAATTTCTTGCTTTTACTAAACAAAGAGGCCTCTTTAAAAAATGTCCTCATTTATAATCTGACTTTAGGGCTCTTTTTGGGCACCAAGACCGTTGCGCTCCCTTACGCTATTTTATTATTTATACCGCTTATTTACCTTTATTTTAATAAACGCTATGCTCAATTTCTTTTGTTGTCTTTAGCAATCGTAATTATTTTTGGAGGGTTTTCATATATAAGAAATTTTATTCAAACCGGAAATCCTCTTTACCCTTTAGATTTAAAGTTATTTGCTAAAACTATCTTTAAGGGCGCCATAGACTATCAAACCTACAGGGCGCATTTTAAGACTGAAGATTACGCTTTGGGTAAACTGTTATTTCATGAGGGGCTGGGGCTTCAATCTTTAATTCTTATCTTACCCTCCATATTTTTAGCCTTACCCGTTAGCTTCGTAAAAAATAAAAAGGCCCTTAACTTTAGTTTACTTTATTTTTTAATCCTGCCTTTACTGCTTTATCTTGTGTATAGGTTTGTCATTCCTCTGGCAAATACCAGGTATTTGTATCCTCTTTTAGGCATAGGAATTATTTTGGGTTTTTATACTGTGCATATTTTGGGCACGCCCAAAATTATATTAAAAATTTTAGTAGTTATTTCTATTTTAGCTTCTGCCTTCGAGCTAGCCAATCATTTGGAGTTAATATCTTCGATTATCTTGACCTTTTTATTATTCTTTTTGGGGTTTCTGTTCTTGAAGAATATCCAAAAAGTTAAATTTAAAATAAGGCCGTCTTTTTTAGCTTATCCGTTAATTATTTCTTTGCTTATTCTAGCAATCCTGGAAAAAGATTATACCAGAAATGAATTCCCCAGGTATATAACGATGCAGAAATATTCGGGATTCTGGCCGGATGCCACTTCAGCCTGGGACTGGTTAAACAAAAATACCTCGGGTAACAATATAGCTTATGTAGGCAGGCCTGTGCCGTTTCCTTTATACGGGACGAATTTTAAAAATAATATCTATTATGTTTCGGTAAACAAGATTGAACCGGCAAAATTGCACTTCTTCCCCGGCAGCCACTATACCTGGGGTTATGATTTCTTAAGTTTGCATAAAAATTTAGAAGCCAAGGGCAATTATCGCTCTGGCGCGGATTATCTTATTTGGTTAAATAACCTTCTTAAAAGAAATACGGCTTATTTATTTGTTTATTCGCTTCATCAGACCAAAGATATTGCGTTTCCATTGGAAGATAAGTGGGCAGGATATAATCCCAGTAAATTTGTCCCTGTCTTTAGCAACAAAACTATACATATATATAAAGTACTTCCATGAAACTATCGGTTGTCGTTCCTGCGCATAACGAGCAGGATAATATAAAAGAGGTTATCGAGAGAATAGAGCGCTCTTTAGATATGGAGCACGAGTTAGTGGTGGTCAATGACCACTCTACGGATGATACGGGAAAATTTGTGCAGGAACTTTCTAAGCAATATAGCAGTATTAAATTAGTAGAAAACAGGCTTGAGGGAGGATTTGCCAATGCCCTCAAAACAGGCTTTCAGAATATTTCCCATGAGGTAGTGCTTCCGGTAATGGCGGATTCCTGCGATGATTTATCCACGATTAAAAAAATGTTAGAACAGATTAATCAGGGCTATGATGTAGTTTGCGCTTCTCGTTACATAAAAGGAGGGGCTAGGTTAGGGGGTTCCAAGTTAAAAGGTTTTTTATCTTGTTTTGCGGGAAATTCGCTTCATTTTCTCTTGGGGATTCCTACGCATGACATTGCTAATGCCTTTAAAATCTACAGAAAAGAAGTTATAGATAGCGTAGATATTAAGTCCAAGGGTTTTGAGGTTTCAATGGAGATACCGCTTAAGGCCTATTACTCCGGGTTTAAAATAACTGAAGTGCCCACCGTATGGAAAGAGAGAACCAAAGGAAAATCCAGTTTTCGCGTCTTTAAATTACTGCCCGATTATCTTAAATTATATATTTGGGCGGCCTTTAAGGGTTTCGCAAGATAATTATGCCATTACTCTCAGTCATAGTTCCTGTTTATAACGAGGCTAAGACAATAAGGCAGATTTTAGAAAAGATAGATGCGGTAGATATTGATAAGGAAATCATTGTTGTAAACGATGGTTCTTCAGATGAAACAAATAACATCTTAAGAGGCATTAAATTAGGAAACTTAAAGATCATCTGCCACAGTGATAACAGAGGTAAAGGGGCGGCTTTTTTAACTGGATTATCCCATGCCAAGGGAGAATTTGTGGTAATCCAGGATGCTGATTTAGAATACGATCCGAATGATTATTTGAAATTATCAAGTGTAATAAAAAAAGATAAAGCGGACGTTGTATTAGGAGCAAGGTTTACCAAAGGTTATTGCGGCTCATTTATACCCAGGTTCGGCAATAGATTCTTGACTGGGTTATTAAATTTTCTGTTTAATGTGAAGTTGAACGACTGCCTTACCTGTTACAAATTATTCCGTAGTCAGATGATTAAGAGTCTAGATCTTAAGGCGCAAAGCTTCGATATAGAAATTGAAATAATTACTAAGGCGATTAAAAATAAATTACGCATAGTAGAGGTGCCCATAGCTTATCATCCTCGTACTTATGCTGAAGGCAAAAAGATAAGATGGAGAGATGGCGTGCGCGCAATACTAAGTATACTTAGATACCGCTTTAATTGGATATGACAAAGAATATAGTTAAATATTTGGATTATATAATTTATTGGACTATTGTGCTTTTGCCGTTTTCTATTGCCATTGCTAATGCCCCCATGAACGTATTTATGGGGTTATTGATAGTCAGTTTCCTGGCTAAAAAGATATTAAAAAGAGAGCGGATATTTATTAAAACAGCAATAAATCTTCCGTTGTTACTCTTGTTTTTAATAACCTGTTTATCAGTTTTAAACTCGATTAATTTTAAGGATAGCCTTAGGGGAGGAATACTAAGATTGCTCCAATATATCCTTGTCCTCTTCGCTATAGCCGAAGAATTAAAAGACCAAAGGCAGATAAAAAGAATTATCTTCTCCATCGTAGCGGCATTAATTTTAGCCTCGGTTGATGAGATATGGCAGGTGGTTACTGGCCGGGATTTCATCAGGGGGTACGCAACTATTGTTAATATAGGCCTCCTGCGCGCTACAGCGTCGTTTAAGGATTCGAATACCTTAGGAATTTATCTAAGCGCCATAGCGCCCCTTATATTTGGTTTAACCCTTTATTATTTCAAAGGGGTAAAAAAGATTGCCTGGGTTTTTGTAAGCCTCTTAGCGCTTATAGGCCTAGCCTTGACCTATTCCAGGCCAACGCTACTGGCAACTTATGTCGCCATATTTTTCTTAGGGGTTGCAAGAAGGAATAAGCTTTTAGTCGCCATTTTAATTATATTTACTTTGGTTTCGCCTTTTTTGCTTCCTAAGTCTGTCAAGGATTGGGCAAAGGCAGTCGATTATAACCCCATAAGGTTTATGTGCAACGATGAC
>Ga0315287_10000092_pt1 | contig 75824 bp, 142 predicted proteins | sample YL17G11_0_MG_FD_205037 | JGI IMG/M metagenome (GOLD analysis project Ga0315287, IMG submission 205037) | Sediment microbial communities from Yellowstone Lake, YNP, Wyoming, USA - YL17G11_0 | ecosystem: Environmental > Aquatic > Freshwater > Lake > Sediment | place: USA: Wyoming | collected...
TTTCCGAAGAGCCCATCGCCCACTGAGAGAGACAGGCAAGAGAGGCCCAAAAAACGGGTCACCTTTCCGTTCCTGGTACAGGTGGAGTTCCCGACCGAGAAGGCCGCACAAGCGGGCGCACAATACTGTGCTGGGTGCATCCAGCAAGCAACAAAACAACCGTAGTCGTTGTCGAAGGCTGCCAACCCCCATTTTTCGCTTGCCTTTATTTTTATGCTCCTCATTTTCATCTTCTCCTACCTTTCCACTTCCCAACCAGGGACGAGCCGATCGATGAACCATATCGTGTAGTGCTGACCCCCGAACTCGAATTGCCCAAGGACGCCTTGAAGGAGGAGATCTGTCGGCCTAGATACCGTCCATGGTGACCACAGCATCACGTTGACTTGAAATCCGGCGACGGGAATCTCCAACAACTCGTCCACCTCCCAGGGGTCGGGAGGATAGTGCAAGAGGGCTCCGGGCGCCTCACCATCGAGAATCATTTCCTCGATGCTCAGCACGTCGTTGGCTACGCGCTCGAATTCGTTCGCGTCAGTGCGACCAGATATGAAGATCTGCATACACATCCTAGTAGTCGTAGAAACCGGGATCCCCTGGTTTCAGTTCTGGCGCGGGCTCCACCACTGGCCGACCCGTGGGTGGAACCGGGTCGAACTCTATCTTGGTCGTGATGTTCTTCAGGTTCGCCCACCTCCCCGAGTAGACGACGTCGCACTCGAAGATGACCCGCTCGCGGACGAGGAGGTCGGGATCGTCGAGCGACTTCTTCGAGGCGCCCATGCGGAGCAGATCTTTCTTCGTGTACTTCTCCGCGTTCGGCGTCAGGTACATGCGCTTGCGCCACTCGCGGTCGAGCCACTTCAACACGTTCGACTCCGTGATGAGGAACACCACGGCCAGGAACGGCTTATCGTCCTCGAGCGTGAGCTTCTTCTTGGCCTCGACGATCCGCATCGTGTAGTGGCCCGGCGGCGGGTCGTACTCCGACCGCTTCTGGTTATCATCGCTCATGGCCGCAACTCCTTGATCCAGACGGTCTTGGAATACCATGTTCCCGCAAACAGCGGCTCGGGCACGATGATGACCATGTGCTCACTGGGGAAGGCCTTGATGCGAACGACATCGTTGCCCCAGCGCACGATCTGGCCGACATGAAATCCCGCCTGTGTTTTCTTCCTTGCCATGGCAGCACTCCCCTACCGCCCAGGCCGAGCGTCAGTTCAAAACAGTCGTATCTCGTCTCTCCGTCGCCTCGAGCATCTGGGCGAGCTTCTCGCCGGTGCGCTCGAAGAATTCATCCGAGTCGATCGCGCTCTCGAGGCTGTGCCTGAAGATCGCGACCAAGCCGCCGACGAGCATGTTCCAGGCCATCTCACCGGTCATGGGCGTCTCGAGCTTCACGCCGAAGCCGGTCGACATGCCGCTGGGATGGGTGCTCGGTGCGATGACCGCCGAGATGGTGATCTTCTTCGGGCTGTCGTCGAGCATCTTCGCCCAGTCCCGCGGCGGGAACTCATTCATCGTCTTCCCCTATGAGCCCTTCCTTGCGGGCGCGGCGCAGCATCATAATGCCGCGTGGCAGCCACTCGCGCATCGAGATCCAGGCGATCTCGAACTGCGCCTCGATCGTCTCGAGGTCGGCCTTCTTGCGTTCGTAGGCCGAGGCCGCGACCGTGCCGATCACCGCGCCCATGATGAGCGCGAGCTCGGGCACGCCGAGCGGCCGGTTCTCCGGGCTCGGCGGGAACACTTCGCCGAAATAATTGATGGTGAGCCGCACGCTCTCGACGAGGGCCGCCTCGGGCGGCTTGCCGGCCTTGCCCGTGAGGAAGTCGGGATTGCAGTAGTCCGAGTTCCGGAAGCGGGCCAGGAGGCATGCCAGGGCCGCCTCGTAGTTCTGGCCACCGCGGTCCTTTTCGAGGATGAGGTCGCCGGCGATGTCGCGGAGCTCCGTGGGCACGGGCGCCTGGCCGAGGGAGCTGAGAACACTGCTGGTATGCGGCTTGATGTGCTTCTGGCTCATGGCTCCCCCTATTTGAACGTGAGCGTGTCCGCGTCCTTCATCGTACCGAACCCGAACACGACCCGCGCGACGTAAGTACAGCGCTGGTTCGAGCAGGCGGTCTTCTGGGTCGGGTGGTTGTGCTCGTCGAACGACGCGAACGGACCCACGATAGGGCTGCCGCACCGCGGGCAGACCGGGCTGGGACCGGCCGTGGTGTCTGGCTGCATCGGATTGTTCCATACCCTCGGGTTGACCATGAGATCTCCTTCCTATTGTCGTTCCCGCGCACTCGAGTGCGCGCGACGTTGTCCTCTGAATGTGCGGGAGGCCGCCTCGGCTGGGGAGTCTCCGAGGCGGCCTCTAGGTGGAGAACGGAACGACGCGGCAGGTGTTCCCACGTCGTTTGTGCGCCGAGTGTTTGAATGATTCCTCACACCTGTAGCCCCGGCTACCATCGATGAGTATCCGTCCGTGGACGGTTTGTCAAGAATGCAGGTATTTCCTGCGCCGGCGGTTGTTTTCCTGAACATCTTCTCCCCTTGCCTGTGGGCGGTAGCAAAACGATTTCGCGAAGTCAAGTTTTCCGAGTGCCCACTCAAGGGCGACATTAAAAGTCGCGGCGCGACTTTTCTGCGACAACTCCGCGACGGATCTGCGACGGATCTGCGACGGATCTGCGACGCGGCGAAGCACCGCAAAAAAGTTGACGCTTGCGATTCGTTTTGCTACCGCCTCGGACGTGGAGAAAACCTCGGGTAGATCCCGCATGCCTCTGGAGTCGTGGCATGTCGGTGATAACGAGGTGGAATCGTGTGTCCCAAAAACTGGTTTCGTTCGCGACTACCTAGAGTACGCGAAAACGACAACTGACGCTGCGGCCTGGTTCCACCTTGGTTCTATCCTGTCCGTGCTTTCAGTAGCTGCGGGCAACGCCGACTACTATGCGGTCATGCCCGACGGGCGCTACTCGACGCACGGCCTGCAGCTCTGGAGCGTGCTCGTGGGGTTGAGCGGCACGCGCAAGAGCCAGACGATGGACCCGGCGATGCGGATCCTGCGCGGCGCCGAGCCGACCCTCATCCTCTCGACCGATTTTTCCCAAGAGGCGCTACACGACACACTCTGCTCCCGCGGCGGGATCGCCATGATCCAGCGCGACGAAATGCAGACTCTGTTCGCGCAGGCGCGGCGCTCCTACACCCAGGGTCTGATCGGCTGGCTGCTCGAGTCGTACAAGGGTGGGCCGATCTCCCGCGACACGAAGAGCGGCGGCACGACGGACGCCGACCGCGTGCGGCTATCTCTGCTGGGAGGCATTCCACCGAGCACCCTGCAGGGAGCCACGAGCCGAGAAGACTGGAGGAGCGGGTTCCTACCGAGGTTCTGCTTCTGGGGAGCTCGTCGCACCCGGTACTCGGAGTTCCCAACGCACGACGCGGCCATAGAGGCGGGCTTCTCGGCCTGGCTGCGGGACAATGTACTGAACCGGACCATGCGCCTGATGATCCCCCGAGAGAGCGCCCGCCTCATCTCCGACTGGTATCGCGACCACGTCGAGCTGAGAAGCCACCTCGTGCCCGACGAGGTGTTCTCGACGCTGACGAGGCTGCAGGTCAAGGGGCTGCAGATCGCGGGGCTATTCGCGGCCTCCAGGCTGACCCCGGACGTCAAGGACGCGAAGGACATCTCGGTCGAGCTCGAGGACGTGCAGTGCGGCCTCAACGTGGTAAAACTCTTCCACAAGACCACGCTGGGGCTATTCACGACGGTCGGGTCAACGATCGACGCCACGGAGGAGAACTCGATGCTCCGGTGGCTGTCGAACCACCCTGGGTCGACCGTGCGGCAGATCGCCGAGGCCATGGGCATGAGCGCGCGGCACATCAACCGCACCATGATCGAGTTCAACGCCGCCGGCGTCGTCGAGAGCATTTTATCGAACAACCACATCCAGGTCCGCGGTCCCAAGCCCCGGCTCTACTCCGTCGTGGCAGACGACAACGACCTTGCCGACCTTCTCCCTGGCCTCCCACCTCTTGATGATTGATAACTACGACAGTTCCATACGATACTAAAAAGACTTGGTACTACGTCATTCCCACCGGTTATTAGAGACATCAAAACCCGATGTCACTATTGTTCTTGGTCGAATTTAGCTTTAATTCCGACCACTTACCTAATTAGAGACATAAATAGAGACTTTGCACCAACTACTGTCCCCCCCCCTCCCCCCTCCCCTATGTACGCATGTGCGCGCGGATTTCGTGCAGATCTAATGTCTGTATTTTTTTTTATATATATATATACAGGGAATCACTAAGGAATTTGGCAAGGAAATAGAGACATCGGGCCATGTCTGAATAAAACCTGTGGCACTTCTAATAATGCGTAATCATTGTAGAAATAATTCAGCAGACCTCTGGGTCTGAATAGTTTCTATTATTGGAAGCCTGACTTCCACCTGGAATCTCGGCTTCCACAGTTGGAAGCCTGACTTCCACCCAGCCTTCCTTCCCTTCGTCGACGGCCCCGCGAGGAGCGGTTTGAGCCACCGCCCCTCCGCGACGAGGCCCTCCCTGCCCTGTTCCTATTTTCTTGACTTCCGCAGATCGTTCTTCTACGCCACGGCATGAAACCATGAGAAGAGGAGATGCAAGGGCACAAGGGGACCATAGGAACACTCGTTTCCATGGGCCCCCATGGGGGTGTGGAAACAACCAACTGAGGCCCTGGAGCTACAATTTTTGTTCGAAGAAGTTGAAAACGAGAGGAGACGGTAGCAGTGCAATACAAAGTGAAGATCATCACCAGGACTTTCGGGCCGGTCTGCCGAGAGACGGAAACCGTTTTCACAACGCCCGACGTGCTGGCGCCGTCGACGAAGGAAGTCCAGCACATGTTCGAGGAGGCCACGGCTCAGCGCTTTGCGGTGGGCGTGGTCGAGGAGCGGCCCATCGTGATGAACGGCTTCGGGCAGTTGTTCTTGGTGATGGGAGATGGCGAGGAGAAGCTCCTTGGCAAGAACGTGCCGCAGACCATCGGCTCGCTCGACTTCACCGCCGAGCTCGTGCGTGAGCCCTGGAAGCGCAAGGATAACCGCAACCTCCTCCTGCGCCTCTGGCACTGGCTCATCGGGGCGCGCTGCCACAACTGCTTCTACTTCGACCAGCAGAGCGCCGTCGAGTGGCGGGACAGGGTGACGCACACCTTCCAGGAGGGGCTCGTCGCGCGCATGTGGGACGATGTCACCAAGATCAGCGCCGAGCAGGCCTACGTCCCCGACATCCCCAAGGACGATTTCGGGTACTGCGCGAAGCAGACCAACGGGCTGTCGGGTTGCCTTCCGGCCTGCCGGTATTACAAGAGGATGTTGAAGACCAAGAAGAAGACGGCCGACAACACCGTGCTGCGCCGCTACTCTTGATAGAGCGCGGGCACCGAGACAGAGCGTGAAAGGAACCGAGTAGAACGGAGGGCGGCGTGGCCTACAGGAAAAAAGGGTTCGAGCTCCAGACCAAGGAGCAGATGATGCAGAAGGGCAAGCATACTTGCGACGAGCACGGCCGCCCGCTCGTGGTGCTGCCCACCGAGTCCGAGGTGGGGCGGGCCCTGACCACGGACCGCCTGTGCATGTTCTGCAACAACTGGGACCAGGAGCTCGGCCAGCAGGAGTGCCTCAAGCAGAAGTTCTGGCAGAGGATGCTGCGCGAGGAGAAGTACAAGCCCGAGTGGTTCGAGAACCCCCACTCCTACGGCCTGTGCCGGGTGTTCGAGGGGAGGCTGATACCGTCGATCGCGCCGGCGACCTGCGTCGCGAGCGACTTCAACGAGGAGATCTATGGGAAGCCTGGGGGCATGGATAAGCTCCCCTGCCCCTACTACAACGACAAGCGCGTGGTCGGCAGCAAGATGTTCATTGGGGTACACGCGAAGTCGAAGCTGGAGCACTGATGACGAAGATCGCACACATCAACAAGGTGCAGGAGTTCCTCGAAGACGCGCTCGCTCGGAATCCGGAGCTCCTCATTATCGCGTTCAAGGACAAGAAGAGCGGGTGGATCACCGGCGTAGCGAACAAGAACGACAAAGGGCTGCCGTTGGAAGAAATACTCGGCATGCTCGAGATCCACAAGGCCCAAATACTCAGGTTCTTCTTCGATCAGTTCGAGTTTCCCGACCACGAGCGGATAAGCCGTGGTGACGACGAGAAGGAACCGGGATGAAGGTGAAGGTCAAGCGCTTGTCGGATGAAGATCGAGATCGACTGTCGGATGAGTTCGAAGCGGCGTGGCGCCAGCGCGTCGAACTCGCCAGGAAGAAGTACTGGTCGGAGCGCCCAGACCCACGGGGGACGTTCGAGAACGCGGCACCGAAAGTCGAAGGGGAGCAGGGGGATCGGAATGGATGAGATCGAAATAAGACTAGCCAGTGCTCTTCTCAGGGATCTCACGGATGCTGAATGGGACTTCCTCGAGGAGTACCGCAAGACAGAAGACTACAAGAGGGCGCTCTCCAACTGGCAGGCCGAGACGACGTGGCGCATCTCGCACCAGCGCGAGCTCACCGACGGCCGAAATGTGCTGTCCATTGAGTCATGGCACGGGATGCGCGTCACGGACCGGGTCATCGTCGAGGTGAATCAGCTCGACCGCTTCGTCGAGCGCGCACTTGAGTGCGCCGAACGGGTACGCGCTTCTGAGCAGAGCCGTAGGGCAGACGAAACCCAATCGATTACCACGAAGAAGCCGCGGGATGGGATATGAGGACATTCGAGTAAGAAACAAAACTGGAGTATTAGGAGGACATGATGAAGTTCAAACCGGTTAGTGACAATGTTCTCGTCGTTCTCGACAAGCCGGTCGAGAAGACGGAGAGCGGCATCTTCTTGCCGTCCAACGGAGTAACCGAGAAGGACTCCCAGGCGCGCACCGGGGTTGTCGTCGCCGTCGGTGACGGCTACTTCGATCCCTCGATGAATAAGCTGCGCCCGATGATGCTGAAGGTCGGGCAGCGGGTGGTGTTCACGAAGTTCGCTGGCACCGATCTGCGAATCAACGGAGAGGACATGATCGTGCTCGGCGAGTATGACATCCAGGGCATCATCGAGGAGTAGATGATGCACGACACCCTGATCAAGATGAAGGATGGACGGACGTTCTGCGGACCGATCTGGTTGTGGCGCCCGCAGTACGGCTACCTCACGCTCTCCGGTGAGGGTTGGGCCGCCAACTTCAACCACCCCATCCAGTTCTCGGAAATGGAGTCGGCGGTGACGAAGGGGCGGCGTGATCATCTCGAGCAGAGCGTCGTGGAGATCGAGGCGGGTTGCGACGAACTCGCTCGAGCGAGGGGCGAGCAGAAATATCCGCACGAATTCACCGTCCACGGCAACCTCGGACTGCAACTCTCCTCTGGAACCTTCGTGGTGGAGGAGTTCTCGGGATCGGAATCCGCGTTCTGGGAGTACATGAAGAAGGCCAGGACGCCTGGTATCGCCGACCCGTGCCTGCTCGTGCGGACGCGCCCCGTCAACCTTCCTCTCGAGCGCGGCGAACTCGCTGGCTTCAAGGGTAGGCTACAGACAGGCTTCAACATCCTGATGTTCTCGGAAGAGGTCGCGGACTACTCGTGGTTCTGGATACGCGACAGCTTCAGCGTCGACCCGAAGGACGCAAAGATGTTTGAGCGATGAGACTCGCGAGCATGGACCTCGTGCTCCTCCTCGAGCTCGCGCTCTTCGCGGTAGGCATCGCCTACGTCGTGACCGGCTCGACCATCGGCTATCTGGTGCGCGTCATCGGCTACGCGGCCCTGAGTTGGTTGCCGATCGCGGCACACCGGGTGTTCTTCTGCCCGCCCTGCTGCGCCTTCTGGTGCGGGGCAGGGCTCGCCCTCTGGGCCGGGTGCGCCTGGCAGAACATCATCCAGGTCGCGTTCACGGCGTGCCTGGTCGGCATAGTCGTGCAACAGCAGTGGGAAATCGCAGCGAATGACGAACAAGAGATCGCGGAGATCTTCGGGAGGAAGTAATGACGACTGACATCGACAAAGAACTGGCCAAGAGGGTGGTGAAAGACGCCGCGAAGATCGTCGCCGCAGAGCACAAGGCGGGGGGCGCAGAGCTCACGGGCGACGCCAAGGCCATGAACGACGCGCTCAACGAAATCGTTTCGAAGCAGTTGAGCATGAAGATCCAGATCTTCCGCATCGACCCGTTCAACCCAGCCGCCGACCCGCGCTACGTCTCGCAGATCGACAACCTGAACGCCCAGCTCCTGATCGAGCAGGGCCTGCACCCTACCATCAAGGCTTGGTGCGGAGGCGGGAAGTACCGCATCAAGGTCACGGCAGACGGAGTGACGGCGAGGGAGCGCACCATCGACATCGAGGGCGACCCGCTCCTGCCGATGCCCGAGCGCAACAAGGGCGGGCTGCCGGCGAACGCGCTCATGCCGACCGGGACGCCGGGGCAGTACACCGCCGGGCCCGGCTTCGCTGCCATGCTCGGGTTCCAGAACCCGGCGCCCGCGCCGACCGACTCCGCGGCCACGAAGGCGATGTCGACCATGGAGGGCATCACGAGCATCCTCTTGGCCAAGGCGCTCGGTGGCCAGGACGAACGACGCACCACGCAGGAAAGCGAGGAGCTCACAAAGACCAGAGAGCTCGTCGCCGAGCTTCGCCGGGAGAAAGATCTGGCGATTGCCAACGCCGCGCACCAGAAGGAGATGGCCGAGCTCAACGCGAAGCTCGAGAAGCTCGCTACGGCGCAGACACAGCCGAGGGCAGAGAGCTTGCTCGACAAGGTGCTCGCGGTCGCCATCGTCGCTCTGCCCGAGATGATCAAGTCCAAGACCGCTTCGGACCAGGCGCAGATGACTATACTCACGACCCTCATCACCAGCGGCCAGAAGTCGGATCCCAACCAAGCCGCGATCCTCCAGGCGCTCCTCGCCAAGCCCTCCGAGCACGACCAGATGCTCAAGATGTACGAGGCCATGGGCAGCATGATGGGCACGAGCGTTCAGTTGACGCAGGGCATCATCAACCAGATGGCGTCCCTCCAGGGCGGCGATAGGCCGTGGTGGCAGGATCTCCTCATGAACCTCGCCGGCACGGTCGGCGACGTGGCGCAGACGGTTATGGGCAAGGGCCCCGCCGGCGAAACCATCGACGTGGAAACCGAGGAGACAGACGACAAGCCCGACCTGGAGAAGGCCGCTACGGCCGCCGCCGCCGCTGCCAGGGCGAAGCTCTCCGCTCCCGCCGAGCAGCCGCAGCTCGCCGGGTACGTCGGGCCGAGCCGCAAGGACAAGATGTTCATGAGGGACAGCTTCGTGAAGATCTTCGAGCTCATCGAGGACGGCAAGTCGAGCCCGCACGAGATCGCGTTCCGCGTCTGGAAGCACGCCAGTTCCGGTGACACGGCGGCGTTGGCATGGGTGCGCGACCCCGAGGGACATACCGCGCAGATCCTCCTGAGCTTCGTGCAGCGCGCCGAGATGGCGATCTCCGAGGAGCGCTACGACTCCATCGTGGCGGCCATGGTCGACATGAGCGACCACTTCCGGCACGGCGGCACGGCCGAGGGCTACATCGCGCACTACGGCATCAAGGTGTCGCTGCCCAAGAAGATCCACGTCGTGCCGATCCAGACGGCTACCAAGGAGGAGCTCGAGGAGGAGGAGGCCGAGGAGGAAGAGGAGGAAGAGGAGGAGGACGAGGAGACGCCGCCCGCAGTAGAAGCGCCCGAGACGCAGCCCGAGGTCGTTCCGACACCGGGCCTCGACCGGGTGCCGCCACCGCCGCGCGAGGACACCTCGGTGAAGCCGACGCCCGGCCTCGACCGGGTGCCGCCGCCGCCTCGTGAGGACGCCTCGGAGAAGCCGACGCCCGGACCCGATAGGGTGCCGCCGCCGCCGCGCTCCGAAATAGCCGATCCCTCCGGGGCGAGCCCCTCCGCCATCCCCGCCGCCGCCAAGTCCTGATCCCGTGGATTAATAATCCGATCTTCGAAATGTTGTAGACATTCTCGACTAGTCGAAATGCTGTCGCTAATCTTGCTCCAGAATGAGCGCACCAGCCACCGGACGAGTTACAATCCACAACAACGTGCCTGACATCAGGCAGATGGTGCGCCTCGTCGCGCAGCAGGTCGAGGCCTCCATACGCGATCCGTGGACACGCGCCTACGCCTCTGAGGTGATCAAGGGCCACACGCAGTTGGCAGTGGCAGGCGGTCCTTCAGAAGAAGATCAGATCGGTAAGATCTTCTGGCACATCAAGCACAACGTCTCCTATCTGCAGGATCCCCGAGGCTACGAGTTCATCGCGACCGTGAAGCACACCATCCGCATCGGCAGCGGCGACTGCGACGATGCCACCGTGGCCGTGGCGAGTCTCCTGGGCAGCATAGGCTTCGCCACGGGGGCTCGCGTCATCAGCCCCGACAACTCGAACTGGCACATCTACGCGGTCTGCATGTACGACCCCATGTACAAGCCGAGCCGCTACATCGTGCTGGATACCACACAGAAAGACTCGTACCCCGGCTGGGAGCCGCCGCCCATGATGCGCCGTCATCAGATCGACGTGACGTTCGCAAACGGCAAGGCGTACCTCTCGAACGGAAGGGAGCTGTAATGGAAGGAAACCTTTTGAACTGGGGATTCGAGCCCATCGGTACTCCCCTGGGCAGCGAGAGCTCCCAGTCGATGCCACAAGACCAGGCGACCGGCATGGAGAACCCGATCGAGACGACCGAGCGCATGCTCGGCGACTTCACCGAGCAGGTCGCGCGCCGCTACGGAAATGTCAGCGACCCGAGCGGCTCGCTCTGGGATCCCCGCGGCAACCGCGCGCTCTCGAGCGAGGTCGCGGACTACCGCACCACGGACATGATGCGGCCCGACGAGATCCCCCTCTCCATCGCGGACCTCTCCCCGGAGCTCATGGGCGGTGAGGCGGTGCTCGCGCCCTATGCCGCGTCGAACCAGCTCGACTCGAGCGCCCTGTACGACGCGGGGCTCGGCCTGAGCGAGGCCGGTGCGGCTTCCCTAGCAGACTCGCTCTCGGTCGTCGATCCGGCGTTCCTCAACATGATCCACCTGCCGCCGCAGTACGAGCCCAAGATCGTCAACGAGATGGGGCTCGTCACGGACCACGGCGGCCTCCCGGACGCCTTCTTCGACGCGCAGTCGGGCGTGCTGCACAAGGGCATGCCCGAGGCGGTCGATCGCGTGCTCGCCGGCCAGGGCGAGTACCAGTACGTCGACGAGAACGGCGTGGTGAACAAGTACGCCCAGGGCACCGGCCCGTACGACGCCCCCGGCTTCACGCGCCCCGGCTCGCTGCTCGGCGCTCTTCCCGGCACGAGGTTCAAGACGCGCGAGGGCACGATGGTCAGGGCCCAGAACAGGATGCTGACGCCGGCGGTGATCGCCAGCACGCCGCGCCTCGCCATGCGCTTGGGCTACGTGCCCGGCGCAGGGCCCGGCATGCCCGCGCCGCTCTCCAGGGCGACCGCGTCCCGCGTCGCGAACACCGTAGCGGGAGACGCCCTGTCGAAGGCCACCGGGCAGCAGCAGTCGACAGGCGGCACCTCGACCCAGTTCATGGACGACACGAGCGGCAAGACGCCGGCGTACGACAACACCAACCCGTCCGTCACCGGCGATGCCTCCGACACCTCGGGAGACACCGGGGCTCCGAACGGCGGCGGGTACTCCGACGAGCCCGTGTACGACCCTCTGGACACGGAGAGCGGCTACGGGGACGTGCCCGCGCCGACCGGCGGGAAGCGCAAGTGCCCGTGGATCATGATCGCCATCGGCGTGGCCACGGCCGCCGCCGGCGCGTACGTCATGTCCAGGAAGAAGGGCAAGAAGTAGTGGCCAAGGTGATCACACTCTCGGGCCTCGACCAGGCGAGCTCGCTGAAGGGCTGGGAGAGCTGTGATCCGGTCGAGGAGCAGGACACGAAGGGACACGCCGTGATCCGCTGCGCGGGGACACAGGCGATGACCCTGTCCGGGGCTCGAGCTCGAGCGTGCAGACCGCGGTCCGTGAAGACGAAAAATGGGAGGCGGTGCCGTTGTGGCAACCGCTTCGTGAAAAGTTCTCGATGTTCAAGAAGCTCTCGAGGCAAGACGCCGCGGGGCGATAACTGACGTTGCAATTTCGCGGCGTCGAGTGGAGGAAGGCATGACGAAGAAATGTGCTGAGTACGGCGTCAGCGCGAGCGGCAACAAGCGCTGCGTACGCTTCGAGGCGACCGAAGACGCAGACGTCGTGGTGGCGAAGACGGACGAGGAGAACCTCGGCTACTTCGACATCAAGGAGGTGGGGTCGGCCCTGCGCGGGCTGAAGAGCATCGGCTTCGCCGACATCGTCCCGCCCCTGGTCGGCAGCGCAGCGGCGCTCCTGACGACCCTGCTCATCAGGAAGTTCGTGACGGACGAGGAGTCCATCATCCGCAGGTTCGCCCCGGTGGGCGGCATCCTGGGCGGCGTTCTCGTGAGCATCCCGCTCTACTGGGCCTTCGGCAAGAAGGGCGTGATCACGAGTGCGGTGTCGGGTGCCCTGACCGGCGGTGTCCTCCTCGGGTGGGAGAACCTCAAGGAGGTCGCCTTCTTCAAGGGGACCGGGCTGATCAACGTGCAGTCGATGAAGGGTATGGGCCGCGCGAGGGGCCGCATGGGCGAGGCCGTGGCCACGCAGGTGCGTCGCCTGGGCGCAGTCAACATCCCGCCGACCGCGCGGGTGCCCGGAGCCGTGCAGAGCGCGATGGACACGGCGGCGTTCGCCGGGAAGGCGAGCTACTAGCTCGCGAGGCAGAGAAGAGAAGAAAAACCCAACGTGGGCGCATGAAGCCGTGAGCTTCTAGCCCAAGGAGAAACCCAGATGGCAGTCATTCGCGAAATCACCTTCGGCGACGGCTCGGTCGTCAGGATCACCGATTGGGGCGATTACCCCCTGTGGTCGCGCCTCGTCATCTCCCTGAACGAGCTCCAGCAGGAGCTCAGCCAGGCGTACTACCTCTTCAACTACAACGTCGGCATGCAGATGCCCGCGACGAACCAGAGGGCCACGTACGCCGATTCGAACATGCCCGGCGCCGGCCAGCTCCCGATGGGGCACCAGATGCTGGTGTACTCCCTGCAGGTCGTCCCGGACGAGTTCGCGGCCCCCGGCTGGAACGGCCGGTACTACCCGCTGCTCCTCACCCCCGAGGCCACCTTCGCCGCCGCCATGTACAAGTGGCGGAAGATCTTCTACCAGACGCACCTGTCGCTCCGCGTGGAGCAGACGAAGTCCTTCGTGGAAGGTCGGCTCGACCACTTCCCGATGGGCGGCGGCTTCCTGATGGAAGGCGGCGGCGGCGCGGAGGGCGACGCCGGTGCCTACGAGATCTTCAACGGCGACAGGACGTGGCTCGCGACGCGGCGCCTGGCGATGCCGGTCCACCTGGGCAGCCTGGAGATGTTCTACGTCTCCGTCGACTGGCCGCGCGGCGGCGTCGACTTCGACCAGACGTCCTACGAGTTCGAGCAGGGCTTCGGGCTGACGGTCCGGTTCACCGGCCCGCGGCAGCGCCCGACGGCCTAGTCCGAGGAAGGATCGCGCATCGCGCGTTCTACCATCTGCCCACGAGGGACACTCCCCTGTGCCTTCGTGGGCAGTCTAGGACGAACGATTCGCACTGCGTGGAGGCATCATGGGTGAGATCATCAAACAGTATGCTGTCCCCCGGTGGCTGCATACGCAGATCGCAGTACCCGCCGGCGAGGAGCAGAGGATCGACTCCGACGCTTTCTCGAACGACACCTGGCATCGCATGCGTTTGGTGGCGCTCACCTTCGGCAACAACCAGGGCGATCTCAATGTGGTGCTGAGCGGCTTCCCCATGCAGGACATCCACCCGACCTGGGCGAGCAACCTCATCGTCGACATCGGCAAGTCCCGGTGCTCGGACATGAACCTCGTGTCGGCCTCGCTGTCCTCGATGTGCGGGAACCCGCGCAGGCAGCGGCAGATGTTCGGTGTGATCAACATGGGTCGCAACTACCGCTTCCCGACGCCCTACATGCTGCCGCGAGACGAGGGACTCGCGGTGCGCGTCGAGTACGTGAGGTTCCCGTACGCCGACATCGGGGAGATCCCCGTCGGTCCCCGGATCACGGACGAGCTTACCTTCATCGCGAAGGGCTTCTATGAGGACGGCTACCCCGGCATGCTCGCGGGCAGGGCAGATCCGTTCAACATCTCCGCAGCGGCCACGCGGCCCAACCAGGGCGCCTCCACTGAAATGATTTCGGCCGACCTCTTCAATAGCGGCAAGGGACCGCTGTACCTCACGGAGCTCTGCTTCAAGGAAGAGGACATCCTCACGGGAGTAAACAAGGGCAAGGACTTCTACGCGTTCACGGGGAGCGGCATGACGTTCGCCTGGCTCGTCAACCCGACCGACCCGACTGCCACGAAGTGGATGCCGAGCTCGCAGTGCATACCCACGGGTCTGCTCACGCCGCAGTGCCGGAACTACGACGGCGGCAGCGAGGGCGCGCTCCCCTACTTCTTCCCGCCGGGGACGTACCTGGATCCCAAGCAGGCGCTGTCGATTCGCCTGGGGAACACGGCGGTGGCCGACGTCGATCTGCGCGTCTGCCTCATCGGCGAACTGGAGGTGCGGTAATGGCCCTGAACTACCTGCCGTTCGCGCGTAAGGAGATCCTGATCGTCCCTGCCAGAAAGGCCGAGCGCGTCGCGACCGGCGGGTTCGTGGTGTCCGACCTCGCGCGCATGGCGACCGGCGGGACGAGGCGGGCGATCCTCCACGACATCACCGTGCAGCAGGATACCGCTACGGCCTTCTCCATGAACCCAGGCCTGATCAGGATCCGCATCGGGATAGACGGCCGCACCTATCTCACCGAGGATCTGTACGACTACCGGGTGTTCTGCGACCAGGGGCTCCCCATGTGGTCGACCTGGGACTGGAGCTGCGGCCGGCTCACGCCCTACCGCCTGTACCCCGGCCAGAAGATGACCGTGCTCATGGCGCACAGCCCGAGCGATCGCCGCCTGCAGGTCAACGCTCCAGGCGCCCCGCTGGCCGCCATGTTCAACGGGATGAAGGTGGACCCCGGCTCCCCGGTCGGCACCAAGAAGGGCGAGCCCATCATGCTGCACGGCATGAAGCTGCCCACCTACGGCGAGACGCTCACCGACGAGCTCATGCTGATCGAGAGCATGCGGTTCCAGTGCCCGAAGGACAAGCCGGTCGACCTCTACTCCGTTACTTACGCGGAGTGGCCCGGACGCACGGATCCGTGGCCGTCGTACATCCTGGACGGCAACGACCGGCCGCTCTGGGACAACCGGCAGTTCACGAACATCGTCAACACCGCCGTGTCCCCCATCACCATGGGCTACGGCGGGCTGCTGCTCGACCCGGACGAGACGGTGCGCGTCGATCTTGAGAACGGGGACGCCACCAATCCCACAGACATGGACGTGACGGTCATGTACCGCGGCGTGCTGGAGGTCGACGATGGGCGATAACAAAACGATGGTCTTCCTGCCCGGCGAGTCGCCCGGACCGTACGCCCTCGGCCTGCCCGACCAGCCGGCGATGGCCGGCGTGCTCGCGGCGTACCGTCTCAAGATGGAGAAGCTCCCCATCGGGAACAAGGTCACGGCCGAGTTCCCATGGCTCCGCAACTGCGTGGAGAACTTTACTCGCGCCGAGCAGCGCGTCATCATGCGCCAGGGCTGGCCGGCTACCTTCGTGAACCAGAGCTCCCGACGCGTCTTCGTCCACGAAATTCGCTTCCGGCACGACATGGATCACAGCCTAGAAACCGAGCCGTACCAGACCGCGCTCTGGGTGAAGATGGACATCCCGGACCGTCGCGTCATCAACGAGGACTGGCTGCCTATCGGAGCTCTGAACACCGAGCTCGACCGCTTCTTGTTCGCGAACCTCGATACGTACTGCTACGAGCTCCCCGCGCCGTACTTCCTGCAGCGCGGGAACCCGTTCTTCGTCGATGTGCAGTTCGACAACGTGTACCTCGCGAACACCACTCCCGAGGACTACGTCATCATGGTGGGGTTGCACGGCTGGGGACAAGCGGACAAGGAGCCGATCTCCTTGATGAAGCCCGTCCGCGGGTGGCCGCAGATGGCCGGCGTCGCCGGGCAGTACCAGACCATCGTGTTCGACGAAGAGCAGGACCGGGCCATGCGGGACGCCTGGGTCACGCACCTGAGCGTCGGCTCCGCGCGCACGAACAACACCGACGGCGATTTGCAGCACGCCGTGTTCATACGGCCCATCGCGCCCGAGGGACCGCCCTGGCATACGCAGGAGTTCTTCAGGATCGATGACATCTCCGAGCAGGTGGGCGCCCTCGAGACGAACAACGTGCAGGATTTCTACGTCATCCACCGCCCGATCGTCCCCTACATCCTCAATCCGGGCGAGGGCATCAGGGTCCACCTGTGGAACCGCTCCAACCAGAAGGACGCGGTAAACGTGTCGATCACGCTGCGCGGAACGCAGGAGGTCTTCTGATGGCAACCAAACTGGGACGCAAGGTCGTGCGGAGCGAGCCCACTCTTGTCTTCACTGCCACCGAAGAGTGCATCGTCAAGATGTTCGTGCCGCCCATCTCCCTCGACGAGGAGTCGAACAACCCCGTCGTCGTAGTGCAGATCGACGAGCCCCCGGCCGTGCCGTACGGAGACGAGAACTCCGCGCTCGTGCCGTTCACCTGGGGCTTCGAGGTACACCTCGACGCGGGCCAGGCGCTCTGGGCGCTCTCTCCGGGGGAGTCGATGTTAGTATTCTCCGTCATTCCCAGGAGTGCGCGATGACGAACGAGACGAACGAACCGAAGCCGAAGCCCTCCTGGGGCGACATCGCGCGTGGCGTGATCGGCGGCATGAACAAGAACGACAAGCAGCGGCCGGCGCGTAGCGCGCCGAAGCCGAGGAAGCCCTGCGGCGGCTGCGGAGGGAAGTGATGGCAACCACAGTGAAGCACCCCGACTACCCGTCGCTCAACATCATCATTGCGAAGAACGCGGCAGACAAGCCGATCCCCGGCAACTTCTTCGTGACGCACCAGACGGTGAACCTGTCGGATGTCGCGTATCGCGCGTACGGCCCACCGACCGGAGGTGCGACGTTCCTGACCATCACCAAGCGGATCAACCGGTCGAAGTACAACATGCAGAAGTGCTTCTACCGGTACAAGTCCGACGACTGCTACTCGAGCCGCGTCAGCAGCGCCGGCGCCCCGAACACCAACAACTGGGGCCCCGGAGCTTGGTTGAGCCTCTGCAACGTCGACAAGGCCGGCGTAGACGGATTGGGCCTCGAGCTCGAGACGAAGTACCAGATCTTCTGGATACCGCCCGTGGACGGCAAGGAGCCCTGGGATCTCGACGTGCCGAAGACGCAGCCCGACATCCCGGCGCAGACGCCGAGTACCCCCGACATCAACGTAGTGATCCCGCCGTCGCTCCCGTCGATCCCCGACATCGACATCCACATCGGCGGCGACGAGGGCGGTGGCGAAACCGTCACCGAGTACTCGAAGGTGTGCTCCGACGGCACGGTTCTGGCCTGGTCCGAGGGTCAGCAAGAGCCGGTGTGCCCCGAGGCACCTCCGAAGAAGGCGGGCGTCGGCTGGATCCTCGCGGCCGTGCTCGGGGTCGGCGCGATCGGCGCGGTGGTCTACTTGGCCGGCAAGGGCAAGAAGGGCAAGCGGGGAAAACGGTAATGCGCGCACCTCGGAAATGTAGCTGGTGCAAGTACGATCCGGACGACGAGAGGCACCGGGACGATCCGCTCGAGATGCACCGCGTCTCGATCTTCGGTCGCGAGTTCACGCTGTGCCACGTCTGCTTCTCTACCTTCAGGGGTCTGATGGAGCGACTCAGCGCGCTGGGACACGAGTACAAGCGCCGCGGCGTACGTTTCGGAACGCAACGAGGCGAGGCCAGGGAGTAACAGCATGCCAAACCGAAAAGATACGCGAACGAGTCCGCTCCAGGGTCGAGATCGCCTCGCGCCCTCGCAGATGACGAGAATCGGGAACGGCATCCGCTGCGCGGCCCCGACGCTCGAGCCGCAGGACGAAACCGACGGCGTGCCGGTCATCGACTGGTCCTCCGTCCATGTCATCTTCTACAGCGACAGGCCGAACAGCACGGGGATGTTCGCGAGGGTGCGCGCGTGGCGCTGGTACGCCAAGCAGCGGGACGGGCAGAGCGGCGCCGGCGGGGACGAGGTCGGGCGCTGGATCTTCGATTGCGATACCATCGTCGCGCTTGACCCGGCCCTCGCCGCGAACGGTCGCGGGGCGCACCACGTCTGGCAGACGCGCGGCTGCGAGAAGATGTACTGGCAGGTCGTCTCGATCCAGCTCGTGAGCGGAGACGAGCCCCACGACTACCCGTGGGTGATGATCCAGCCGTTCGGGTTCTCGAGGAACGATGAGCCACACGCCATCTCGACGTTCGATACGGGGTGCGGGGGTGAAGACCCGTCCTATGACCCGTGCTGCCCCCAGGACGCCACGCGCATGGCCTCGCTCGACCCGACGCACTGGTCGCCGAACGACGGCACGGTGACCTATCTCGGCGCGAGCACCCTGACCGCGGCCGGGTTCCCGTTCGTGGTGGACGACAGCAACTGCTACATCACGGGCATCATCGTCCGCAAGGCGGCGAACCTGTTAGTCGAGTACATCAACGGCCACGACGGGATCGCCATCGCCGCCGCCGCCGGCACCATCACCATCTCTGGCGTGACGACGCCCTTCGCCGTGGGAGACATGGACTACTACGTCTACATGGTCTACCAGGAGAAGGCGTACACCGAGGCGACGGACTCCCTGCGTACGGAAGAGAACCAGCCCCTCAACCACGAGCTCACGCAGCCCGCGTACATCATCAACGATCTGGCCGTCGTGGCGGGACCGGTCAACATCCCCGGCGACAACGGAATTGTCATGGATGGCTACAAGGACATCCAGTTCCAGATCCACATAGTAGGCGGCCAGTCCGACGGACACGTCAACCGCGTGGCCACGCTGAAGTTCCAGGGGAGCAACGACGTGGCCATCGGCGGCGTCAGGGAGTGGGTGGACCTCGCGGTAGGCTACGATCTCGGCTCGGATTCGACGATGGCGAGCTGGACGTCCACGGGCCTCACTGCCGTGGACGCGGAGATCGATTTCGACAACTGGATGGGGAAGCGGATCCGAGCGGTGCTCTCGTTCGACACGGCGCCACACGCCGATCATCCGGGGGCATGTGTCATCACCGAGCGTCGGAAGGCTCTGTAGGTGAAACTTGAATGAAGCCGCGTGGGAGAAACTGTGTTGATACGACGACTGCGCCGATGTCTCGGTACGTCGCGACCACTGGCAGCGATGTCAGCGGAAAGGGCACGGCGGCGATCCCCTACGCCTCCGTCGTCCGCGCGATGCAGGACATCCCTCCGCGCATAGCGCACCCCGTCAACATCTACATAGCGTCTGGCTCGTACGGTGGAGGCACCTTCCCGCGTCACATCGACAATACTCTCATCGACGACGGCAGCCTGAGCATCTTTGGCGTCGGCGCACCGACTCGTAAAGCTGTCACGGGCGGTCCGCACACGGTGGCGTCTGTTGTCGACATCGAGGAGATGGCTCGGCGGATCACGGTCGCAGGTGCCGTGTGGGCTGTCGATGAATTCTGTGGGTACTGGGTGCGGATCATCACTGGTGGTCACCCTGGGCAGACGTTCCCAGTGTATGGGAACGGCACGAACACGATCTGTGTGGACCGCGTGAACCCCGGCACCATCCACAACGGCGATACGATAGAGCTCATTGCGCCGAGCACGAAGATCACCATCGATACGGAGCTGGATCTGTTCTACGATCTGCACTCCCTGGCAGGGGATCCGGCAAATCCTCCGGGCGTCTCGCACCTCACCTTGGCGAACCTCTGGTTGGATGCTACGGCATCGACCAATGTGTTCGCCCAGTTGAGTCTGCACGGAATCGGCTTGAGCAACGGACCCAATCTGGAGTTCGTTCGGTTCGATGCCCAAGCATGGGGGGTCGTCGTAGAGGACATCCACCCCAACTGCTTACAGCCCATCGACGACACGTTTGTCGCAGCGTGTGGTTCTGGCATTGCCAACCTGGGAGCGTACGGGGAGACGCCTGGGCTCAGCCTGACATCGGCAGGGCTGCGCGCGGATCTCCTGGTCACCATGTACGGGGACAACGTCCTCACCGCCGCAGTCAGCGGACAAGTGGAGAGCACCTCTGGTGGATATTGCAAGTTCATGGGGGGCGCTGCGAGCTTCAAGAGCTGGGTGTACGTCGGTGACGTGTACGCTTGGTTATCAGGAGTGAGCAACGCTAAACCAGGAGTTCACATTCTCGGTGGAGTGTGGACGTTGAACACCAGCATCGAGCGGGACTGCAACTACGCCATCGACACTGACGGTGGCGCGATTGTCCGCATACATGGCGACCTGCAGTGCAGTGCGACCCTCTGCGCCCTCTCGGCGGTCCGAATAGGTCCGATGTGCAAAGTTACGTCGGACCACGCGCTGGGTGGATTCCTCGGGGCGACGGTAGGTCAGCAGGCTTACATCTTCAAGATGAACGTAGCCGTCAAGTCGGCTACGTGGCCTGTTGCTGGAACCTACGTCACGGACACCAAGGGTGGTGAATTCCTGAGGGTGACCTGATGAAGCCACATGGTGGACAGCGCAAGTTTCAGCTAGTCACCACGGTAGCGGATACGACCACCGTTCTGAACAGCTCCTATAGCTCTGACATCATCATCGGCGGCAACGCCGTCATGCAGGTCTACGACCTCGGCGATGCGACGAAGTACCGCCCAGGTCGGACGCACTTCATCTTCTACAACAACACGCCAGAGTTAGTGGGCGTGGTGAATTCCAATGGCAGCGTGTGGCATCGTGTGCCGCCTCGTGGTCGATGCATCTGTGCTCTAGAGTCGAACGCTGCGGCGGCTGGGGTGTGGTGGTCAAGCGTCGTTAGGGATGTATCGCCAGCACAGGGGCTGGACGCCTTTGATGACTTTATGGGTCTGATTGCTACAACGGGTATATACGGCGCGATGGGATGGAACGTCGCTAAAGCTGGTGTTGGTTCGGCAGTCGCGTCGGGCGTGGCTGCGTGTCGCGCGACATCCGGCTTGCAGGGTGTTGCTATGTTCTCGGCCGGTGCGGTAGCTTCCTATGGATTGATGCATGGTCCTGACGCCGCCAATTCAATATATCTTGGTTCTGGATGTCGAGCGTTTGAAACTTCTACAGTGCTCTATCAATTGTCTGTTGCGGCGCAAGAATTCATTTTTCGTCTTGGCCCCGGTGACAACATAACGGGTGGGGCACACACTAACGGGTGCTATTTTGTCTATGATCGTGCGACGTGGGGTGATTTTTGGGTTTGCCGCAACATTAATGCGGCCGGAAATAATACACTGGTAACAGCGGTAGTACCTGCCGTTTCCATCGTTGGTGTTGGATGGCAAAAGTTGCGTTTGGAGATCGACAGTGTTGCGAGTCGGACAGATTGGTTTATTAATAACGCTCAGGTTTCTCCCGCAGGTGGACTGAATACAAGAGTTCCTCTCCCTGCTACTGCAGGCGTACGAGCGGCAAATTTAGGAATCACAAAAACGGTTGGGGCCACCGTGGTCTACACATTCTCTGAGTACGCTCGTGTGCAATCGTTCCCGACGGCTCTGAGGTAGCACATGTTAGACGCAGCAAAAAAGAAACTCCTTGACGACTTCGCCAGAGCGACGGTGGCCGGGGAGGAGACTCATAGGTGCTGAGATGAAAGACCTGGAGAAGCATCACCGTCTCAGGTTGCAGCGCTACGCCAAGGCGACACAACTCGGCGATGCCACCCCCGAGCTCTCCGAGGACATGATGTCGTCCCTTCAGGGGCTGCTCACCGAGGCCCGGCTCGACGCCGCGATGAAACAGGCCAAAGCCGGCGAGTACGACGAGTTCGACCTCGACGCGGAGTTGGCCATGGCCGATGCCGAGGTTGAGGCCATCAAGGCCTCGGAGGAAGCCGTAAAGAAGGCCGAGGAGGAGCGGATCCTCCGAGACGCTCGAGAGGTCATGGGGCTGAGTGCGGATCTTCCCGCCGAGGTCGTCGAGGCCAAGGTGGAGGAGGCCGTCGCAGAGGCCGAGAAGGGTGCGACCGAAGACGAGAAGAAAGCCGGGTTCTGGAGCAGGATCGGATCCTTCTTCGCGAACCTGTTCAAGAGCAAGAAGGTCGAGGGATAGACGATGACGGCAGGAGGATTGACGGCGAGCGGCGCACTGGCACTGTGGCACGACTATCGCGCCGGGCACTGCGCGCACCTCGGGGGATACTCGGGCGGCGCGTTCGACGGCGTGGAGGCGGGTGCCCAGGGACGGTTCCGAACCGGCTACGGGTTCGAGACGAGCCACGATTTCGTCGGTGGTGGAGTCGACGCTTCGCTCGGCTACATTCGCGTCGCGGACAACCCGGCCTTCTATCCTCCGGTAGGCGGCATGTGCCTCATCGCGTCCTACCTGCAGTCGGACGATGCCCTCGACTGCCAGATCATCGGGCAGGGCGGCACCAACATCGGCGATACGTCTTGGATGCTCATCCGGTCTGCGACCGACATCAAGTTCATGGTGTCCGACAACGTGGCGCTGTCGGCCTTCTCTTACACCATCCCGGCGGTGCCCGGTCAGATCGAGACGGTCACCGTGCGGTACACCGGAGGAGTGGGTGTGGGAAACTGCACCATCTCCGTCATCTCTCCGACGCCCTCCTCCTCGACGGGTCAGATCTCGCGTGTTCCACAGGACGTCAAGCAGCCGGTGAGCGTGTGCTGCCTGTCCAACTCGACGCGGTATCCGTTCTTCGGGGTGATGCGCTACGTCGCCTTCGTCCGGGGCGCGCAGACCGACGCCATCCTCGCCGAGCTGGCGGCAGAGATCGAGAACACGCCGTGGCCAGACGCCGTCATCGCGTGCGACCGCGCGGGCTCCGTGGCTGACAGAGCCGTGCAGCTCCAGACGCGGTTTGGCGTGGACGCGTCCACCACCAACGAGGGTTTGGTGAACCACGATGAGATCTCCAACTCGGGCTGGATCTCGGGAAACGCTTTGAAGGCCGTCGGCGCGTGGAGGATCGCAACCAGGCACTTCGCAAACGTGGCGGCGGGTTCCCCTGCCGACATCCAGAAGATCTTGCAGTGTGGAGCGGCCGGCGGCGTCCTGTTGCCCATCACTCTATGGAGTGCTGAGGTCACGGATGCACTAGCCGCCTACGGCACCTGGGACTTCTGGGTGTACGAAATCGCAGGGAACACTCCGGATACCTACGTTCTGCATCAGGTGATCCTGGGTGGCGACGGCGCCCTCCACGACGTCGGCTATGCCGTTCGCATCGAGGGGACGGGGGAGATCAAGCTCGTTAGGATCGACGAAGCGGCGCACACGGATCTCATCCTGACGGCTGCCGTCGTCGTCGGTTCTCGGGTTGTTCATTTCCGCGTGACTCGGACGGACGCGAACGTGTGGAAACTGTACTACCAGATCGTTGCGACGAACGGTGTGCAGGGTCCGTGGGTCTATGCCGGTGCAGCCGTCAGCGCGACGTACGTGGTGTCCGATGGCCTCTTCCTCGATTACGACGGCGGGGATGCTCTGCTGCTCGGAAACCACAGGAGCGAGAAGGCGTTGTTCAAGTGGAAGGGTGTCGTCAACCCGTTATGAAAACTGGATGCAAACTTGCGCCCGCCGTATTAGCCGCTCTACAGGCGGATGTCACTGCCATAGACATCGCCACGGAGCTCATTCTCGAGCACGTTCATGGTATTTGCGAAGTCTACCCTAAAAATAACGGTTTAGCTCCTTGGGAAGCAGGAACCACGGTGGTCGCCGGCGGCGCCGGTGCCGGCACGTTCGGTGCGCCAGCGACCGTGTTGCCGGCCGCTGCCACCGCTGCCGAGTTTGATATTCATTGGATCAATATGGAAGTGCTGCCGGCCAACGCTACCTACGAGATGGTATTCTACGCCGGTGCCACGGAAGTGGGCAGGGTGCGCTTTGCTAGAATCAACAATAACGAATCCGTGAACGGTGTGCCATTTATGATGCCTTTGTATCCTGCTGGCACGGCGATTACGGCGAAGTGCGCTAATTCTGCAGGCAACACGGGGAATTTGGAGATCTCCGTGTATTACCATCAGTATCCGTAGGCAGGATGTAGGGGAAGCAGGAGGACGTCATGACCGACCACGACCTCGAAATCGCCCTGAAAGACCTCTCGAAATCTGTCACGGATCACAGGTACGAGATCGGTCGGGATCTGGCGACTCTCACGGCGAACGTCGGGACGCTGCAAACCTCTCACGAGACGAACGCGAAGAAGCTCGATGAAGTCCTTCGACTCGAGATCGGATGTGCGGCGCGGGCCGGGTGGGATGGTATGGTCGGTCGGGTGGCAGGGCTCGAGGAGGACGGGAAGGTTCGAATCGAGTCCGAGCTCGAGCGCGCACGCGACGAGATCACGGGACAGCAGGACGTCATGCAGCGGCGCATCGGAGAGCGCAACTACTCCGAGACTCCGACCGGCCGGTTCTTCAAGATGATCACGCCGTACCTGTGGAAGGGCCTCGTCATACTCGGGATCACTATCGGGGTTACTGTCGTCTCGCGTTGCACGGGAGAGGATCCGGCGACCACGGCAAACGCCCTTCGCGCCGTCACGGACATGATGGTGAAGACCGCGGCCGAAGTCGAGTTTGTCAAGGAAACGCAGATCGAAGTCCTGGGGGTTGCCAATGGATTGCGGACAGATGGGGGGGTGCAGCCGTGAACCTCCGATGCCCCAGGGTGCGAGGGATCTCCACGGCGACCTGGCAGAAGGGGATCGCCGTCGAGCTCGAGCACACCTCGTCGAGGCGCATCGCTCGGTGCATCGCCGCAGCCCACCTCGAAGAATCGCCGCGGTACTACGCCGAGCTCAAGAGGATGGAGCGGAAGCTCAAGGGGAGACGCGCATGACCGAGTTGAAGGGCAAGTGCCGGGTGATCCTCTCTCACGGCTACAACCCGGACATCGAGGGTGGGTACTGGGGTGCTCGTCCGGACAGGGACGCGATCTCCGAACCCGTGAAGACACTTGCCGAAGCGAGCAAGGCATGCCGCCGCTACATCGAGGAGCACGGCCTCGGCGGCGGCAACTGGACCGGCGGCAAGATCTACTGCGGCAGGAAACTGGTCGCCCGCGTCTCCTACAACGGCAAGGTGTGGTCGCCAGACGGCGCTCGCCTAGCCGGCACCCGGAGACGCAGGAAGTCAGTGCGGTGATGGCGAAGAAGAGAAAGAGCAAGAAGGGCGCGAAGTGGTCGAAGTGGGGCTGGTTGGCCGGCCTCGTCGGCGTCGGCATCGGCATGCTTGTTCTGAACGCCGTGGGAAAGAGGTAGATGTCTGAGACGACGTACATGGAGCCCGTGGTGAAGAGCCAGCCGATCCGGCTTCTGGACATGTTCATCGTGGGGCCGCTGATGATCGCCGGCGCGGTCGCGACGCGGAGGTCTGTGCCGCTCGTCGCCTATCCGCTGGCGTTCTTCGGCGTGACGACCATCCTGTACAACGCCTTGAACTACGCCAAGGTCAGCAATCTCGAGGCGGGAGGGACGGCATGAACGACTCGACAAAAGCCGTACTGCTCCTCGTCGCCGCCGGCGTCGTGCTCTTCACCGGGTGGAAGCTCATGGCCAGACCCGGCACCAAAGCGCTCAGGAAGGCCAAGAGGGTCGCCTGCCTGGGGGATAGCCTCACCCATGCGGGCCTGTACTGCGGCGACCTGGCGGCCTACGTGGGGGCCAGCGCGAAGGCCTTCGGGTACGAGGGCCAGGGCACCGGGGCAATCGGGTCGCACGTCGACGACGTCCTCGACTGGTCCCCGGAGGCGGTCGTGGTGTTGGCCGGCGTCAACGATCTGCGCTCCCACAGCGGAGCCCAGACCGCGATCTCGGGGCTCACGAAGATCTACGCCAAGATTCACGAGGCCGGCCTCCCTGTTGTCGCGGTTGAGATCCTGCCGTGGCACGGCTACTTCGACGCCAAGGGCTGGGAGGAAAACACCAGGATCGTCAACACCTGGATCCGGCGCGAGGCGAACGTCGAGGCGTTCGTCAGGACGAGCTCGATGGGGAACTCCGAGGGACGGTTGCTGCCCGAGTACGACGACGGCAGCCATCTCCACTTGAACCGCGCCGGCCAGGGCGAGCTCGCGTCGCTCATCGCCGAGCAGGCGTTCGGGAGGTAGAGGGTGAAGAAACGTTGCAGAGTGAGCGGCGTCGAGGACTACGCGATGTCCCATCGACCGCCAGGTGCCGACAACGGAGCTCCTCTGCACGATCTGAACGCCAACGCCGTGTACCCCAAGGACGTGTACGACCATCCCGAGTGGTACTCGGGCGGCGAAGAGAACTTTTGGGACGCTTGGTCGGCGGTGAGCAGAGCTCGCGGCAAACCAGACAAGAACGTCTCGATCTTTCGCGCGTTGCCCTGTGGCCGCGCAACCAAGACGCTGAACAACGGCGACTGGGTGACCACGGTACGGAAGTACGCTAGGGAGCACAGCAAGCATGCCTCGGACCCTTCGAAGGACATGTGCGTGAAGTGGGCCAGGGTGAAGGCTTCATGCCTACACACCGCGGGCGACTCGCTGTTCGAGTGGGGCTACAACTGCGAGGACAAGCCGTTCTCTGGCACGGTATCGCGCCCGAGGAAGAAAAGGGAACGGCCCAGCAGAAGGCGCAGCAGCTACGACATCGCAAGGCATAGAGAGAGGTAGCATGGGAACCGGGTGGGAAGAATTTCCGGCGAAGAAGTCACGGTTCGGGTGGCGGGACGAGGTCGCACCGCCGTCTTACGATGACGGTGCCCAGGGGTATTCGATCCCGCCGAAGCGCAAGGCGTCCAAGAGCGCGGGCCGTTGCAAGGTCGTCAGGAACAGTCCCGGCGATTTCAGCGCCTACGTCAACGGGAAGAGCGTCGCATTCGAGCTGGATGATTCCGGCACAGAGGCCTATGGCGGTGCCAAGTGGGGCGTGATCGTGAGGTATCCGCGCCGCCTCGGTGGAAACCGGCTGTACCTGTTCGACACGAAGGGACAGGCCGAGAAGGCGATGCAGACCGAGCGGACCTTTGGCAGGAATGCCCCGGCGTGCAAGGTGCGCGTCGAGAAGGCGAGGTAGGGATGCCGAGCACGTTCCCCCAGAGCTTTCTGTTCCCCACCGAGGAGTGGACGAGGACGACGGCCCTCTCCTGGCTGCGAAGCCACGCCTACGTCACGGAGAAGGTCGTCAGGGAAGGGAAGCACTGGAGGGCGCGGCAGTTTCCACCTGAGGAATGCAAGCCCGGCACCTACGGCACGAAGAGGTGGATCTCCCGACGTACGGCCGACGGCCGAGGTCGGTGGAAGCCCAAGAAGATCCTGGCGGTGTACTGCCGCCGGTCGTTCGAAAGGTAGGAGAGCATGTCCAAGAGCACCTGCAGCGCGTACCAGCGAGCGAAGGCCGCCGAGATCGCGAAGGAGATCCGCAAGGCGTCCAGGCGCGGAGACTGCGAGAGGGCGTCTCGCCTCATCTCCACGAACCAAGCGATGGGCGCCTCGCGCTGCATGCGGGTCAAGGGCTTCGCGCGGGTCGCGAAGTTGGTCCACGACTGCTACCGCCGCATCGGACAAGGAAGGTAGATCATGCCGAAGGCGATCACGTTGACAGGACTGCGGATGGGCGCGGAGAACCCGGCTTCGGAGAACTGCCTCGCCCTGGGCGGCGAGGTCGAGATCCGCGAGGGTGACGGCGGCCAGTACGGCGTCTGCGTCTTCCCGAACGGATCCGAGTGCGAGGAGTGGTCGCTCTACCGCAAGGAGTGCGAGCCCCTCGTCGACGCCGTGCCGCTCGATCCCGGACCCGTCGGAGGGTCTTGCGCCGCGCAGGGAGCTCACGAGGTCGTCATCGGCGACATGACGTACTGCATCTACCCGACGGCGCTCCACGGAGACGACTGCGGAAGCGGGGACTACGTCAAGGCCATCTACCAGGGCGAGGAGTGCTGCGTGCCGCCCGAGGTGGTCGCCGCCGGCCTGGCCACGCCGGTGTACTCGAAGCTTCTGAACTACGGGCTCTCCATGGGCGCAGGGGCCCTGGTGGGGCTCGTGGTGGCCGTCTCCAAGAGCAAGAAGGGGTCGGTGCGCGCAGCAGGCCTGGGCATCGGCGCGGCCGTCGGGGCCATCCTTCTCGCGATCACCTGGCCGAAGGCAAAGGGAGCTTGAAATGAAAACCGCCACGATAGTAGCCCTCGGAGCCGGTGCTGCGGCAGTAGTCGGTGGTGTCGTTGTAGTTCAGAAGATCAGAAAGACAAACGCAGACAAATTGGAATTCGAGCAGGCGGTTAAAAGTGTACAAATCGAGCAGATCGCTCCTCCGATAGAGTCGGTTTCATTCAAAAGCGTGAAGCCGAAGATCAAACCACTACAATCCATCGAACCTCGTGGTTGGCTGGGACAACTCATAGAACACGGGGGGCGGTGTATCAATTTTTCCGTCCAGTACATGACTTCCAAGAAATACGGCGACCATTGGCACCTGTTGCCGCAGTTGCTGGCATCCAGAGACAACTGGGGAAATATGCACGCTGATTGGAAGCGCAAAACCCTCATGGTGAACAGGTTCGCCGAATGGCCATGCCCCGCGTTTCCCAGGTGTCAGCCGATGTTTGTGTCCTACGATGCTGACAGGTCGGCAAACCAGTGGGGCAAAAACGGGGGCACCGCCGAGCAGTGGCTGTCCGTGATTTCGGAGATCAAGAAGGGGCATGCTTTTAAACACGTCTCTGGTTTGGTTGACGGTGGTCGAGCTTCCGAGATGGAGATGTACGGGGTTATGGGTACGATCTTACATCCGACGACAGATCCTACCTCAGCTCCCATACCGAAGCTTTCTACAAATTCCGACGGAATTCTCAGTGTGTCTATAGAGGGGCATTCTCATAACGTATTCCCAGCCCTTAACACGATACGCTGGGTCCAGCAATCCATGGGGAATACCCATCTGGTCAAGGACAAAGGCTTGGAGATGACTCCGATAGCTATCATGGCCGCAGCGGGGCCGGGGGCTACCACCAGAGCGTTGAAGGTGCCCAGCTACTTCCGGATGAACGATCAGAGAATGCACACATGGTTGGATCGGATTTCCCGGTGGTACTACAACGCGCAGTGGTTGGTGTGGGCGGGAGAGATGCTGCGCCTCCACTGTCCGGACACGCGAGCCAAGTCGGCACCAGGATGGTGGCGGATGCACTGCGCCTCGTGGGCCATCGGAGTGCCTACCTTCAGCCAGCAGAAGAGCCGGGAGGTGTATTACAACAGGGAGGCAACGCTGAACACCAGCTACATTCCGCCTGAGAAGTTGCCCTATTATATTTCTCATCCTGAGGCATCTCGCGATCTCACGGAGAGAGAAATAGAAATGATACTAAAGCTGGTCGTCCACCACACTCCTTGCCCTGGGACCGAGGGTTTCACTGGCGAGCAGATCACTTCTCCAAGTGCAAAAAGGACGCTCTGTGACATACCGGACGAAGCCGGATCGATGCAGCCAATCTCTTCGTTCTTGGGTGAAGACAATAACTGCTGGTGGCCCGAGTACTCCTGTACCTATTGGGCATCCAAGTCGAGTTCGTTCCAGTGGGGCAGGGACGTGCTCATGCCCGTGGTGAACGCCATCGCCTCCATCGCCTCGTCTGCCGCGGGCAGCGCTGTCTCTGCTGCGGCCAACGCCGCCACGCAGGTCGTCGAGAAGATAGTCCTCAAGGTCTGCACCACAATGATCCAGGCCTTGGGACGCATGGCCCAGGGAAACAAGCCGTTCAACGCAGGGGACATCGTCGGGGCGGTGGGCGACGCGCTGAACATGTCCGGGGTGGCCGACGCGATAGATCTGAAACAGATTCCAGACGGTTTGTGGTCTGCCCTGAAGAACGCGGGGGAGGCGCTGCCCAAAATCTCGGGTGTCGACTGGGAGGAGATGAAAAACTCGCTGCTCAGTGCCCAGTCTCAGCTATCGAATTTGAGGGACAACCTCCACTGGGACTACCTGGATCAGGCGTATGGAGGTTTGGGTTTGGGAGGAGCGGAGCAGGACGCCTTTGACCACAACCCGATAAGTTGAGGTGAACGAAGACAAACAACTTGTCAAGATTACTGACAAGACCGTCTCGGATCTCTAGGATCCGCGTAGGAGGACGAAAATGGCAACGAAGTGCAAATGGTATCCCGTCGCGCTGGAGGCAGTTCCGCCCGAGCTGATGACCGGTGACGGCAAGATCAACGAGGGGATGTTCGTCGGCGGCGACGCCGCGGCTGCCGCGGTGGGCTCCGAGAACTTCGGCATCATCCGGGACGCGGTCGTCTCGGAGTTCGTGGGCGGCGGCGAGAGCAGGGACGACGCCATCGCGGTCTACCTGCAGGCCAGCGTCAGCATCGCCTCCCTGGGCAGCGACAGGTTCGCCCTGGTCGACGCCTCGGGGGTCGAGGCCTACCCGTGGGCCGGCATGTACAAGCTGCAGTGCCTCAGCGCCAGCGTCGTGATGGGGAAGGCCCCGTGGCTCATCGGCGGCGCGATCGTCGTCGGCGCGGCCGGGTACTTCGTCGGCTCGAAGTGGAACAAGGGCAAGAAGAAGGGGATCGGCACGGGCTCGCTCCTGGGCGCGGCCTCGGGCGCGGCGCTCGGCCTCGGCGTCGGCCTCCTCGCCTCGAACCTCTCGATACCGTCGATGTACAAGTCGGCCGGGCTCGGGGCAGTCGCGCACAAGGCGTACAGGTGGCAATTCTTGACGGACGGGGAGTTCGCCACGATGGAGGGGGGCAACATGCACAACTGGACGAAAGTGCGGAGGCGTCCGCACCTGCCCAAGACCCCGAATCCGATCCTGTTCCACGTACGCGGAAACAATACGGGATATTACTACGCGCTGGGAGACGAATACGCCTATCTGCTATTGCGATGGAACGGCTCGTCCTGGGTCAGGGTGAAGGCGTAGACATGAACTAGTAACGAGGCGGCGCGAGCCTCGAGAGGTAGGGGATCTCCATGAAGGGAACCAAGGTCATCGGAGGCGTGCTCGTCGTCGCCGGGCTCGGCATCGCCGGGTACTTCGGGTACAAGCTCTACAGCCAGACGAAGGGTGCGCCGGTCGTGAGCGGGCTCGGGGCGTTCGTCGACGGAAACTTCGTCGACCACAACGCTCTGATCGCCCACAAGTACTGGGCGCACCAGCGCGGCCTCGAGCTCGAGCGGCGGCGCCTGCAGGCGATGGGGCGGTAGGATGAAGAGCAGCACCATCGGCGCGACGATAGGGGCCCTCTCCGGGGGGCTCGTCGCGTACTACGTCACGCGCATGAAGCCCTGGGCGACCCTCAAGAAGGTCGCTGCAGTGCTCGGCGGCGCGGCCGGTGGTGGCATCGTCGGCTACGGCATCTCCAAGATCCCCACGGAGAGCAGGCAGTACTCGAGGGTCGGCGGCTACTACCCGCCCTACGAGTCGTCCTCGTCCGTCATCCAGGAGGCCGCCCTCGACGACCCGGTGCGTCTCAAACCGAGCACGAGGCGCTCCGCGTATCAACGGCCCAGCGACGAGCTCCGCGGCAAGATGCTGCAGTGGGTCGAGCTCGTGGGCAACCCGAAGGCGGTGTGGACGGGCAAGCCCCTGCAGAGCTCGGCCGACGTGTACCGCTACTTCCGCGACGCGCACCTCTCCCCGCAGGAGAACTTCTACGCGCTCGCCGTGAACAACGCGGGGATCCCCCTCGGGCACGTCCTGGTGTCGCGGGGATCCGCGACCGAGACGCTGATCAATCCCGCGGACGCCCTTCGACCCGCGCTGCTCTCGGGCGCGGTCCGGATCATCGTGGCGCACAACCATCCGAGCGGAGATCCGCAGCCGAGCTCGGCCGATGTCGAAGTGACGAAGCGAATCAACGAGGCCGGGAAGGCCATCGGGATCACCCTGCTCGACCATGTGGTGATCGGCAGAAACGGGTACGCGTCCCTGCGGGACATGGGTTTGTTCAAGTAAAGGAGCCAGAATGGTAATCCATCGAGTTTCCGTTCCGACGAAAAAGAAGATTCGCAAGGCCCTGAAGGCCGCAGGACTCGCCCAGTACAGACATTGCTGGGAGCATTTCAAGATGATGTGCAACGTGTTCTACGGTCGTGGCGCCTGGAGGATCACTCCCAGGGGCGTGAGCGTGAACGGCGAGATCAAGGTTCCGGTAGAGGATTACAAGATCTTCGTCGAGAACATGCCGCGCGACACGAACCCGGAGGTGCTCAAAGAGCTCTCCGACGTGCCCAAAGAGGAGTCGGAGCCGCAGACGGACGCTCTCAAGTCTGACGATCCCAAGCCGCAGGAGGAGATCTCGTCGAAGCGCACGGAAGAGGTGGAGATCGAGGCCGACGACGAGAAGCCGACCTTCAAGTGCTCGAAGCGCGGCTGCGACTACGTCGGCTACACGGAGAAGGCGCTCAAGGCGCACAAGACGCGGATGGATCACTGATGAAGCGCGCGGGAAAGGTCACGATCAAGACGGCCCTGTTCTTCGCGGGGGCCACGGTCCTCACGGGGCTGTTCTTCGCGGCCGGATACGACCTGTACGCGTGGCTCAAGGGCAAGGCGGCCAAGCCGAGCGGCGTGCTGCCGCCCGCGGCGTAGGAGACGATCATGAACTTCGGCGAAATCGGGGCAGTTGCCATCACCAGCGCCATCTCGGGTGCGATCACCACGGGCACGTTCTATGCCTATGACATGGCGAAGAAGAAGAAGAAGAGCAGCCTGAAGTCGGCGATCTTCGCCGGGGCCGTCTCCGGGGCGGTCAGCCTGATCTCGGGCATGATCGCGGTCGCGTACTACAACTCGAGGCAGATCCCTCCGCAGACGGCCGGCGTGCATCGCCTGGGGCAGTACATGCCGGCTCCGCGGATCGTGACGTACGACAACACCGTACTGCGCCGCTACTCTTGATAGAGCGCGGGCACCGAGACAGAGCGTGAAAGGAACCGAAAATGAACGCATCGAACGTGGGAAAAGTACTGGGCGCGGCTGCGCTGACCGCCATTCCGTTCACGGCCGGCTTCTACGCCTTCGGGCGCATGAAGCAGAGCAAGGCGTCCAACGGGGCGGCGTCGCTCGTAGGCGGCCTCGTCGCGACGGTCCTCGGCGTCGGGGTGGCGTTCGCCGATTTCTATCTCCTCGGGCTTGACACCGAGAACCCGGTGATGAGCGCGGCGAGCATGGCCGGCCTCCTCAGGGCCCGGAGCCCGTTCTCGAGCTCGTCCTACGTCGTCGGGCAGCTCCCCGATCGCGTCTACGCGCCGTTCCACCCGAACTTCCGGCAGGTGGGGCTGCTCGACGTGCAGCGGGCCAAGACGCTCGGCATGCTCGCGATCCAGCGCGGCCAGAGGACGTCCAAGCTCGGCATGCTCGACGTCCAGCGCGTCGGCTGCTGCGGTCGGTAGGTCATGATCGGGAAGGTGCTCATCGCGGCAGGGCTCGGCATCGGCGTGTACTGGATGTACACCAGGGCCAAGCCCGAGAGGCAGTACGCCCCCAAGGGTTCTCCTCGAAATACCCGCGAGGACTACGAGGACAACGTCCCGAAGGCGTGCAAGGAGTGGCCGTTCCGGCACAAGGGGCACTGCGTGTGCCTGAATCGGTCTGCCAGGCCTCTGAGGATCAAGGGGACCAAGTGCTCCAGGCCGCTGCCCAACTGGGCAGACACGAGCAGGGCGCGCTCGAGGAAGAAGTAGGAGAAGATGTCCAGCGGATACTGCAATCGCAAGACGGTCGCCATGAAACTGCGCTTGGTCCGACGCGCGCTGAAAGTATACGAGTGCAGGCTCGCGGGCAGCCTCGTGGACGGCATCAGGGAGTGCGGCGTCTCCGTGAAGCCGGGCACGTTGAGGGCGCTGGACTCGAAGGTTCGTAGCTGCCTGCGCCACAGCGGGGGACGGCAGCGGGCGTTGCGGCTGGGCTCGACACGCAGGCGGCGCAGGAGAGGCTAAGAGATGTCGAGCGGCATGGACAGCGACTTCCGGTACTGGCGCAAGGAACTTGCGGGCAAGGTTCGCAGGATCCGATCTCTCGTTCGTGGCGGCAAGTGTGCGGAAGCGGTGCATCTCTACAAGGAGACATTCCGCGAGAGCGGTACGAGCCTCGTCGGCTGGGATACCTGGGGCAGGCTCGGAAACGACCTCGCGAAACGGTGCAAGTTGGACCGTCGTGGACGGCTGAAGAGGAAGAGGGGCTGAGAGATGGCGAAGAGGCACGGCACCCTATCTCCTTCCATGCGACGGCGTGCGCTGGCGAACCGCGTGCGCGCTATCAAGGAGGCTCTGCGCCGCAACGATTGCTATCGCGCAGAGGCACTTTTTACGGATATGCAGATCCGTGTGGAGCACAGTGAGTACGGAGTAGCCCCGAGTTTTGAATCGTTCTCGTCGTTGCTCAAGAGGGTTCGCCACTGTCATAGACGGAAGAGGGGCTGAAAGATGGCACGCAAGAAAAGAGTGAGCCCGCAGCGGTGGTACAACCGCAAGCATTTGTCTGTGGGAGTCAAGAACGCAGTGCGCTTCGCACGAAGAGGTCTTTGTGAGCAGGCTCACGAGGTCTACCGTGCGCTCGTCGTGTCTCCCGGCAACAAGGAGATCAAACTCGCCACCTGGGAACGGATCAAGAAAGAGATTCGTGCCTGCGACAGGCGAGAGAGGTAGAACATGACCCTCGACAAGCGCGCAATCATCCGGATCATCGGAGCCATCGTGGGCGCCGGCGTGACCGCGGCCTTCGCGATCAAGAAGATGCAGCACAACACCGTCGGCCAGAAGGTGATCGGCGGCATGGCGACGCTCGGCGGCGCGACCGTGGGCTACTACGTCTCGGGCTGGGTGGCCGACCGGATCATGAAGGACGATGTCGAGAAGCTCCCACAGGACCAGGCAACCTCTCTGACGAGCGGCGAGACGCCGGCCGAGACGCCGAGCTCCGAGGCGGCCATGGGCGCGGTCGCGGAGCGCACTGCTGCAGTAACCCCACCCGTGAGCCGGGAGGAAGTCGCCAAGGGCCGGGTGGTCGACATCCCTCCGGAGCCGTCGAACGTACTGCCGTTCAAGCCCGGCATGGACACGAGCGCGTTCGGAAGCGAGCAGCAATGACATGGCGTTCCTTGGCCCAAATGCCTACCTCGAGCTCGACAGGTACTACCAGGCCATCGTCGTCCTCCCCGCCGGCCTGAGCGGCGGTGAACTGTCCAAGATCTTCAAGGAGAACCACATCTGGTGGTGGGAGCTCTCGAGCGGCGACTACGAGAAGATCCCCGGAACCACCTGGCACTACGCGATGATGAAGAACGTCGGCGCGAACGTAAGGCCGTCGAGCATCCAGAGGGTGCTGGGGCCGAGCATCATCGCGATCAGCGACGCCCCGGTCAACGACGCGGTTGAGCTGTTCTTCATCGGCCTCGAGCACTGGGCAGCGTTCGGGGCCGGGTTCGACCCCGAGGAGGGCGCCACCATGGCGGCCGAGGAGCCGCTGGCCGCCAACGCCTACTACGCTGTCACGGTGGAGTGGGCCTCCAAGAGGCCGGCGCTGAAGCAGGAGGAGATCGCCGGGCTGCTCGAGCCTCTCGGGATTTCGATTTTCGACATCGACAAGTGCTTGCCGACGCTGCCCATCCCGTACTTCGAGGGCACGGGGAACCTCCTCGCCGACACCGTCAAGTACTACGAGGAGTACCCGAATTTCGCCTCGTTCGTCATGGTCGGCGGGACCGACGGTCGCACGGTGAGAGACGTCCGGGACGCGCTCGGTGCGAGGAACATCTACGTCGCGAGGAAGAAGATCGCGGGCGTCATCGACGGCGCGGCGCTCGCGAAGCTCTGCGGGTTCTACGTCGCGCTCCAGAACATCGCGTTCTTCTCCTCGAGAACCCTCGAAGAGGTCATCAAGAAGGGCGGCAACTTGGTAGACCCGAAGAATTTCAGCGCCTTGTTCGGAGTCGCGTCGGGATTCGGGCTCGCCTGGATCGGCTACAAGATCTTCTCCCGAGGAAGGGGGAAGAGATGATCGGCAGCGTTGCCACCGGCACGATCATCCAGATCCCAGAGGGATGGGCCCCGATGCCCGCGGGGGACGACGTCATCGCTGCCATTCCACTGAGCGCGTCCGTCCCGATCGTGGAATATCCCAACTACTACCAGCAGTTGCGACTCGACGAGCGCGACGTCGCGAAAAATGATTTCGCAACGAGGGCCTGGTGGCTGCTCGTGGCGCGCTCGCTCGACGGCGGGAGCACCTTCGACGACTTCGAGGCGTTCCTGCAGATCTCGGCCACCCAGCCGGCGTTCCCGATCAACTGGACCGACGAGATCGCGAAGACCAAGAAGTACGTCGAGGAGCACGGCTGCGAGTTCGAGCCGGGTGGATGCCCCAAGAAGACGTCCGTCTGGCTGTGGGTCGGCGCGGGTGCCGTCTTGGGCGTCGCCACGCTCATCCTGGCAGCGGCCGTCGGGGCCAAGGGGAAGAGGCGATGAGCTATCGAGTACGGCGTATAGGCGGCCTGTTGGACGACGCAGGGGGCACCCTGGCCACGCTCAACACCGGAATTGCGTCCATGCAGGCAGACTCCGCGTCGATTTCGACGGACGTGCATGCGATGCGCGAGTCGGTCGACCTCTGGCTCAAGATCATCGGCGGCTCGCTCCTGGGAATCGGAGCCGTGCTGCTCGTTGGACAGTTTCTCAGGAAGTGAGCTGCGCCACGGCGCAAGAAGGGAAGATCGATATGACAACGCGACCGGAACTGCCGTACGGCTACAACATCTGCAACTACACGCCCGCGAACGTCACCCAGACCGGCGGCGAGGAGGGCGTGCTCGAGATGTCCTTCCCCGACTGGAAGGTGCGCGAGTACGTCGGGGACGATGACGACTTCCTGTACTACAAGTTCTCGGCGCTCGACGCGACCGACACGTTCTGGGCGTGGCCCGTCGAGGTCGACTGCTCGAGTACTGGCTCCTCGAAGCCGGCGACCACGTCGACGCTCAAGGAGCGCGTGACCCAGATCCAGAAGAAGCTCAACGCCTACTACGCGACGCACCCCGACTACCCGCTGAAGGTCGACGGAGTGCTCGGCCCGAAGACGTGCGGCGCCGCGTACGATTACCAGATGGCGACGCTCGGCTACCCCGGCCCCGAGCTCCTCGGGGAGTTCTTCGTGCAGATCGGTCTGCCCGAGGTCTGGGCGACCATGTTCAAGTCGAAGTGCGCGCCGTGGTTCGCCGTGGAGCCCGTTCCGGAGCCGCCGCCGCCACCGCCGCCGCCGCCGCCGCCGCCCCCGCCCCCGCTGAAGAAGGCCGGATTCGGCTGGGTGCTGGCTGCGATCATGGGCGCCGGCGCGATCGGCACCATGATCTACCTGTCGGCGAAGAAGGGAAAGAAGGGCAAGAAGAAGGGCAGGAGGTAGGTCATGGCGGCGACATGCAAGATCCGAGGGACGCGCAAGCTCGGCCTCAGGATGCAGGACTGGCACGGATCGATGGGAGATCCGATATACGCAGTGGGCTCTCACTGGTTCGCCGGCCGCCCCGTCGGCTGCGACGTAGCGGAGAGGGCCCTGTCCGAGCTCGAGCGCCTGCGGCTCAACTACATGGTCCTGAAGGGCAAGAGGAAGGTGACCCGTGAGGGGCGCGCCCTCGAGGCGTCGAACCGACGGTCGCTGGAAATCCTGATACGCGCCCTGAGGACGAGACTCGCGAAGAAAAGGTAGGGCGAGATGCCCCGCAACAGAGGATTGTGCTGGGTGAAGGACCGAATCGCAGCGACCAACATGGTCAAGAACATCATACGCGCCGTGCGCTCTGGTAACTGCAAGCGCGCCGAGCATATCTTCGACCATCGCGAGTACCACTGGGTGACGCAGTGTACGTCCTACGCCACCCAGGCCCGCGTCCACCGCCTGGTGCGCGAGTGCGGTGAGAAGAGGAGGGGGCGGTAGAATGGCACGCAGGAAACGCAAGGTAACGCACTACAGGGGGTATCAGAAGCACCTCAAGTCCACAATCGAGCGCTGCGAGCGCGAGTGCGACTACCTCAAGTACAAGGCCCTCGACGCCGACCTCTGGAGCAAGAAGGGCAAGGCGCTCACGAAGATGTTCCACAAGTGCCAACGCGAGTGCCAGGGCGCGAAGGTCGGCCGCAGGTGGCGGAAGGCCGCGAACCAAGCGCTGCACATGCCCGAGTGGTCGCAGCGATAGAGGGGATCGGCGATGGCCAAGCGCAGAGCTCGTCGAGACAAGTGGAGGGCCGGGTTCATCGACCTGTGCCGCGTCGACGACCACGGCGAGGTCCACTGCGACGACAACCCGAAGACCGCCAAGAAGTTCGGCGTGGACCGCTACCTGCCCATCGACAAGAACAAGAAGGTCTGCGCGGACTGGGACACCAGCATCCCCCTGACGAAAGAGGGGAACCGATCTCCCAAGGCCTGCCGCAAGTGGGTGATGAAGAAGTACGCCGAGGAGGTCAAGGGCAAGCCAGGCCCTCGGACTCGCAAGGTCGGCGGCAAGTGGGGCTCGAAGCAGGGCGCGCCGTTCTTCTCGAGCACGAGCAAGGTGCATGCGGCGACGTTCGGGGTGCCGCCGGCCGCGTCGTGCCCGGCGATCCAGACGCCGGTCCTCACCTGGCTCAAGGACGCCATCGACGACCCGAAATTGCAGAAGCCGGATGCGATGATCAACCGGCTCTTCGAGCAGATCCCGCGCAAGTGCCTGGCCTGCTACGCCACGAGCGGGAACTACGCCTACGCCGAGACGCAGCAGGCGATGGCGAACCGCATGGAGTTTTTCAACAAGACGCCGAAGAAGGATGTCGTCAAGCAACTCGTGTACGCGATCTCTCACGCCGGCGAGGAGAACTGCATCCCTGGGAAGGGCTGCAAGTTCACACCAGGCGTGCAGCCGTCGCACTTCCGAGCGTTCGACAGCGGCGACTTCCAGGGCATCCGCGACGTCGAGATCTGGACCGACGTCGTCAAGGCGATGCCCGAGACGAAATTCTGGTTCCCGACGACCGCGTACGCCGGGCTGTGCCACTCCTCTCCGCAGGCGACGGCGAAGTTTCTGCGGGCCCTCCGCGCGCTCAACGCCCGACCGAACGCCGTGGTGCGGCCGAGCTCGAGGGGCCTCGACGTGCCGGCCGCCAAGGTCAAGGGGCTCGGTCCCGGCTCGGCGGTCGTCGAGAAGGTGACATCGGCCAGGGGATCCGAATCCTTCTACACCGAGGGCAAGAACCTGTACGCCAAGCCCGGCAAGGAGAGCAACCGGACGAAGATCTGCGACGAGGCGGGATCCTGCACGTCGCACTGGATCTGCCCCGGCAACTGTGCGATCTGCCGAAAATGCTGGAACAAGGTCGACCCGGTGGTCTACCGCCGGCACGGCCTGAAGCCGTACGCGAAGAACATCCAGAGGCTCGTGCGGAAGGTCACGGGGCTCGAGGAGCACCTGGCGACGTCAGAGACGACCAAGAAGTCGCGCGAGAAGATCCCGATATTCGACGCGGCTAACGCCAAGATCCAGGAGACGTTCGGCAAGTTGTTCAACGAGATGTTCGACGGGCCGGCGCCGCCCAAGCTTGTGTGGAAGAAGATCGTCAAGCGCGCCACGCCGTTGGCTCCCGCGAAAGTCCCGAAGGGAAAGGCAGAGGCAGAGTGATGGACCGGCGCTACTATCTGGCGAGCTACCCGAGATCTGGGAATACGCTCGCGCGCCTCCTGCTGCGGCACCACTTCGGTCTGAACGTACCGACGATCTACTATCTGGATCGCTCGAAGATCCCAACCTCTCCTGCCGAGCCATTGGGCTCTGGAGATGTAGATCCAGTGACCAGCCCTTCTCCACCGATCGGATTGTGGAAAACCCATGAAATCGTTCCCGAGGAAGGCGTCATCGGGGCCATCTTGGTCGTGCGCGACGCTCGCGACGCCGAGGTGTCGTTCGCGCATTTCAAGCGTGACATCGAGGGGAAGAAGAATTGCAACCTTCGCCACCACCTAAAGCGCCTCTGCCGCAGCACCAGATGGTCGGAATTCAACGAGCATTGGCTGAGCCAGAAGAACGTCGCCGTGGTTCGATACGAAAATCTGATCGACTACAAGGTCGTCATCTCAATCCTAGGCGAGGCACTCGAGAAGATCGGGATCGAGCCCAAGGTCCGCACCAGTGAGCCAATCGAGACGTTCGCCGAGCTCTCTGTCGGGAATCCTAACTTCTTCAGGCGCGGCATCGTGGGATCTTGGAAGGATGAGATGCCGAACTCCGTGAAGAGGTATTTTTGGTCGACACACGGAGCGATGATGCTGCGTTTGGGGTATGGTGGGTAAGGAGAAAAACATGAAAACAGGAACGAAGGTGATGATCGGGGCGGGGGTCGTGGCGCTCGGCGTCGGCGGCTACCTGCTGTACAACTACTTCTCGAGGGGAACAGGCGCGCTCACTCGGAACGCGCAGATAGCCCTGCAGTCGAGACGACCGGTCTACTCCGTAACCACCCCCAGGGGGATGAAATCGACGGTCTAGATCCTTGAAGGTGTCGCGCGCAGGAGTTATCCTTCAGACACGCAGAGCTGCCAGGGCAGTAGCGAAAGGGAGACGGAAATGGCAAAGTCGAAGGGATATCGCACCCATCGCGGTTACACAGCCGCCGTTCGGCGTGGCCTGAGATCCGGCAAGTACAAGACGACTTACAAGAAGATCACGCGCGACTTCTGCTACACGAAGCGCGGCCGGCCGGTGCGCTGCGGGCTCTACGGCGCGCAGTACAAGAAGCCGATCCGGAGGTCGTTCTACCGCTGCATCGACGCCGTCACGAAGCGGTTCGCGTCGAAGTGGATGTGCAACTGCAAGCGCAAGAACAAGAAGCGGTAGGGCCATGCGTGAGAAGATCAAGCACCACTGGGGCAGGTTCAGCACCTGGGTGAGCTCCAAGGTCCGCAGGAAGGGCCGCAAGCCCGTGTGCGTCGACCTCTTTCGCCTCAAGACCAAGCGCGGCCTGCGGTGCGTCTGCGCCGCCATGACGCGCGACGGCCGCTTCTCGACGATACCGAGGAAGAAACACCTGTGCCCGAGCCGCTCGAAGGCCATGACCTGGAAGCAGGCTCAGGCGCACTACGCGAACAGGAAGTGCTGCCCGTGTCCAAAGTAAGGTGCCAGGCCCATTTCCGGTTGCGGACCAAGCGCGGAGAGCGCTGCGCCTGCGCGGCGACATCGAGCGACGGGCGCTTCGTGACCGTGTTTCAGAAGGACGGTGCCTGCCAGGTCGGATCTCCTGTGCTGACCTGGGAACAGGCCAAGGCGCGCTACGGCAAGTAGCGGAGGTATGACATGAGAAAAAGAGGACGTCGGCGCGGTCGGAGGATCGGCAAGCGCGTGGTCTGCTCGGTGAAGAGCTACAAGATGAGCACGAAGCGCGGACCGCGCTGCGTCGCGGTCTGCAGCACGCCGGGCGGCTGGAAGATCCCGCGGTTCCGCAAGAGCTCGAGTTGCGCGCGGGGCAAGGCGCGGAGCTGGAAGAGCATCCGGGGCGCTCGCTGATGACGCGCCGTCGCTGCACCATGCGCGCAGAGCCCAAGGGCAACCGCAAGCGCGGTCGCTGTCTGCGCTGGGCGCGGCCGACGGCACAGAAGAAGTCCGATGCGAAGAAGATCTTCAAGCTCGGCGAGCACGCGAGGAAGCGCGTCAGGAAGACGAGGAAACGCCATGCGTCGTAGATCGTCGAACCGCTGCCGGCGCTACAAGCGAGGAGATCTCACGTTCAAGTGGTGTGGCAGCCGCACCATCAACGTGTTCGAGAACGGCCGAGAGATCGACGTGATTTCCTTCGGCTACAACGAGGGCGACGAGCGCCCCACCGCCGCGGACGCCCGTGCCGCCATCGCGCGACACCTGAAGTACCGGCGGGGAGAAGACTGAAGAACCTCGGCCGGCGGCTACAGTTGCCGCCGCCGATAACGCTGGCCGAGGGGCCAGAGGAGAGACGAAGATGGCCAGGAAACGCTGCACCACGAAACGCGCTCGCAAGGGGCTCTGCTCCAAGAAGTCCTCGAAGTCCAAGAAGGGCCACTGCGTGAAGCGGGCGAAGACCGGTCGCCGGCGCTGCATCAAGCGCTCGAAGCGATAGACGAACACCTTCAGCGACGAGCCAGCCGAGGCGACTAACCCTCCCGCGGCGAGCTTGGGACGCCCCCAGGAACCCTCAGGCACCTGGGGGCGTTTCTTTCGACGAGGGGAGCATGAAGAACGACCTCTGGCAGTCAAACCTGCGTTTTCTTCTCCGGTCGCCCAAGCACATCATCGACGCCGGCGCGAACACCGGCCAGACGGTCGATAGATACCGGAGGTGGTGGCCCAACTCCGAGATCCACTGCCTCGAGCCCGTTCAGAGCGCCTACAACATCCTCGAGAAGAACTGGAAGTCCCAGCCCGGTGTCCACCTCCACCAGTGCGCCCTCGGCGCCTCCTGTGGGCGTGCAGAGATTCACACGGGCAAGAACACCGAGGTGTCGTCCCTCCTGCCGCACATGGTGGAGTACAGCGGCGAGTTCGCGATCGACGAGCACTACGCCGTGGACGTCCTGACACTCGACGCGTTCATGGACGCCAAGGGGCTCGACCACGTCGACCTCCTGAAGATGGATCTCCAGGGTGGTGAGCTCGCGGCGCTAGAGGGGGCGCAATGGGCGCTCGAGCGAAATGCTTTCGACGCGATCTTCTCCGAGATCTGGCTGGTCGCCCCATACCAGGGAGCTCCCCACTACTGGGAGATCGCGCTCCACCTAGCGCAGTTCGACTACCTGACGTGGTGGATCAATATCGAGCAGGGCATACCGGGCGAGGGGCGCTGGGGCGACGTGCTGTTCGTGAGCCGGGCTCTGGCCAAGAAGAACGGATACGGGGACTGATCCAGTGGACGGCGACCTTAGACGGTATTCTCACCAGGCCCATCGCCCAGATCTCTGGATGAAGAATTCGAAGGCCAATGTCGTTGTCGTGACCCACTGCAACCGCAAGTGTCCACGCTGCTGCATGTCCGACATGGTGCGCGGACAACCACCGCACTTCGTCGATCCCGATGTCGTTTTCCGTGACGTCGAGGCGCTGGGAGATGTTGGCGAGGTGATAATCACCGGAGGCGAGGCCACGCTCCATCCAGAATTTCTTGCCGTGGCAGAGTGCGCTCGCATCGCCCGCGGCGACCGCCTCCTCTCGCTGTTCACGAACGGAGCGATGGTCCTACGACACCAGAAGGCACTTCAGTTTTTCGACCAGATCTACATGAGCGTTTACAGCTCAACGTCGAACGCCGGCACCCCGACCGACTGGGGGCTCATCAAGAAAATTCGCGCTGCGTGCTCCCAAAAGGTCAAGCTCAAGCTCTGGCACATGATCCATAAAGTCGGTGTTGGCGGGCATCGACCCTGTGTACGCCTATTCGATACGGTCAGCGTGCTCGAGGGCCGCGTGTACTCTTGTTGTGTAGCAAACGGCATTGCCGGCGCACAGTCGACCGAGCTCGGTCCGGGCTGGGCAAAGAGGCTCCTCAGGGTGCCGGCGCCGTGCGAACGATGCGTCTTTTCGAAGTAGGCGAGAACATGGTGCATAAAAACAGGCGGATATGGATCCAGAGGGTTCTGCACTCGAACGACGAGCTCCCCAGGACCAACGAGGAGCTATTCAAGAACGCCGGATTCGAGATCGTGGACAGTCCCAAGGATGCGGACTACGGAATCATCAACCACATGTGGGGGGACAGCTACTTCGCACCGCTTCCCAGGAAACGGGTCATCGCTCTCTACGACGAGCCGCCGGCCATTTGTCACGTTCCGATCTACCGGAACCCTCAGTCGTTCCACACATGGTTCACGTTTGTCTCGATGACGGGGAAGAACGTGTTCCAGCTGACCGACGATCCGATTGTGTATCCGTACCCGCCGGAAACCTGGCGCGACAGGACACGCACGGACACGACACTGAGAACGCGCGGAGTCTTTGCCCGCTACACGACCAGGAAGGAATGCGCGGCCACGGCCGCAGAGTTCGGGAGCGTTCCTCTCTACCAATTGCGGCACCGTTTTCTTCTGGAACTACACAAGTACGGAACATTTTTAGACTGTGCAGGAAAGGGGATCAGCGGGGCGCAAACTCCTCTCGGAAACTGGCCGAACGTGAAGAGGTTCAGCCTCGAGCACACCAAGGCCGACTTCTGTCTCTGCTCCGAAAACTCGGCGATCGACAACTACATCACCGAGAAGATCCACCACGCCATGCAGCGCGACTTCGTTGCGCTCTACCTGGGGAGCCCGCGGATCGCGGAGTTCGTGCCGCCTGGCGCGTTCATAAACCTCAACGAGTACTTCTCGAAGTCCAAGTGCCGCGTCGACTCCCGCGCCGTCCACGAGCTATTGCAGGGGATGACCCAGGACGAGTACGACCGGATCCTTCGCACGGCCAGAAATTGGCGTCGCACGGATCTGCTCGAGGAGCGGTATACCGCGGCGCGGGACAAGATCACTCGGGCCGTAATTTCAAGACTGAACGAAGATCCTCGATGAGGCGCCACGTCTCGGTCCACTCCTCACGACCCACATCCTTTGGAGGATAGGTGTACAGCGGGAGGCCGGCGACGGTATCGAGGGTGGGCTGCCGAGGAGCGACACCCTGCCACACGTTCCTGCCGTGAACCAGGAGCAGGCCGCCCAGGTTCGGATCGTTGTAGGTCATGTTCCACTTGATGCGGTCGTACGGGATCCAGGGCTTACGGAAATCCGTGTTGATTTCGAAGCCGGGATCCTTTCCTATCAACTGTGCCCAGGCAGGCACCGGCATGCCGATGATCTCGTGGATCCAGACGCAGTCCTCTCCGCATGACAGGGTAGAGAACCGCACGTTGGCGGCCAAGGAGCGCCTCCACGCCGTGCCCTGGATGTGGAGCCCGACGCCGTCTCCCATGGGCCACAGCATCATGGATCTCAGGTAGAGCCGGTGCGTCATCGGCATCGCCGTGGCGTCGGCGAGGCCGGCCTCGATGGGGCCGGCGAGGAGCTCGACACGCCGTGGGTGATACCAGTCGTCGTCATCGAACCAGAGGATGATGTCCGCGTCCGTCGCGTCGAGGGCCATCTGCCTGAGCTCGCCGAGGGTCAGGCTCTCCGGTTCGGCATCGGACACGACCGACAGATCGGCCTCGTCCAGTTTGTCGACGAGCACATTGCAGAAGACGTTCGGATCTTTGTAGTTCGTGGCGACGATGACCTCGTCGACCTGGCGCGTCTGCTTCCTGATCTGGTGCGTCCACCACGGGATGAACTCCGGTCGGTTCGTGACGACGAGGGCGGCGACGGTGCTCATGTCACATCTCCTTCGGTTGGAAGCGCGCCGTAAACCCGCAGGTCGGGCACGTCGCCTCGTGATCGCCCATCCCCACTGGCATCATGCCACCGAACATTACGTCGATGAGCGGGAACTGCCCCTTCAAAGACGGGCACAATTCCCAGGTCGCCGAGTTGAACATCTCCCCGCACCAGGGGCACTTTGGATTCCCGCGGATCTCCCCGATCTGCGCGACCATGCGCTCGCGCGCCGCCGCCCGGCGCTGCGCCCGCTCATCCGCCTCTGCCTGTGCCCGATCCGCGTCCTGCTGCGTCGCCATCACACCTCCTTCGACTGCACGGAGAGCACCTCGGCGGCGCGGTGTAGATCGTCCGGTGTCCAGTTGCGCGGAATGAAGCAGTGCGCGTCGGGCCCCACCTGCAGGATCGTGAACCCGCTCGTGGGCAGCATCCGTCGCTCGCCCATCTGCGGGGCTGCCAGGTAGATCTCCATGGCGCGCAGGAAGTAGGCGCTCAGTCGCGAGCCCTCCTTCTGGGCCTCGGCATCGATGAGCTCGAGCGTCTCACGCGGCACGGTGATCGTGATGTTGAGCTTGTCTCGCTGCGCGTGCGGTTCTCTCGGTCGACTCATATCATGGTCCTTTCGTAGGCGAGCCAGCGAATGGCATCGCCTCTGTCGTTGTCGAGCGCCAGTCGGTAGTTCCGCTCCACCGGCGGCGCCTGGCGCATCAGGGTCACGAAGTCGGCGTAGATCTGCTGCCGGGTGCGGTGCTCCAGGTCGCCTACCGCGAGGCGCGTGCGGGCCCAGGGCTTGCCCTTGATGCCGGCGCGGACGAGCAGGAGGTACTCGCGCTCGATCACGAGCGGGAAGGCGAGCACCATGCCTTCCTGGTGCTTGACGACCACCCGCCACACCGCGCCGTCGACGAAGTTGTCGAGCGGCGGCCTGGGCTTCCGCGGGCGCATCAGGTCGTCTGAGTCCCGTGCAACTCGATGACGACCGCCGACTCCGGGGGCTTCGGCCGGATCGTGCCGTTCACCGGACTGAAGATCCGCGACATGGACGCCATGGGCTCGACGATCATGATGCGCGGCATCGGCTCGTACACCTGATCGTAGACCACCACGCCGGTCGGCGCGGGATCGACGAGATAGGCCCACTGCGGCTCCTCGACGAGCTCGGGAACACCGGCGACCCGGAACCACGTCTTGTGGTCGAGGATGCAGTAGCCTGCCTCGACGGTGATCCCCGCGCGCTCCTCCTCGGTCCAGCCGTCCCAGAGACGCTGCGCGAGCTCCTCGCCCGGCATGGGCAGGAACTGGTTGTCGAGGCGGCCCTCGTCGACGCCCTCGACCGTGTTCTTCATCTCGAGCCCGAGCTGCTCGAGCACCCTGGTGCGGTCGCGCGCGATGAGCTTGTGCAGCCGCTGCACGACGCCGTGCAGCTTCATCTTGTGGTACTCGGGGAGCGACTGCCGAGGGGCGTGCATCTCGCGACGGGCCTCTTCGAGCACTTCGTTGACATCGTCCATGTTCACCTCCATGCGGGAGGTGCCGGAAATTGTAGTGCGCGTCAAGTTTATTACAGGAGGTTCGGTTCGGGAGGGGAGGGCTTGATGGTCAGGAGGGTTTCCCACCATGTGGGATCCTTGATCAGGTCGTCGAACAGCCGCACCAGGAGGTAGGACAGCCCGCCGACGGCCGAGGCGCTGCGGATGTAGTCGATCAGGAAATCGAGCTTCTCAGGATGACGCCTGATGGCCTCCTCGAGCCCGGCGAGGGTCTGGAGTGCGGCCCCCTGGGGAACGGTCTGGTGAGCCTCCCAGCGCCGTAAGGTGCGAAGGTCGGTGTTGAGCAGCCGACAGAACTCCTCTTCTGTCATGCGGAGCAGGGAGCGCAAGTTTGTTTCCATGTCATTCCTCCTATGCGACGTTGGCGCGCACCACGGCCTCAGCGACCTGTGGACACACCGAGTTTCCTACCAGAGCGATCTGCGCCGTCTTCGTGAGCCGGCGCCCGTTGTACTCGGGATCGATCTCGTATCCTTCCGGGAATCCCTGCGCCCGGTACAACTCGTGCGGCTGGAGCATCCGCATTCCGATATCCGCGATCTCGTACGGCTCGCCCTCCACCATCACCAGACCGAATCTCGCCTTCGACGTCAGCGTGTGCAGAGGCTCGTCGAGCGACGCGCCGATCGCCGTCCCGTAGTACTTCACCAGGAACGCCCGGACCTCGCCGAGGTGCCCTCCCCAGGCTTGGCCCGTCACGGTCGGCACCGGCGAGTCCATGCTCGAGCCCACGGCCGTTCCGTAGAACTTCGTCAGGAACGCGGTCGTCAGGGCGTGGTGGTCGCGCGCCGTCACCGTCCCCATGGGCCTCCTAAGTCCGTGACCCACGACCCCGCCGTAGTGCTTCGTCATCAGCGCCGCCACGAGCGCCTGATGCCCACCTCCCCCGGCCGTGATCGTCCCCACGGGACGCTGGAGGTTCCTTCCCACGCTATTTCCGTGGTGGATCATCAGCGACGCCGCGACCAGGGCGTGCTTGACTCCTCCCGAGACGATCGTCCCGAGCGGCTTCTCCAGCCCCGGCACCCTCGGTGTCTGCCCCAGACGCTCGCCCCAGCCTCGAGCGATGAGGGTCGGCACGATCAGCGACAGTTCACCTCGGTGCGCTGCCGTGATCGTTGCCATCGGATCGTCGACAGATCGCCCACGGAATCCTCCTTGGTGCGTCAGCGGCACGATGAACGGATTCGCCGCTTCGAGCACGTACCGCTTGATGCCCTCCGCGATGCGCCGCATCGTGGCCTCTGCCAGCGGGCGCTGTCGCTCGAAGATCGACGGGCAGTCCAGACTCCAATCGATCACCTCGGCCGCGGACCGCCACGACTTCTCCCTGCCCTTTCCATGACTCGGTTTTGGCCATGCACTCCTCGACCCGTCTCTTCTCGCCACGAGGAACAGGCGCTTGCGCGTCGTCGGCGTGCCGTAGTCCGCGGCAACCAGCGACTTGAACTCGATGCTGTAGCCCAGGTCTGTCAACTGCGACATCCACGCGCGGAACGTCTCGCCCTCCCGATCCGGATCCGGAGTCCCATCAGGACCGAGCGGCCCCCAGGTCTGGAACTCCTCCACGTTCTCGAGAATGATGACCCGCGGCTTCACCGTCTGAGCCCACCGGATCACCACCCATGCCAGCCCGCGGATCGTCTTGTCCCTGGGCTTCCCGCCACGCGCCCGTGAGAAGTGCGTGCAGTCCGGAGAAAACCACGCCAGACCGACCGGCGTCGACCCACACGCCTCCTTCGGATCCACGGTCCAGATGTCCTCGCAGTAGTGCTTCGTCTCGGGGTGGTTCGCGCGGTGCATCGCGATGGCCTCGGGGCTGTGGTTGATCGCGATGTCCACCGGGCGACCGAGCGCGGCCTCGATGCCCGTGCTAGCCCCGCCACCTCCGGCGAAGTTGTCGACGACGAGCTCCCCAGGGAGAGCTCTGAACAGCCGAATCTCGATGTTTCTCATCCTACACCTCGCCGGCGAGGCGCTTGTAGACCAGACCGGGGACGTCGTCCTGCTCGGCGCTGCCGTCCTCGCCCTCGGTCCAGAGCACGCGGCGGCCGGCGCGGATCGTGGCACCCTCGTCGAGCCCGGCGACGAGCACGGCGGCGTCCTCGACGTGAACAGTTGCACCGCAGAGCTCGCCGTCGTCGTTGTACACGCGCCAGCGGAGTGTGCTGAGTGTCGTGCGTGTCATGGTTTACTCCTTCTCGATGTTCGACTCGATGGTTCCGTCGATGTACGCGACGACACGATCGAACAACCAGCGAGCCTCGATGACAGGATCGAGGTCGAGGTCGAGGTCGAGGTCGAGGTCGAGGGCGCGGGCGAGGGCGAGGTCGAGGGCGAGGTCGAGGTCGAGGTCGAGGGCGCGGGCGAGGGCGAGGTCGAGGGCGCGGGCGAGGGCGAGGTCGAGGTCGCGGGCGAGGTCGAGGGCGCGGTACGCTTGGCGCATTTCCAAATACGTGGCGCGCCCGAACGCAAACCGTCGGGCGACGGCCACGTATTCGGAAATGCGCCCCCCCCATTTCGGATCGCGCGTCGCCACGTATCCGGCCGCGCGATCGAGGATGTCGCAGATGAGCAGAACGGCGTCGCGGTTGGTCGGCAGCAGCCGCGCGAGCACCCAACAGCGGTCAGACTCGGAAATGTCGAGCGCTGCGATCTGCGTTGCCGATAGCTCGCCATTCGGACCACCCATGAGTTCCTCGAGCCTAGAGCGAGGATACCTGTCACAGGGGTTGAGATGTTCGATGTGGTCTACGTTGAATGTTCTCATCTACTCCTCCTTGCACTTCGCGCTCGCTTCGAGCGCCTCCTTGAGGGCGTCCGCGAACGTGGCGTGCTCGGAGAACGTGAAGCGCCCGTCGTTGTAGCGGATCGTCAACAACCAGATCCCCTCCTGCTTGCTCATGTACACGGATTTTATGTGCCTCTCCTTGTTGTGCGGCCCCCGCCGCTGTGCCTACCTGTACGACATGGTATTCGAGTGTTTTATTCAGCGCAAGATAATTTACCTAACCAGGCCCAAAACGTCAGGTCTACCATGGTAGACCTGCCAGTTGGATAATGCACCCTTATGACCCCGGTCGACGCATTTTTAAAATAATCTTGCCATTTCTGCGTCTGTCTTGGTAGCGTGCCAATGCGGCCGGCACGGCCGGCAACACAGGGAGGTCGTCATGAATAAGCTGCTGCTGTCGATGGTTGTTCTCCTCGCCGGGTGCGGCGACGACCCTGGGTGGTATCCGGAAAGCGACGGGGGTGATGCCGACACGGACACCGACACGGACACCGATACCGATACGGACACCGATACCGATACGGACACCGACACCGACACGGATACCGACACGGACACCGATACCGACACTGATACGGATACCGACACCGACACCGACACGGATACCGACATCGACACGGATACCGACACCGACAGCGACCCGGAGTGCGTCGAGGGCAGCCTCGACACCTCCACGGGGCTATGCTGGAGCCCTGCAACCGACAGCACGACGTCAGTCTGGGGCGCGACTGACTACTGCGACGCCATGACGCTCGACGGGCAGGACGACTGGCGCCTCCCTACCCGCGCGGAGATGATCGGGATCCTCTCAGGTTGCGACAGCGACGTCTCCGGGGGTGGCAGTGGTATGTGCAACTCGTGCGAGGAAAGCCCGACGTGCGCGGCCCTCCTCGGGTGGAATCCGTACGATTTCTGGACCGGTACGCCGCAGAGCGGTGACGGCTGGAGCTATTGGTGGGTGGTCGACTACGGGACCGGCAGTGTCAGTTGGGATTACTGCGGCGGCGCGCATCGCACACACTGCGTGCGCTCGACGCTGTAGACCGGGGATTGCCCCCTGGACGGTGCTCTCGAGGCGCGGCGTGCGGGCCTCTCGAGCGCCACGCTCCCCCAACTCGGGGGCACCGTCGAGGGGGCGATCCCGAGGAGGGTAAGATGATACCGAAATGTAACAATTGTCCGTGCCTGTTCTTTGACCCTGCATCGGACAGACCCCCGTGCGCCGAGCTGATAGATGAGAAGCACGCTCTCACCGCGCGGCTGGACGAGGCCGAGGCGAAGCACCTGAAAGCGTTTGAGGACTGCCTTGAGATCGTCCGCAAAGCGAACGCGAGACAGGCTGCGATGCAGAGGAAGTGCAAGGCGGCAGAGGAACTCGGAGCGAAGATCGTGCTCGACACGATAGCCGACACGGGGTTCTTCGGCATCACTGGAGAATACGGCGACCAGAGGAAGCGCGACGCTTTCGTTCATGCCGTCCTGACAAAGAAAGGTGGAGTGAGATGAGCCGCTGCACCCAGACCTACGGCGTCGGCCCCCAGTGCTGCCTCGACGAGGGACACGAGGGCGATCACCTGTTCAAGTGCTGCTCGAGCACCTGTCCAGGTCTGCCCATCCCGGCGAGCACCATCGCCCATCCACCCAACTGTGGTGCCGGCGGCGCGAAGAACCTGAAGCTCGTCGGGCGCCTCTGCTACCTGTGTGAGGCCCAGTTCGACGCGGAGCCCGGCGACGCGCGCGTGCTCTGCAACCGATGCGAGGAGGAGACAGGATGTCGACGATGAGGATCGTGTGTTCCGCCTGCGGCGGGACCGGGCTCTACGCGGGCTCGAGTGAGTGGGGGGACTGCGCGGTCGTCTGCACGCGCTGCCGAGGGACCGGGGGCGTCGATCTCGAGTACGAGGAGTTCAAGAACCGCAGGCCGGCCCAGCACATCAAGCGCGTGTTCAGGCAGATCGCCGGCGCGAAGCACACCCACAAGGACGCGGAGGGCATCAGGTTCTCGAAGGCCGGCTGCACCTATGCCAACTGGATCACCGGGACCGAGCCGCTCCCCGTCCGCGATCTCTACTGTCCGTACCGCTGGACTGGACAGATGATGAAGCTGGAGTCCCACGAGGCGCACGAGCAGTACGAGCAGATGTGCTCGGACCACATCAACGCCCTGCTCGGCGAGAAAATCGAGCGCTGCCCGCGTCACCAGGATCCCGAAAAGCTCGCCGCTTGCTGGCGGCGTTTCGACGAGCTCACCAAAGGAGGGAAGTCATGATCACCAACCTGCCGAAGGCACACAACCTGCTATCGGCCCCGTTCGTCCTCACAGGAAAGGACATCATCAACAACCGGCACCTCTTCGCGGCTGAACTATTCGACACCGTCGAGCTGCGCCTCCACATCGAGTACCAGACCCACGAGCCCGAGGAGCCCGACGACTTCGACGACCTGATGGAGATCCGCAACTCCAAGCACTTCGGCTTCGCCGGCAAGGTCACCTGCCCCGGCTGCGAGGAGGTCGACGACGACGAGACGTGCGAGTGGTGCGGCGGCAACGGCTTGGTGACCGTCGAGGCCTGGGACGAGTGGCTCGAGCAGGAGAAGGGCTGCAAGTCCTACGTCAAGGGCTGCGAGCGGGGCTGCAAGCGGAAATCGTGCCCCCACGACGAGCTGCGCTGCCTCCTCGACGTGCCCGTCCTGGTGCTCGAGGCGCGCAAGATGAGTGGCAACTGGACGTCCCGTGGGGACAGCGTGCAGGGCTTCAAGCTGAAGGGGATAGTCGGAAAACCGGATGCGCTGCGTCGGTATCTATCCCTCGTCGCCACCTCCATCGGCTTCGGCCTCCTGGACGACTGAGCGTCTCCTCCGCTTCGGTTTCATGGTCTTCTCGCGCTCCTTCTGTCTCGCCATCATAGTTACCAGATGGGACTGGACCCGCTTGATGTCGCGGAGGCCCGAGAGGTGGGAAACGCCCACGAAATTCTTCGTGAGCTCGAAGTAACGAAGCGCCGAGGCCCAGCGGCATGACAGGATCCAGTGCTTGGTCCACTCGACGCCGGCCTTGTCGAAAACGAAGTGCGCGACGCGGCGGATCGCGGTGTTCGCCGACTGCTCCCGCCATTCCCTGCTCGACTGCGGGGAAATGATATCGGCCACGGTCGTCCAGGTCCATGGCCACGCGAGGAGCGCCTCGAGCTCGGAACGCACGATCTCCGTCGGGATCGAGCGGGGGCCCCTCTTGGGACGCCACAGCACCAGGGATTCGGTGGACAGCGCGTGGGAGATCTGCTCGCGAGTCAGCACGCAGAGCTCGAGGATGCTCACGCCGGCCTTGAGGATCATGCGGAACGTCGGCCACCCCCAGGGCCACCGCGGGTCGTCGCGCAGCACCTCGGCCGCCTCGAGCAGCGCCTGGATCTCGGACCTCGTGTAGGGGCAGTACTGTGTTGCCTCGGCCTTGCGCTCGTAGACGATCTTCTTCTGCGAGCCCCTGATCTCCTGGATCTTGGCGATGAGATCGAGGTTCTTCGAGAAGCGCGCGTAGCGGAGCAGGCAGGTCTGAAAATTGGCGAGTGTGCTCTGCTTGTACGTCGTCGACAGGAGGATCTTCTCCGGATAGCTGCGGCTCTCGTCGTGGTTCCAGGTCAGACAGCACACGTTCCATACAGTGGCGGCGGCGTTCTGGGCGGTGCTCTCGTTCAGGCCCTCGTGCCGTACCAGCCAGCGCACGAAGTCCCTGAGGGCCTCCTGACCCTCCCGGTAGTGCTCGTGGACCGCCGTGACCAGGCGCTTGCTGTTGATCGTGCCGAACTCGACCTCCTGGCCCTCGAGTAGGCACTTGCCGCGGTCGAGCACATCGGGCCTGGTGTCGATCATCCACTCCTTGAATTTTCTCATTCCACCACTCGCAGCGCGACTGACCCGCACCTCGGGCAAGCGCCGTAGAAGCCGGGGAGATCTGGCAGGTCGCCGAGGGACACCACCTCGAACGTGGACTGCTGCGGGCAGTCACAGCGCCAGACGTAGATCAGGTCGAAGTTGTCGAGTACGGGAGGAGGAGATCCCCCGCAGAACTCATCGAGGAACGCCTGGGCGGTCGGCCGGTGGAGCTCGAGGCCGATCCCGCCGGGAACGCCCGGAGGAACCTGAACGGCCACCAGAGAGGCGGATACGGGGCTCCAGGCGAAGGCCTTGGCCTCGGCCGACACGTCGGCGATCCGCTCGTCCTCGACCTCGTCGAAGTCGCGCTCGAGCACGTCGTCGAACGCGAGTTCCTCGGTGTACTCCCGAGTCTCCTCGTCGTACTCGAGGTCGGCGCCCATCACGAATGCTGTCGTCTTGTGGTGCCCATGCTCGCGTGCTCGACGCTTCCTAGTCCTCGGAACCAGGAACGAGAGCGACACGCAGGCCGGATCTCCACACGTCAGGGCCTCCCACCACTCCCCGCTCCGATGCCCCGAGGAGGGCGGGGGCTTGGGCCCTCCGCAGACGCCGCAGTAGTGCCGAGGCGACAGTGGTGTGCTCTTCGGAACCCGTCCGGGCTCGATGCCGGCGGCGCGCAGCACCGCGTACAGCGTCGACCGCGGCACACCGTGTCGAGCGGCCAGGGGCGCCACGCGCTCGCCGGCTAGGTACGAGGCGATCATGTCGTCCTTCGCTGACTGATCGAGGGGCATTTCACCTCTGCACCGGGAACTGCCTCGGCCACTCCCAGGCCGTACTGGGGCCGAGCGTCCACCGCCTCGCGTTGTCCTTCACGAAACAGGGTACTCCGTAATCGGCGCACCACGAAACGATCCGCCTCGCCGCAGCGATCATAGGCCAGGCATCGGAAGCCCCCGGTCCAGTCTGAAATCCGACGACAACCCAATCGAGGCCGGCGAGGAGGTCGGGGTCGAAGACGGTATCGAGGAGCGGCTCGACGCTCGCCCACAACACGCTCGGACCGCGCTTTCCCCCGAGACATGAAGGACCGACCTGCTCTCGCATGACCCGCACCTTGTCGAGTAGCGTCGCGATGCGCTCCGTGTCCGCGTTGCTCGTGACGCTCACACCGAGGTGGACATTGGCGGGCCAACGGATATTGAGGCTAAGCAGGTCGGGGCGCTTCGTGAGGAGGAGAACCGTGTGACCGGCCGCGCCCACTCGCTCGGACCACTTGGCTGTCTCGTTCTGCACCTCAAGGGTAAAGAGATCGCTGAAACGCTCTCCGTTCCCTCCGAAGCTCCGGGCCGTTCCCTTGAAGCACATGTCTCCCATGCTGCCGACGAACACGCGCCGGGGTCGCACCGTGTATCCCGCGTGCATGCCACCGCGCCGGTACTTGGTCAGGCGCTCCTGCTCGCGTTGTAGAACGTCCCAGTGGAACGCGACCTCGAACGGGTCTTCGTCGATGCCGCTGTTCTTGACCCGCTCGTACACGGAGCCTGGGATCGATCCCAACCGACGTGCCATGCGCCGAGCGTAGCACCACGAGCAGCCACCGCGACAGCCGGTGAAGGGGTTGATGGTGATGTCACACCAGTCGATCTTGGTCATCGCGCAACCTCTTCTTCCACCACCGTGGGCACAACCCTGGACTGCTCATCTTTACTCTCAATGTCAGCAAGCGACTTGAGCATGTCCTTCGCACCTTTCTCGACGCAACGCAGGCTGTCCACCATGTTTCGGATGCTGCCCCCATGGTACTCGCCGTCCAGCGCGGAACCGAGACGATAGCAGTGCGAGATCCTCGCCACGTCGACGCGCCAGTTGAAGGGGTCGGTGAGGTCGATTCCAGTTCCGATCTTGAAATCCTCGACTCGTTTCTGTAGGTGTCCGAAATCGCGTTTGACGATCCCAGCCTCTATCGGAGCCAACGTCTTCCCGTGTTCGATCGCTTTATTGATTTCGTCCTGAATATTCTCGCGCCTGACCCAGCCCTCGTTCTCCTTGGCGACCATTCCCTGGGCCCGGCGCAGGATCGACGCGAGAAATCCTCTGGATATCGGTGCCGCCTCCGTCATCGTCGCCGCACGCGCGACGCGCAGCCCACCCTTCTCCTTCGCAACCATGAGCCCCCAGGCCGGAGGGAGCTCGAGGTCGACGTCCCGCACGAGATCGGGTGGAGCGACCACCCACCACTCGTCGCAGTACTTCGCCACGGTTTCGGCCTTCATCGGGTCGGCGGCCTCTTTCTTCAGATCCTGACGAGAAACCTTGACCTCGAACCCTCGCAGCGTCAGCCCCCTCGACGGCCAGAGAGACATCGCGACAGCGTCGGCGTAGCGCCGCACGTTGCTGCCGGTGGAGTTCGCCACCTCGAAGAAGCAGGCCCACTCCGGTGGCGCGTGGACGGCGGCGATGCGCTTACAAAGATCGCCTGCGGTGATGCGGTCGTTTCGGTTCATCAGATCCTCCGCTCTGCGACCTCGAACCCGTACGCCCAGACCCACTCATTCTTGATGACGTGTCGATTCTTCTTCGGATAGACACTGAGCCACAACTGGAAGAACGCATCGCTGGCGCGCGCCGGCGGTGTCGGTGGTGGCATCTCGCGCCTTCCCTGCCACCACCAGAGGGCGCCCTCCCGCTCCGCGTCTGCATCCGTGATCTCGCCGAGCCGCTCGGCCTTCACCTCTGTGATCCGCAGAACGAACGGCGCCAGAGCGGCCGGCATGATGCGGGAGGTCTTCCAGGCGTATTTGAACGGCTTCAGTTCTTCCTCTTTCACCCTGATGGTGTTTGCGAATCGATAATGCAATTCGGTCTTGTCACCGTTTTGAATGTACGCGCACGTCGCCGCCACGAACTCGCCGACCTTGAAGCGAGGACGGAGCACGGAGATGTTTCCATCCCACCGGATAGACGGGGCCGGGAGTCCATTCGGATCCTCGGTGTAAAACTTCCAGAACATGCGGCCCTTAGCATCCGGCGTCGCCCGCTTCTCCGGCCTGCGAGTCATGGACTTCTGCGACGGATTCGCCGCGATCGCCCTCATCATGTCGTCGCTGAACGCCAGGCGCTTCATGGGTTCACCTCCTCGATGTCGTGACCGGGACAACCCTCGGCGTCGGTCCAGCCCTCGCAAGGCTGTCCGATCGGGAGGTACTTCACGCCCTTGGACAGCAGACCGGCGAGAGCGCTCCTCATCTCGTGAATGGTCTTGGGCTTCCTGCCCTCGACCCTGAGCGCGCCCATCGCCCGGCGCAGGAACCTCGTATCGGCAGCGAGGAGGCCAGCCACGTCGACCTGGAAGTGCATCTGGTTCCTCACTCCACGCCCCCGTCGACATCGAGATCGGTTTCCGAGGAGCCCGCCCGCACACCGTCAGCGCGCGGCTCCTCGTCCGAGGCCGGGTGCTCGTCAGGCGCCGGTCGCTCGGTTCGGCAGTTCTGCTCGTACCTCGCGGTCATGCTCTTGATCGTCCCGGCGATGATCGCGGTGGCGACCCCGAAGCCCAGGGTCAACGAGCCGAACGTGATCTCCATCGCCTCCTTCTTCTCCTTCTCCATGTCCTTCGGGATCACCGTGGTCAGCCCGCTGCCGCCGGTCAGCACGCCGAGGCCCAGGTTGAGTTTCGCGAGCAGATCCCGCTTGTCGAGGAGCTCCTGACAGCGCGCGTCGTTCCAGTAGAGGTCGACGAACGGATTCTCAGCCATGGACGCCATGACCTTGGGGCCGCCGGCGAAGTGCTCCTCGGCCGCGGTGTACTCCTCGACCGTGATCTGGTCGTAGACCGCAGCGGGCTCGGCCACGCGGGCGACAGGCCCCCCACAGCCAAGAATGGTGAGAGTTGCCAGGAATGTGATGAGAGTAGGTTTCATCTTTACGCGCTCCTCTTGGCGATCCTATCGCCCCTTGTGGCCTCGAGCTCGCCCGGCTCGAGGCGTCTGAACACCCGGTACTCCCGGTTCAACGGCCGATACCACGCCACGTCACCGAGGATCGGCTCGTAGTGGAGGGCGAGCACGCGACCGTCGTACTCCGACCCCAGCAGACGCAACGCCTCGTTGTACTGGGCGTTGCGGGAGTTGTACTGGTTCTCGAGCAGGCTCGTTTTCCGGTGCTCAGACTGCGTGAACGCCCGGAGCGCCTCGCGGCCCATCTGCCCGCACCGCAGCCACTCGTTCTCGTAGCGGTTGACGGCGTTGACGTACGCCTCCTCGACGTGCGCCCGACGGGCCGAGTACTCTCGTACCCTGCGGAGATATTCGCGACCATCGTCGGTGCTGATGCAGAATCCTGGTGTCATCGGATCTCCTCGTACAAGTACGACCAGTCGAGAGAGGTGGCGACATCGAACGCGGTACTCGGCGGTGGGATGGTGGATTCGAGGTGTTCCATCTCTCCGTTTATCCACGCCTGGGCGGCGCAGTAGTCTTTCCTCGCCGCGTCCCGCTCTGCCAGCAGCTCCGAGACGTGGGAGAGGAGGGCGAGGCGGGCGGCGTTGACACGCTCGATATTGAGCGGCCTAGCCATCCCGGTCCTCATCGCATTGCAGACGGCTACCTCGAATTCATCCAGCAGCTCCTCGAACTTCTTGTCGCTCATCTTCCCCCTCCATCGCTGTCGGGCGGGGTGTTCCACGCTACGACGCCGCGCTTTCGCGAATCCTCCCCATTCGACACGTCGCTCATTGGATACCCGTCGTTGACGTGTCTTCCCTCTGCATCACGGCGCAATCCGTGCACATAGCACCGATGCTTCCCTTTGTGCCCGCGCCATCCATCGCAACGGAATTCGACGAGCGCATCCGGCCCGATGGACGCATTGACCAAGAGTAAGTCTCCGCAAAGTTTCCTCATGGCGTCCCCTTCTCTCCCGGCGTCGGTATGCGGACGGGCCAGTATTCGCGCGGCCGTCCCTCGAATTCAAATGGGTAGCCCGCGTCGTCATCTTCCAGTTCGAGGACGTGAACTTCCGTGCTGCCGACGAATCGCCAGAACCACAGCCCCGGCTCCGTCGGCGGCTCCCCCATCCACTCCACCGCCGGTCCCGGCACGGCGTCGGATGCGGCGAGGATGCGACACCGCTCGACAACGTACTCGACGCACCCCTCGGGGCGCATCATGTGGACGTCGTGCATCAAATGCCAAACCGGGTCGGGCGGTCCTATCTGCCGTCGCCATCGAGAAACAATGTATTCCAGTGCCTCCCGCGCCGCCCTCTCCTCCTCCGTCACCTGCCCGTGGCCGGGGGCGGCTGCCGTACATGATGCACCGTTTAGTTTTCCGTCGAGGCAGATGTGATTCGGCACCGATTTCTCGAACGGAAAACGCGCATTGCAAATCGAACACCTCATGCTCCCTCCTCTTTCTGTCCCTCTCCCGTTGCAAGCCCCGTGCCGGGGCGGGGCGGGAGGCGGCGATCTCTGCGTCCGAGGAAATGGACGAGCACGTATTCAATCCACGACACCGTCTCGTTCGTGACGGTGTGCTCTTGCAACTTCTCCGCGAACCGCCGCGCGCCCTCCTCCACGCCCGCAGCGTGGCCGTCCACCCATCCGGCTGCGTACCCCACGTTCCATCCACGAGCCTCGCCAACGGTGGACAGCCGCTCGGGTCGCAGGGCTTCTATCTCTTCGTGCGTCGGGGTCTTCACATCACACATCGGTCGGCTCCTTTCGAGCGAGGTAGCTGGCGGCTGCCTCCGCGATTTCTTTCTGCGTTTCCGTGTCGAACTCGGTTCGGCACACCTCCGCGAACTCTCGAACCGCTTCGTCGCGCGCGGCGGCGAGCGCGGCAATAGCCTTTTCATATCGCCTAATCAGTTCATGTAAGCACCCCTCAATACCTACGGCCTCCAATAACGTAACTCCCTCCTCTGAGAGAAAGGGCTCATCTATAAGTACCTTTTTGAGAAGTATTTCACAGCGCCCAAACATTGAATGTTCGGGGACATCGACAAACGTTGACCCGGTATTTGATTCGCGCAGACGCCTAACTTCCTCCTTTAATTCATGCACTTCCTTGTCCCAGGGTCCAGCAAGTTTCATATACAATTCTAATCGCTGTTGTGCTTCATCCCGATCTCCCTCCGCCTTCACCGCATCGGCTCGCGCGGCGGCGAGGGCGGATGGAATGTAGTCGAAGAACGAGCGACCCACCGGAGTGAATTTCTCGCAGTGCTTCTGGGCGATCTCACACGCCTTCACCCACTGCTTATTCAGTCCCTCGTACCGTTCGACTATGCGTTCAACGTGCGCCACAATGGCCGTCGAATCGATTCCCCTGTCGCACGGATCTCCATCTTCGTCGCGCTCGACCACAGAGGTGATCCGTCCGTCGTCGGTCGTGTAAATGGCGAGTTTGATCGGACCGGACGCCGCATTGGCCTCCTTCCATGCCTCCTCGATCTCAATGTCGCGATCCTTGATGATCGCCTGTGACTCGTCGAACCCCTCCCGCAGCCTATCCCGCTCGGCCTCCGCAGCACGCAGCGAGGCCAGTGCGGCGGCTCCGTTCGCGCGTGATTCGTGTAGCATCCGTGCCGCGAACTCCGGCACGCACGTCCCGCCATCGTCCGGGTAGCCGAACTCGGTCAGCAGCACGGCGAGGAGCGGTTCGTTGCGCGCTTTCATCCTTTCCGCCCGCTCCTCGGCTGCGGCAAGGCGGGAGGTGAGAGAGGCGATTTCTGTGGCGTCTGCCTCGGCGGTTCGCTGGAGTTGCAATTCCAGATTGGCGTTCTTAGATTCGAGGTCGTTCACGATTCGCCGCAGTGTCATCGGGTTGTCGCTCCCTGCGAAATTCTGTCCCATCTCCTCACTCCTCTCCCCGACTCGCCGCGAGGGCGGGCACACCAAGGTGCAGTGCGTCCACGCGCTCTCTGTAGTTGTTCGACCGGATCCGCTCGAGTTCGCGCTCCCGACACTCGAGGCGGTGCCTGGTCTTGTCGTGCGCTGCCGTTTCGTCGAGGAAGCGGCGCTCCAGGCGGGTGACCTCGTCTTGAAGGTCGCGCATTTTCCATTCGAAATCGACCTGCTCGTAGTGATACGAGTCGAGCATCTCGGCCATCCCGGTGATGAGTTCGAATAGACACGCCGCGCAGAAGTATTTGCGCCCTCCACATACCGGCTCGACAATGATGTACTCGCCCGCGTGCTTCTCACAGACCGTTCCTGCAAAGACACGACAGGAGTCCCAGGGTTGCGGCGTATCCATCTACTCCTCCGCGTCCGCTGCGGCCAGGATCTCTTTGTAGAGGTACTGCCAGCCGTGCTCGTCGGCGACTCCCTTGGGAGATGCACGCCTGTCGTCCTTGTTCTTCCATTCGACATGTCGAGAGTGCGCCTCCATGAGGCATAGTCCCCAGCGTGCCTCATCCCGGTCGCGGCGCAGAGCGGGGACACAGGTTTCTCCTGCGCGAATGGTCACACAAACCATCCCGCTGACAGCACAATTTAAGATGCACAAGCAGTCGTTAGAGCACACGGGCTCCCCATCGACGTAGACCGGGTTGATGTCTTTGGTGTCAGTCATCTTTGCTCTCCGTATATCCAAACAGGTAGTCGAAAGGTTCCTCGATCACCGGAGCCAAATCCCTCTCGGCCCGCAGATCTTCTACCTCACGCGACAGCCGAGCCGTCGTACTGTTCGGGTGGTACTTCCGCATGTGCTGCTCGAAGTCAGTCTTCATCGTCATACCCCTTGATGCGAACGTGCTGGAACCTCGGGTCGCCCGCGCCGCGCAGCATTAGGATCATGCGGTCGTTGGACACGTCCTCGGGAGCCAGCGCGTTCAGCCGGTTCTCCCACCAGTCATGCACGGCTTCCTGCTGGGAGTCGCCACTACCACAGATCTCCATATCTCCCGCAGGCTCCATCCGCTCCGCGACCCATTCATTCGGGGAGATCTCTTTCAGCCTCCCGTGGTAGTCCTGCTCGAACTCCCTCACGCTCGGCGTGCGCTTCCAGTCTTCTTCCCAGAGGCGCAAGTCTTTGTAGGAGGCGGTCACCTCAGTGCTCCTTCGATCCAGGCAGCCAGGTCGCGGACATGCTGCTCGAGCACCACCCTCCACACAAGATTTCGGAACCTCCTCTTGCACTCTTTCAGGATTCGCCGATTCCACTTTATGGTGTTGGCGATGTCCCGTGGAATGCGAGTGTATTTCACTTCGGGTTCTCCTTCGCGGGTTGATCTGGCGTCTTGCCGTGTCCCCAGAACTGCTGCCGGTACGCCCGCAGCCGGGTCGACAGGCAGTTCATTTGGCGGATGATTTCCGAAACCTCCAGGTCCAGACACTCCTGACAGATCTCCAGTGGCCTTTTCTCGAGGATGGAGATCGCGACGGCCTCCATGGCGTCCCAGGTCGTCTCCTTGAACGGCCTCTGTAGCCCGCACCGCGTCCTGAGCTCCGCACCCTCCTCACACGACTGGCCTACTTCTCGCAGGTGCATCAATTTTTGTTCTCCTTCGTGTCGGGCTTGCTGTCAGTCATCGTCCTCGTCCTCCTCGTCGTCCTCGTCCTCATCCTCTGGCTCCGGAACCGACCACGTCTCGGCGTTGCGAAGCGCCCATATCACCTTGCGTGGCACGTCGGTGATCTCGATCCTGGTGTGCCGCAGCACGTTGTCGCGCACTCCGCTGAAGTCGAACCCGATGAACGCGGGATCGTGGACGAAGTACACGCCTTCGCCCAACTCGATGCGCCGCCCGGTGTCCAGGTCGACGAGGCCGAAGCGCAGCGTGTACTTATCGTCCTCTCGGGAGTCGATCATCTGGTCCTTCCCTGCAACGGATGGTTGTTCGCGTACCGCGTCTCCTGTTCTTTTTTCTTCGCGAACGGACGAAGCCACTCGAGGTACGTCGGGCAGCTCTTGGACAGGATGTAGTTGTACGCGGCGAGACAGGCGTGGTGATAGTCGACGCCGTCGAACTCGTACACGTCGAGGTACATGCAGTCGTTTCTCATGGTCGTCAGGCCATGGGCCGAGGCGCTGTAGAAGCCGACGTCCGTCACCTTCAGCGTCCTGGTGTCCAGCGTTGCAACGACGTAGCAGGTTTCCGACATGACTAACCCCTGTCCTTGGGAACGATCTCCAGGTTGACGACGTCGAGCATCTCACCCCAGGAGAGACGCGTCTGCGCCATGATGGCGGCCTCGATCTCCCTGACCCGCGCCTCCGCTTTTCTCTGCTTCCCCTGGGCGGCGAGCAGATCGTCGCGCATCCGGGTCAATTCGCGCACCGCGTTCGTCTCGGCGCGTTCACGGAGGCTCGACATGTTCTCGAACTCAGCCAGGAGCCCGACGATGATCGACGGATCCTCGACCACGGCTTGGCATTGATCCTCGTACGACAGGTTTCTAAGGCGTTGACAAATTGATTTCCAGTCCATCGATTACTCCTTGATGTCCTCGGGCCTTGTCTGTGCCACTGCGAGCCCTACCGCCTCGGTGATCCCGAGAATCTTCGGCATGCCCCACTCGGCGTACTTCGAGGTGTCGCCGTCGTTCTCGACGCGCACGATGATCTCCGCACGCGAGGTGCGCGCGTAGGCCCGCAGACGCCGCTCGCCCTCGAGCCCTTCCACGATGACCACCTTCTCGAGTTGCCATTTGATTTTCGCCATTTTTCACTCCTTCGGCCACAGCCGGTAGTACTCGGCGGTGTAGAGATCGTTGAGCTTGGCGAGGAGCGCGTCGGCCGCCTCGTTGAACGGCTCGACCTGTCTGTCTATGTGCGCCTCCAAAGCCTTCCACCAGATCGATCCGTTGTTGTTGCAGCCTTTTCCCGAGCGACCGATCGGGCAGATGTCGCAGCCGTCGATGGGATCCTTGTCCTTGTTCCGCTTGTTCCGCTTCTCCGCGACCTCGGACCAGTACATGCAGAGGCCGCAGGAGTCGTCGTACAAGTCTTCGCGGTCGCCGTGGAAGAGTCCGCAGCGATTGTCGACGCTCCACTTGGCACACGAGAGGCCGAGGGCCATGAGCGGACGGAGCCTGCGCCCGACGCTATCGAGGGCCTCGAAGATGCGACCGCTATGGACGGCGTGGAGCAGCATGTCCCAGGTCCAGATCTTGATCGGTTTCATGGTCTACCTCCCTTGGGGTAGCAGTCGAACGTCGGGTGGACGTGCGCTCGTATCTCGTAGTGCGTGCCACAGTTCGAGCACTCGAGCTCGTCCATGTCGCCGTCTTTGTAAACGGGGAGCTGCAACGTGCTGGGCTCCGCGTCGAGGCAGCGCGGGCACTTCGGCCAGGGCTCGCCGATGAGCCAGCGCACCAATCCCTTGACCTTGAGCGTCATGACCGCTGCGCCTTCTCGATCGCTCGGATCGCCCTCGTGCTCGGTCCCCAGTACGTCGCCACGCGCTTGCCCTGTGAGCAGATCTTGAAGCCGCAGCGGATCACCGCGCCAGCCTCCTCGAGCTCGGGAAGGCGGCGGGCGATGATGTAGCGGTCGAGCCCGTACAAGGCCAGCTCGCGGGATGTCCTGTTGGGGTGCGCGATGACGAGCAGGAGCACCTGCACCGACTGCTGGAGTCGCGCACCCGAGTGCGTGATCTCGGACGCGGCGGCGTGCGAGGAGCGCGGATCGGTGTTCCTGGCGATCGGCATCTGCAGCGACTCGGCCGCCATTCGAACGAGGTCGTCGTACTTCATGGGTGTCCCTCCGGTGTAAACTGCGACTCGTATTCCAGTCGCGTGATCTTCTTGCCGCAGATGTCGCAGATCCCGGTGTCGCTGAAGAGGTGTCCGTAGAACGTGTGCTTGTGGTTGACGAGCGCGGCCCTGGTCTGCTCCTCGAGCTTCTCCTCCAGGTGCTTCAGGTACTGGACCGCCTTCTTGACGTCGTCCAGCATCGGAGCTCCCGGCTTGCGGCCGGCGCGGAGGATGTACTTCAGGGCGTGCGAGAGGAGCGCACCGGCCCCCCAGCGCTCGTACATGACGTCCCAGGGCTCGTGCTCGAACTCGGAGTAGTAGGACGGGCTCGCCGAGATCTCTCCTGCCGATGGCTGGGCAATCTTCTGCCAAAGACGCGCGGGTGGAAAGAACCCGGAGCACGGGCCAGGACCAGCGTTTTTCCATATGCAGGTCGGACGATCCCAGTGATAGCAGTCTAGGCAGTTCGTTCCGGTCATCCGTGCATCTCCTTCGACAGCGTCTCTCCGTACGGGATTCCCCCGTCTGCCTCCTCGAACGCGATCCACGAGGAGCGGATCAGCGTAATCCTGATGGGCTCCTCGGGCCCGATGAGGCACGACCGACAAGTGAATCCTCCGTGCATCTTCCTATCTGCTTCTGCCCTCATCACTGACGCCCCGCACTTCCCGCATGTCACAGGCATCCTTCTCTCCCCTCTGGTCGTTGTAGGTGTGCGCCTGCTCTTCCAACTCCACCAAGTTGGGATACGTGCAGGCCATCCAGTTGTCGTAGGCCTCTTGAGCCCGCTCGTTGCACGTCTGAAGCTTCTCGAGGTACTCGGCCTCGAGCGAATCTCGGGTGTTCTGGGCGGCGTCATGGCGCTCCTCGATGCAGCCCTCGTAGGCCACAAGCGCGAGGCGGCGGTGATCCATGTCAGGGTTCGGGGAGGCAATCTGGAGCGAGACGTCCAGGCAGATCCGCTCGTCCTTGTCAGCCCAGTCCAAGGAGCAGCAGCAGACGAGCAGCGCCACGAGGATACCGACCAAGAGCGCAGTCACCGCGATCGGCTTCAGGATCATGGGGAACAGCATCTTAATATCGAAAAACATTTTTAACTTCCCCCCTTTGTTCGCGCTCGGACATAGACTGTTGCACGAGCCTGCCGTAAACCTTGAGATCTCGGAGTCTCTCTGCGCTGAACACGATGCCGCATCGATCGCATCTCCACTGTGCAGGATATTCAATCTGTCGAACGCAATACAGCGTCGCCAACTCCTCCCGCAGCGGTTTGTGATACCAGAGGTCGTGGCACTGGCACCCTGGACAGGTGATCGTGGTTATCTTGCCCACGAAGGTCATCCTGGTCACCGTTCCCTCCTCGCGCGCAGCAGATCCTCGCCGATCTCCGCGGTACGCTTCGCCTTCAGGTAGCTCATGGTCGTCTCGAGCGACTCGTGGCCGAGGAAGCGCTGCACCTTCAGGAGGTCGCCCGTGGCCTGGTAGAGGCGGTGCGCGGCGCTGTGCCTGAACCTGTGCGGATGGACCTTCGCCGGGTCCAGGCCGGCCTCCTCGGCGAGCACCTTCACCATGCGGCGGATCCGCTCGTACGCCGCCCCGAGGCCAACCATGGCCCCCGGCGAGATCACCTCGGAGAGCACCTTCCACTTGCCCTTGTTCAGGCGCTTGAGCGCGCGGAGCTCGTCGACGACAAGCACCACGGGCAGCGAGCGCTCGCGGTCGCCCTTCGTCGCGATCGAGAGCTCGACGCCGTTCTCGAGCGCGGCCTCGACGTCGGCGCGTGTGAGCCTCGCCAGGTCGGCCCCGGCGCGCAGCCCGAGGGCGAATATCATGCTGATTGCCGGCCAGCGCCAGGCCAGCGTGGCGTTCGGATCGGCCTCACACTCCTCGCGCCAGCGGTCGAGCACCATCTGGATCGCTACCTCCTCGGCCGGCGAAAAGGGCTCGACGCGATATCGTTTCTTGGAGCGCGTGTGCTGCTCGCGCACGGCCGACTTGAGCTCGCGGCGCAACTCGGGCGAGTTGAGGCGCTCGAGGAGCTTCTTGTCCTTGCGCCACTCGGCCCACTGCCGGATCGCGGCGCGGTACGTCTGCCGTGAGGAGGTGCTGAGATCCGGGCGGCGCAGCATGTCGAGCAGATCGTCCTTGTGATCGCGCAGGGCGTGCTCGATGATCGCCGTGTAGGTCATGGCCGTGCTCGAGCTCAACGTCTCGGCGAGGTGGGCCTGGAAGTCGTCGAGGCTCGGCTGGGTCATTTCGGATCTCCGCTGTTTCTGGTTCGCTCGAGCTCCGCGTCGATCTCCTCGACCTGCTCTGGCGACGCGTAGATCCTGAACAGCAGCATGTCCTCTCGCGGGATTTTCAGGTAGTGGTTGTCCTCCATGCAGATCCAGTGGTTCTCCGTTCCCCACGGGTGGTTCCGGTAGACGTAGGTCAGGTGGCCCCTCTTGCACCCTGGGCACAGCACCTTGGTCAGTCTCGTCTGCTCTTCCACGCTAGACCTCCCACATGGTCTTGCAGAACGGGCACTGGTAACCGATCAGCCTACCGACCGTACGGCCGCTCTCCCACCTCTCGCGCTGCGGGCCCTGCAGATGGTGGATCTCTTTTATCCTGCTCTTCCCGCCGCCGGCGTCCCAGGACTCGTGGCACACCGGGCAGCAGCCCATGGGGTCGGGGATGTAGTTCATGGCCGCGTCCTGTTCAATTGCGCGAGATATTCACCGGCGTAGCGGTCGAACACACCCTTCGAGGCCGGCAGGGTGTTCTGAAGATAATCTGCGAATCCCCGAACGCCGATTCCTATGCCGACGCCGACGCCCGCCTCTCTCTCGCCGAGAGATTCGGGAGATCTCTTCGCCTCGGCCAGTTCGGCCTCGGGAAATTTGGATCGTTTCATCGAGGCCTCAAGCGATCTGAGCGCCTCGTTGAGAGCCGCCTCGAACTTCTTCTCGCGAGCCTTGCAATCCTCGATCTGGCTTTCGAGGTCGTCCACGCGGTCGTGCTCCAGGAACAACTTGGCGCACGCGTCGAGGTACTTCTCCTCGACCTCCTTGTTGACCTTGTCGGAGATGGCTTTGACCGCGATCTCGGCGATGCTCGCGGCGAGGCCGCTCTTCTCGAGGGCTTCCTTCCAGCTCATGGTTTTGCCTTTCTCTTTTCTCGAACCAAGGTCGCCTCGACGCCGAGGATGTGGTGGTCCGAGAGATCTCGCCGGGCACGGGCTATCGCGTTGGCGCGCGATGACGCTCGCACGATCCGCTCAGCGTGTCCGATACCCGACGCCAGCATCAGCCTCACCACGACGTGGTAGTGATGGATTTTTCTAGCGCTCATCGATCCCCTCCACCCAAGCAGTCACCGTGCTCGAGCCGTGGAGCTCGACGTGGAAGTACGCGTCGCGCTCGTCTCCCGGTGGGAAGTAGCGGCACGGACCATCTTCGTCTGAAACATCCATCTGCACGGACCCCTCGAACCGCAACACGTCGATGCCAGAGGTCTTACCGATGCACGCGCCCTCCTTGTCGAAGTAGGTTATGGTCATGTTCTGGTACTGGCTCTCGTGCCATCCGAAGCCGCGCGTAAAAACGACGATCGCGCGACATCTCCACTCGTGCCCTCGGATCTCTGGAACTATCCTATGGTCGTCCTTGCCCGACATGGGGACAAAGAATTTCGGAAATAGGATTCCGGTGCCCTCCTCTGGTCCTGGGCTGCTCTTCTTCCAGTAGCTCATGTGAGCTCCCGCGGGACGTTGCCGTAGATGTTCGGGAGGCGGCGCTTGCGGCCCTCGTAGACGTGCAGGAACTCGTCCCGGTAGGCGTTGCAGGTCCAGAAGAAGTTGTGGAGCCCGTGCTCGATCATCCACGCCGGGAACCACCTGTCGAACGTCTCCTGGTCGGTGCGCTTCAGGAGCTTGCGGAGGCCGTCCCAGGTCTTCTTGTGGCGGTTCTGACGGACGTCGTAGCCGTACCTCGCCACCATCAGCGCGAACACCCCGAGCAGCCCGTGCTGCCGCACGAACGCTTTCTCCCGCCATGTCTCGTAGACCTCGAGCACCTCGGGCCACTCCCAGCGCTCGAACTTCGACTCGGGGAACTCCTCCTTGAAGAAGAACCGCTGCCGCGACCGCTCGATGTCGAGCGCCAAGCGTGCAGCCTCCTTGACACGAGACTGGTGCTTGGCCTTCTGGTCCTCGATCCGAACGGGCAGCGGCGGCAGGGCCGCGCCATCGATGAAGATCACGAAGACCTGGATGGGGATGCCGGGCGCGCACAGGGAGAGGCGGTAGTTGCCACCGCCGCACCAGCGTTTTACCAGATCCTCGATGCCGCCGGTGCGGATGAGCATCGGCTTGACGCCGGCAATGGTGCTGACCCGTGTGATCGTTGGCGAGGGGAAGGGATCCACGCGCTCGATCCTGATCTCCACGTCCTGCTTCATCTCGATGGCTGCATCGAGAAAGTCGGCGAGGTTCTTTTGAACTTCGACAGCGTCGGTTTCCATCATTCTCCCCTTTGGTATTCGTAGGTCATCTGGACCTCCGAGAGCTGTCCGACATCCCGAGCAGCCAGTCGAGCGCCGCCTCGAAGGACGGCTCGGCCCCGACTCGGTCATGCGGCATCAGCGCCTCCCACATCCCAGGCTGGAACGGGATCTCGGCGCTTCTCCTGCCGACGTGCCGGTAGAGCCCGTACTTGCCGTGCTTTTCGTCCCACTGAATGTAGTTGTTTTCCGCCCATGCGGGGCGATACCAAAGATGGGTCGTCCTGCGGAGCATCAGGTAGTAGATGCGACCGCTCGAGTGGTCGTCGAATATGATCGTGCCCACCATCACCGGTCCCCCTTCAGGCACTGCGCGTGCCGCTCGAGCATGACGTCGACCGCCGTGCCACCGGAGAGGGAGTCAGCCGCGCTGGAGTTGCAGCGCCGCTCGAGGTCCGCGTCCATGTGCGTCTCGTCCTTGACGCACTCCCGCGCGAGCAACAAAACGATTCCAAAGAAAAATATCAGGTAAAGAAGGTCGGCGAATTTCATGTTCTAGACTCCCCTCTAGAACCCTGACCCTACAGCCCCGAAAGTGAAACCGCAAGTTTTTTATTTTAAGTTTTTTTAACCCTCGAACTTCAGGGGTAGACAGGTGGCATGAACCTCGGGTCCATCTCCGCGCGCACCGCACCCAGCCAGCGGGCGACCGAGATGATCTTGGCGTCGTACGCCCGGTTCCTGGGAGATAGCCCGTTCCCTCCCGGCCACAACGCCCAGGGTCGGGGATGCGGGGTCTTCTCCCGGAACCGCGTCTGCCACCAGAGAGCACGCCGAGCCATCTCGGAAATGCCCTCGCGCAGCCCGTTCGACAGCGACAGGAACCGATCCAGGTACTCCCTGGTCGGGATGTCCTTGACCTCGGTCCGCATCTGCATGGGCCCGCCATCGAAGCTTCCCATGATCTTCACGAGCTTCATCTCCCCCGGCTTCTTCGGGTCTTTGGCCCAGACAGTCGCGGTCTTGAAACCCTCGCTCTTGATGATCCGCCACACGTCGTCCCTGGAGTACGTGAGCCGGAAGTTCTCGGCGACCTTCTGTTCGACCTTGCGCCTGACGGTCTTGCCTCTCCACGTCTCCGTGATCAAAAACTTCTCGGTGGTCTGGCTGGCCCAGAGCCGGGTGTAGTAGTCGATGGAGCACTCGTTGAAGCTCGACTCGTTGGCGATAGTCGACCAGACGCCCCAGACCGGCAACCGCACCCCGTACTTCTCCTCGGCGCCCTTGACGTCTTCCAGGAACACCTGCACCCAGGTGCGGGCCAACTCCACGAACTGCTCCTCGGGAACCACCTGCCCGCATTGCTCCCACCGGGGCTCCTTGCCGCCCTTCGGCATTCGGGACCGGAAGATGGACCGGATCAGGCGCTTCTCGAGCGGCTGGTCGCCGTACCCCTTGATCCAGAGGTCGGTCATGAACTGGTCGTACTCGGACACCTCCTCTGTTGCCACCAGGACTACCGGGTGCTCGACGACCTCGACTGATTCAGGACCGTTCGCAGCGCCCTCGGCCTGCGCCGGGGCGATCAGTAGATACACTACGGCAAAGATCATGCGTGCGCGCATGGTTTTTTACCTCCGTGTCAGTGTGTAGATTCCCCAGCCGATGATGCTCGCGATGAGCAGCCCGGCGCTGGTCCAGGCGATGGTGGACAGCGACGTGCCGAGGCTGACCTCACCGGGGAGGATGGCGTCGCGCTCGCTCTCCTTCAGGCACGAGAGCGGCAGGAAGCACTGCTGATCTCCGGTTGGGCCGATGCAGTACCCCATGCACGGCCGCTTCTGTCTCTTGATCAGCCAGTCCGCGGCGAAGTCGGGGATGGGCTCGTCGACGGGCCGCGGGAGATCGCCGTTCTGGAACTTCTTCGCGAGCTGCCACAGCCCCATCTCCTCGAGCTGCGCCTGGGTGCGGCTCGTCCAGTAGGTGCGCCGCTTGATCTCGTCCGGGTCGCAGTCGTTCGGGTGATCGGCGCACTGTCCCTGGCCGGGGGTCAGCCACTGCGGGTTCACGGGCTTCGAGTGGGCCCTGACGAGCTCGTAGAACTTCTTGAAGTGCTGGTCGGAGTAGCGCCAGAGGTGGAAGCGGTCCATCCACGACCACGCATGCCAGGCCGCCGTCTCTTCGTCCTGGTCGAACTCGCCACCGAGGGCCCGCGCGAGCCAGAGCACGTCCTCGTCGGTCAGCACGTAGCCGCGTTTCGGACCTCGGTAGATCGCGCCCATCTAGTCCTTCTCCTCCTGCCCGTTGAACCACTCCGGGTGCTTCTGCATCAACAACGGCAGGAGCATTTGTACCACAGGAGCGCCCACCCTGGACAGAATCTCGACAAGGTTCGTGGTGCGCTCGCGCATGTTGATGTGGCTCTGCTGGATCCACGACGAAACGATTTCGCTGACCGCGGTGTCCCCGATATCCGCTTTGCGGAGGTCGGCCACCCACTGCGTGATCGCCTTGAAGCGCACCACGTCCATCTGCGTGCGCTCCTCCTCGAACGCCACGAGGCACCTCGTACACTCGCGGATCAGCGAGGTGACATCGGGCGCGCTCACCTTGGCCTTCGCCAACCACTGCTTCAAACTGAGCTTCTCCATGTTTCCCCTCTAGAGCTTCACGAGCTCCTCGATGAGCCTGCCGAACCGCGCCGAGACTTGCTGGATGAGGTCGGCGCGGGCGTTGGCATAGGCGATCCTGTACATTGCCTCCTGCGACTTGTCCGAGGCCGTGATCTCGAGGATCGTCCTGATCGCACCGCTCAGGCTCGGATCGCCTCGCTTGTTCTCGATGCTGTTTCGCTCGGCGAAATCGGTCACGAGCGCATGTAGCTCCGGCGTGATCCGCACGCGGACGATCTTCGACTGGATCCTAGCCATGGTTCGCCTCGGCGATCTTCCGATTCCAGAACGCCTGGATTACCTTCAAGGTATTACGAGCGTCAGAGCGGTCTACCCGCTTCTGCTTCTGGGACGCGGACTCCCAGGTCGGGGTGACGCCATCCATCTTGATCTCATATCTCCTGACGTGGCGCTTGAAGGCATACACGGCGAGATCCTCGACGAGCTCACGCGTAAGCGCCTTAGCCTTCTCGACATCACCGATCCCGAACTTCTGGTGGTAGCTGCCGAGCTGGTCGGTGATGTTCTGGAGGATGCTGTCGGTGGCCGCGAGCATCGTCTCACCGAGGCCGTCCGCTTTTATTTTCTTCGCCATATCTCACTCCCCATCGTGGTCGAAGATCTCCGCATCGCGAGTGGCCTGCGCCTCGGCGATGGCGTCTCTGCGGCCACGCGAGTAGGCCAGATCTTCCCTAGCCATAATGACATTAAGGATGGCGAGGCCCGCTGTATGCATGGCAGCGTCTGCTGACTCCTGCGCCTTCCTAAGATCGCCTTCGGCTTCGGCAAGGATCTTGTTGACCGGGCATTCAGACATTCTACCCACCCGAGTGTTTCTGGAAGAACGCCTTGTACTTCTCGGGCGTCTCCGCGCCCTCGAGCCGGCCGACCGCCTTGCCGCCGCGGAAGGCGATGACCGTGGGCATGTTCTCGACCTTGTGCGCGTCCGCGACGTCCATGGCCACGTCCGCGTCGACCTCGACGACCTCGGCGCAGGTCTTCGTGAGCGCCTCGGAGATCGCCGCCTTACTCTCCTGGCAGGCGCCGCAGAACTGGCTCGCGAACTTCATGAACACCGTGTGGCCGTCCTTGGTGCTGTCCACCACCTTGTTCACCTGCATGCCGGCGATGGGCCTCACGGACCTGTGACACGATTTCGCCATGTTCTCCCTCATTCTCCCCACGTCAGTGGATAGGCCTCGAAGACAAGCTGGTACGAGCTCCGAGGCGTCGAGTAGAACGCGAACAGGTAGTCGTTCCAGGAGCTCGGAATTGTGGGAACGAGACACTCGGCGCAGATCGCCCGCCCCCGGAACACGATCGACACACCATTGACGTACTCATCGACGGCCACCGGACCCACGCCACAGACCTCACACGCGGCCCAGTCGAGCCAGCACTGCAGGCAGAGGTTGCCAACCGGCGTGACCCGAACGCTGCGGATGCTCGGACCGTAGGGGATGTTCCGGCGACGACACCTGGCGCAGGACGAGGCGTGCCTCGTGAAGCTGTTCCACTCGTTGAGGCGCGAAAATACGATCCGTGATTCACGGGTTTCAATGCTCCAAGCCGAGAGCTCGATCTCGCTGTCGGCCGCCCAGATACTTGCCACTCCCGGTGTCCATCTCTCCCCAGGCCAGAAGATCGTACTACTTCAATTATCAAGGTGTCAATTTTTGAAGACCGGCAGCACTCGGCGGATGTGGGGGGCATCTGGTTTTCCGGGGGCTGCCGGCCAGCCTCGATGATAGGAGGTTCGCCGCCGATGTCAACTTCCTGCGGTGTCGAGTTCCTTGATGTCCTTCCAACACATGACCCATTCGAGGGCCGTGTAGCCGTCCATGGACTTCAGGAGGGTCGTCTGGTGCATCATCGCGAGCTCGATGTCCATCCTCGCCCTGAGGCGCCTCGTGGGCGGCGCAGGCTCTTTCCGCGCGGCCTTGCGGGCCCGGCTGACCGTCATCTTGCCCCCGGCCGCGGCAAGCTGCTCGAGCTGCTGGGCCTGCTCCTCCCGCGGCAGGGCGGCGAACTGCGTGGCCGCGGTGGGCGAGATCGTGCCGGCGAGCACGGCCTTCTTGACGCTCGGGTCGAGCTCGTTCAGCTTGAGCCAGTTGCGGATCGTGGCGATGTCGACACCGAAGTCCACCGCGGCCCCCTCCTCGGTCCCACCGAAGCCCAGGTACTGCTCGAGGATCTTGGCCTTGATCAGGGGATCGCTCTCCTGGGAGTACTCGTTGGCGCTGATAGACACGCCGAGGCGCGTCAGCTCTCCCCCGCGGCGGTAGACGCAGGGCACCAGGACGGCCTGCTCGCCGGCCTCACGGAGGCGCTTGTTCGCCTCACGGGCGTGCCTCGTGCGCTGCGTGCCGTCGTCGACGAGCGCCTTCTCGCCGTCCTTGGTGATGATCACGGGCTTGATGACGCCGTACTTCATGATGTTGAGGACGAAGCGCTCCTTGAGCGGCATCTTCGATCTGGCGTCGTTCTTGAGCACGAGATCGTCGGGGTCGAAGTAGAACAGATCGCCGCTTCGGACATTGAACGATTTATGGCCTCCCATCTAACCCTCCCTTTTGAAAATTCCTAGTCCCCAACCACCGTGCCGTTTGACCAACACCACACGTCAGCCACCTGAAAACCGATCACGACCTCGAAATCCTCGTCCCTTGAGTTGTCCCACACGGACACCCAGATTCCACCGGTCCCGGTACGCGCCGGCGCCTTTCCATAGGATTCCAGGGAGTCCAACACTACAAGTGTCGTCTCCCGGATCTGCTCTTCCGACGGGATGTACGTTTCACCCACCAGAGTGCTCCATTTCCAGTTCAAGAGCTTGTAGATCGGTGCCGCCTTCTTCGCGAAGCCGGCCACTCCCTTACGAGCGGCAGCGAACGCCGCGAGGTATTTCTCTTTATTCATCGAGTCTCCTCCGTGTTCGAGTTCTGTCGACCGGCGGCGAGGTATGCGCGCACCGCGTCGGCAATCTCAAAATCGATGTGGACGAGCCTAGCGTTCGGCGGCGGCGTCACATGTCGGAACGCCGCGTCGGTGAGCCGCAGTGATCGGGGCGTCGGAATGGCGTCGAACGCCTTCGTGAGATAGCCCTTGCGCTCGAGCGCCTTGAGGTGATCGATCACGCCGTTCGTCGAGGAGATGTGCGCGAAGTCACAGATCTCGCGGATCGACGGCTGGTACGCGCGCTCCAGCGTGAACTGCACGATGTACGTGAGGATGAGATCCTGGCGTTCAGTCAGACGCTGCATCCTCTGCATCCCTCCACATCTCCCGGCCGATCAGATCTGGGATCTGCTCGAAGCATATAGGACTCCTGTCGTCGCGGAAGATCTCGTAGTAGTCGTGGCGCCGGAAACCGCCGACCAGATTGACCAAAAGCTTTCCGATGCCGTAGTTGATCTCGCTGTCGTTCCAGACGACACCGTTCTTGACGGCTTCCGCGTCGATCACGACGCCGGTGGCGCACCAGTGCTCGAACGCGAAGTACTCCTGCTCGGAGCACGAGCAGTGCTCGGTCGGCAAGCCGTTCTTGAAGGCCTCGTAGAGATCGAGGAAGAGATCCTGGCAGAAGTAGATCGCCGACTCGACCCGAGTAGGGAACGCGGGAACCGCTGGGCACTTCCCCTTGACGATATCGATCAGCAGGGAGAGGGACTGCAGGTCCACCTCGCCGATCTCGATCGTCACGCGCCTGAGCCCGAGGTTCATGTTCAGACCTTTCCCGAGAGGTAGTCGCGGAGGATCTTCCGCAGCTCGCCGAGGGAGCGCACCGCATGCTCGACATGCGGCGTGCTGACGCCCTCCTGCCTCCCGAACCACGACCAGAACGCCTGGAACGGCTCCTGCTCCCGCGGATCCGTCAACCCCTGGAGCACCTTGTCGAGAGTCTCGAGGTTCGAGCGGCTCAGGAACTTCTGCAGCCTTATGACCGTCTTGAAGCTCATCACTCGTCCTTCTCTTGCGCGCGGATCGCGGCGGCGACCTTCGCGCGGGCGCGCTTCATGTCCAGCGCGAACTTGAACCTCTCGGCCATGGCCTTGGATTCCTCCTCGGTCTTGAAAGTCGCGCCCACAGGAGGCAGGTCGTAGGCCTTGAGATCCTCGTCGGTCAACTCGAGCGGCGTATCGGCCGGCAACTCCACCT
>Ga0315287_10000093_pt1 | contig 73091 bp, 62 predicted proteins | sample YL17G11_0_MG_FD_205037 | JGI IMG/M metagenome (GOLD analysis project Ga0315287, IMG submission 205037) | Sediment microbial communities from Yellowstone Lake, YNP, Wyoming, USA - YL17G11_0 | ecosystem: Environmental > Aquatic > Freshwater > Lake > Sediment | place: USA: Wyoming | collected...
CCGCGGGCCGCGGGGGGCTGGGGGCCCCGGCCCCCTCCCCCCCCCCCCCCCCCCCCCGGCGCGGGGGCCCCCCCCCCCCCCCCCCCCCCCCGCGCCGCACCTCACCCACACCCACCCCGCACCTCTCCGCCCACCGCCATGGCGGCCGTCGCGGTGACGTCCGTGCGTGTGCTCGACAACCCCGCCCCCTTCACCAACCCGCTGCAATTCGAGATCCAGTACGAGTGCATGTACCACCTGAAGCATGGTCAGTGCGTGGGAGGGGAGGTGGGAGGCGTGTGGGGGGCGGCGCGGCGCGGCATCGCCGGCCCGGCCCGCGCCGCGCGCGCGCCTTCGGCGCCTGTGCCCCCCGCGCGCCCGCGCGCGATGTCGATCGACGCCGCGGACCGGTCGCGCGCGGGCGCCGAGGCGGCGCCGGCCCCTGAGGGCGCCGCGGCGGCGCGCGCGCGAACCAAATCGCCGCGCCGGCGCCCGCGGCTCCGCACGCCGCGCCACGCTCGCCCAACCCACCCCACGAACCCTCTCATCTCCCTCCATCAGATCTGGAGTGGAAGCTGACATACGTCGGCTCCGCCGAGTCCGAAAAGCACGACCAAGTCCTCGACTCGGTCCTCGTCGGCCCCGTCGCGCCCGGCCAGTACCGCTTCGTCTTCCAGGCCGACCCGCCCGACGTGACCAAGCTGCCGCCGGGGGACGTGACGGGGGTGACCGTTCTTCTTTTGACCTGTGCGTACCGGGGCGCCGAATTCCTGCGCGTCGGCTACTACGTCAACACCGAGTACTGGGACCCCGCGCTGCGGGAGGACCCGCCGGCGACGGTGCAAATCGACAAACTGTCGCGTTCCATTCTCGCCGACAAGCCGCGCGTCACGCGATTCCCCGCCGACTTTGACGACGACGGCGCTGGAGGGGCGGGCGGCGCGGTGTCCGCGGCCGTCCCGGGCGCGGCGCCGGCGGCCGACGCGTTTGACGGCGGCGCGGCCGGGTTCGGCGCCGCGCCGCCCGGCGACGACGGCGCGGCCGCCTTTGCCGCGGCGTACGGCGCGCCGCCGCCCGCGCCCGCGTTTGAAGGCGCGGCCGCGGTGGGCGGCGAGGGGGACGTGGCGATGGACGGGTGAGGGAGGGAGTGCGTGGATTTTCGCGCGCCTCGCGCCTTCCCTTGTCCCCTTCCCTCCCCGCGCCCCATGAAACGCATGCATCATTCACAGCTCTCTCTCTATGACCGGAAACCGTGTCCACGAGCGCGGGCGCGGGCGCTGCGCCTCCTCTCGGTCACCCCTTTTTCTTCGCCCCGCCCACCATCCCCTCGGCCGCGAGCACGCCCACGTCCGCCGCCGGCAGCCAGAACCGCAGCGTGACCGCCGACCCCGCCAGCCGCAGCTCGTCTCCGCTGGCCAGCCGCACGCCCGCGCCCTCGTCGCCGCCGCCGAGCGACACGCGCGCCGACGGGGCTTCCGCCCCGTTGACGTGCACCGCGTTCTTGCCCAGCGTGGCCAGCTCCCAGGTAGAGGAGGGCGCGTTCCAGCGGATGGTGCAGTGGCGGCGGGAGAGGACCTTGGTGCCGCCGTCGTCTGCGGACGGAGCGCGCGTCGGCCGAGCCCCGCCAAGCGTCGCCACCTCTCTCTCCTCTCTCTCCCTCCCCCTCTTTCACCTAGCTGCACGTCCACGGTCGACTTGGCCGCCGCGCGGCCGAGCACGACCGCCGGCTTCCTCAGAAAGTGCTCCCACCCGCGCTCGCCCGTCAGCTTGGCGTAGCCGCACCGCGCCAGGCGGGGGTCAGTGGTGGCGGCGGCCATCGGGAGAGGGCGGCCGAGGTTGCGGCGCGGGCAGCGCGCTGCCGGCGCGATTGTGGCCAGCGCCGGCGCCGGCGCGGCGCGCTCGTCAGTCTGCGGACGTGGCGCGATGCGCTGCGCGGGGTGCCTCCCCCCTCCCGCCCCTGCCTTGCCGGCGCGGGCGCCCGGCGCGGCCCCAGGGCGCCGGCCGCTTCCCAATCGCCGCCCGGCGACCACCACCGTCGCCGCCCTGTGGCGCAGGCGCGGCCAATCGGTAGATGCAGCGACGGCCGCCGCCCCCGCGCGGTCGGCGGTCACACTGACGGTGCGCGTGCGCGCAGGCGATACGCCCGCCAGCCTATCCGCGCGCACCGGCGTCGCGGCCGACAAGTTTGTGCTGGCCAATAAAGGTCGGGGGGAGAGAGGATGGCATGTGTCGAGGGAGAATGGCAGCGCGGGCCCTGACGCCACCCTCTCACCTCTCTCTAGGCGACCCCCAACTCACGCCTGGCTCCACCCTGCGCCTCGAGCTCCCGTTCGCCCTGTCTCCCGGCGCCATCGCCGCCGTGCGCGCGCTGGAAGCCGAGGGGGTGGGGGGTAGGGCTGTCGGCGACGATGCAAACGCGGTGGCGACCGCCGCGGCGACGCTGCGCGCGACCACCGCCGGCGTCCCATCCAACAACCTCTACCCACGCCGCGACGGGCGCTCCTTCAGCATGGAGGCCGCGTCCCTGGGCGTGCTCGTCCTCATCGCCGCCGCGCTGGCGAGCCTGACCCGGCGTGCGTGGCGCTCCGCCCAGGAGCGCGCGCGCCGCGACGCGACGACCACACGCGCCGCCGCCTCGCGTGCGGCGGCGCGCGCGGGGGCGTTGCCGAACGCGCTGCCTGTCTGGCTCACCGGGCCCGCCGTGTGGCGCGTGCGGCTGGCGACTGGCGGCGAAGCCAACGTGCCGCTCCCGCCGCCCCCCGACGCCCCCGCCGGCACCGCCGCCACACGCTGCTGGCTCGCGTGGGAGGCGCAAGCCGATGCCGTGGCGTGGGCGGCGTGGCTGGCGGGCGCGGGGCTGGGCGGTGCGGCGTCGGTGCGCGCGGCGCCCGAAACGCTCTCCGAGGAAGCCGCCGCCGCCGGGCGGGAGCTGGTCTACGTGCCCGCGGGCGCGGTGCGGGTGGCGCCCGGCGACGCCGAGGCGTCCGCGCTCGCTTCGCTCGCCGCGCGCGCACACGAACGCCGCGGGGGGGCTGCGATCGTGCGGCCCGAGCTGCGGGTCGTCAGGGAGGACGAGGGCACGCCCAACGGCGAGACCGCCACCATCGTGGCCGAGGAGGTGGCCGTGGAGATCGTCCCGGACGAGCCGCCTGCGCCGTCGCCCACCGGGCGTCCCCCCGCACCCCCTCCACCAATCCTCACCGCCGCCTCAGTCGGCGCGCGGGGCTGGTACCGCACCCTGCCCTTTGTCGTCGTGCCCGTGCTGAGGCTGGACGGGGACGAGGGCTCTCTGCTGGTTCTCCACGGCGTCGGCGCGCGCGGCGGCGCCGACGGCGAAGGGCCCCCCGGCGCGGTCGTCGCGTTTGAGAAGCACGACGACGCCCACCGGCTCGCCCGTCTCTGGCACGTTTCCGGAGCGGGAGCGGCCAACGGCGCCGACATTGGGCGCGTTGTGGCCATCACGCCTGAGCAGCTCGACGAGGCGGCGGCCGAATATGAGGCCGATCCGGTCGTTTTCCGGGCGGGGAGCATGCCGCTGCCGGCGCGGGCCAGCTCGCAGCAGGTGCTGCAGCTGCTGGCAGCTGGAGTTGCGGCCCAGTTGGGGGAGGAGGGGTGAGCGTGCAACCGAACAGGGTGGGTAATTTTTTTTTTGGTTCTGGCCCCACACACACACCCGCGGCGCCGCCGTTGCGGCCGCGCCGCGCGCGCCATGGCCTCCCAGCCGCCGCCGCCGGCGCCGGCCGAGGCGGGCGCGAGCGTGCCGATGCCGCGCGCGCTGCTGCGCACAACGCTCGGCCGCGTCGTTCCTAGTGCGCGTCGACAGGGGAGGCGTGGGGTGCTGCCGGCGTGACGCGGCGGCCCCCAACCGCGACCCCCTTTCCTCCTCCCCCAGTCACCGCCGTTGTCGTCCTGCTCACCTTCATCGACCGCGCCTCCATCGGCCTGGCCGCCCCCTCCCTCATCCACGACGTCGGGCTGACGCGACAGGAAGTGGGGCTCGCGTCGGCGTTGATGTTTGTCACGTACGGCGTGTTCATGATGCCGTCCGCCCTCCTCTTCTCCCGCCTCGGCATCGGGCGCTGGATGGGCGTCATTGTCATCGCGTGGGGCGTCGTCACGGCGGCGACGGCTGCTGCCACGACGCCGGGAGCTCTGTACGCGTGCCGGCTCGCGCTCGGCGCGGCTGAAGCGGGGACGATGCCGGGCTGCTGGTTTCTCCTCTCCCGGTTTGTGCCGGAGAACGAAATGGCGTACGCTTATTCATTCCCGCTTGCTTTCACAGCGGCCGCCCAGGTGATCGGCGGACCGCTCGCCGCCCTTTTCCTCGGGCCGCTGCATAACGTCGGCGGCCTACGCGGGTGGCAGTGGCTGTTCCTCGGGGAAGGTGGGTGTGTGTGCGGTGGGGGTCGAGGGCGGGGCGCCCGGCCCGCGCGCGTTGGGACCCCCGAAAAAACGCCCCGCCGTGGCCGCCCTCAGCCCTCCTCCACCCCTCGCAACATCAGGCTTGCTCACCATCGCCGTCGGCGCGATGCTGCCCTGGTGGATCGACGACACCATTGCGGATGCTGCGTGGCTCGCGCCCGCCGACAAGGAAGTCGCGTCCTCCACGCTCGCGGCCGCCGCGGCCGCCGTCGGCGCCCCGCCCCCCTTCCCAGGCCCTGGACGCCCCCCTCCCGACACCCTAGCCGACTGCGTCCGCGCGGCGGGCGCCGCGTTGCGGGTTTGGCAGCTGTGGGCGCTCGCGGCGGCGATCGCGCTCGTGCAGGTCTCCTTCTTCGGCGTGCTCTTCTTCGCGCCACTAGAGTTGGCATCCGCGTTTGGCTCGGTGCCGGTGACGTATCAAGGGCCAAAAGAGGAGGCGTCGAAAGCTGTCGGGGCGGCGCTCAAATCCGCCGTCGTGTTCGCGCCTTCAGCGGTCGCCCTGGTCGCCGCGTCGCTCGTCACGCGGGCCACGGGCGACCGCGTGTGGACGTGCACGGTGAGCCTTGTTCTGTCGGCCGCGTCGTTTGCCGCGCTCGGCGCGGTGGGCGGGCGGACGCCAGGCGCCGGCCTGGCGCTCCTCACGTGCGGATCTGTGGGTGGCTGTGCCGTCCTCGCGCCGCTGGCCACCTGGCCCCACGCCTACCTGCCACACGGCGCGCCGGTGGCGATGAGTTACTCGGCGTGGAACCAAGTGTGTGGAGGGTGGTGGCGGGGCGGCGTGGGCGACGCGGCGGCGGCGTCTTTGGCGGAGGCCGCCGCCGGCGGCGGGTGCGGCGGCGGTGCGCGCCGCTCGCCAACACCCGACGCCCCCTTCTCCCTCCCCCCCCAGTGGGTCGCCCTCTCCGGCATCGTGGGCCCCTACCTCCTCGGCGCCCTGCCCCGCGCGCCCGCGTTTTATGCGCTGGCAGGGTGCCAAGCGGCCGCCGGCCTCCTCCTCCTCGCGTTTGGCCTGCACGAGAAGCGGGCGGCGCGGCGGGTGCGCGCAGGGACGAGCCTCTGACGCGGGTGTCGGCGCCGCGTCGAACGCGTGCCTCTGCCCTGCTTTGGTTTCTTTCGTTGACCGTCGCCGTTTTCGCCGCTCTTTCTTTCTCTCCCCCTTGGTTTCCTTTTGCCCGCCCCCTCTTTCTTTCTTTCCACGTGACGCATGCGTGCGCATGCGGCGAAGGTCGTGAAATGCGGAAGGTTTTGGGGTGCCGCGTCGGGTGCGGGCGGCCAGCGCGCCTTCACACCGCCCGGCGCGCGGCGGCTCGCCATGCCGCCCGACCCCGCCCTGCTGGCCTCCCCCCCCGCCACGCTCGAGACGGAGGCCGCGCGAGCGCCACGCGGCAAATTGCTGCGCCGCACGCTCCCCATCTGCTGCCTCCTCACCACCGTCACCTACATCGACCGCTCCAACCTGGGACTGGCCGCGCCGACCCTGATTGCAGACGGCGTGGTGACCCGGCTGCAGTTTGGGTGGTCTGCCGCGTCGTTTTTCGTTTCGTACGGCCTCCTCCAAATCCCTATGGCGACCTGCTTCACGACCCGCATCGGCATGGGGCGCTGGTTTGCAGTCACGGTCGGGCTGTGGGGGGCGACCACGGCCGCGACGGCGGCCGTGCGCGGGCCCGGGGAACTTATCGCCTTGCGCGTCCTCCTGGGCCTGTTCGAGGCCGGCACGTTGCCCGGGTGCTACTGCCTGTTGAGCCGGTTCCACACGGTGCGGATGGGGGTGGTGGGGAGGGTGGAGGGCGGGGAGCGCCAGAAAAGAGTCCCGCCACCGCCGCTCGCCCCCGACCCGCCCCCGACCCCCCCCCGCCGCCGCAGCCCGCCGCGATGGCGGTCGTCTACCCGACCATGCTCGTGTTCACCCTGCTCGCCGGCGTCATCGGTGGCCCCCTGGGCGCGGGGCTGATGAAGCTGGACGGCGTCGGCGGCCTGCGGGGGTGGCGCTGGCTCTTCCTCTGTGAGGGCCTCGCGACTGTGGCGTTGGCCGCCGCCCTGCCGTGGCTGGTGCCTGAGTCGATTGGCACGTCAACCTGGCTCACCGCGGACGAAAAGGAAGCCGCCGCGGCCGACGTGGTCGCCGCCGCGCGCGCCGCGGGCGTGCGCGCGCCGGAGACCGGCCTGGACAGAGCGCCCCACGCGCCCGCCGACGCGGAGACGCTGGGGTCTGCCCTGGCCACCGCGGCGCGCGTGCTGGGTGTGTGGCAAATTTGGTGGCTGGGGTCGGCGGTCGTGCTATGCCAGGTGAGGAGAGGAGGAGAGAAAGAGGGAGAGGGGGTCGCCCTTTTCGCGCTTCATCGCTCGGGCGCGCGCCCTCCCGGCTCCTTCCTCGACCCCCGCCCCTCCTCCAGATCGCTTTCTGGGTGCTCGTCTACTACGTCCCCCTAGAAATCGCGTCCGCTTTCGGCGCCGCCACTCCAGTCCCCGGCTCCGACGCGGCCGCCGTCGCGGCGCGCGCGGCCGACGCGGCGCTCAAATCGGGGCTCGTCTTCCTGCCCGCCGCCGCCGCACTCGTCGTGGCCGGCTTGTTGGTGCGGCGCACGGGGGACCGCAAGTGGGCGTGCGCCGCGTGGCTGTCCCTGTCGGCGGTCGGGTTTGCGCTCCTGCCGCTCGCCGGCGGTGCGCTCGGGCCGTCGGCGGGCATCGCGTTGTTGGCCGTCGCGGCCGTTGGCGAGTCTGGGGCCATGGCCGCGCTGTCGACGTGGCCCGCGCCGTACCTGGCGCCGGTGCGGGAGCGGGAGAGGGTGGTGGGGAAAGGAGAGAGGGCGCGCGCGCACGCCGCCCCGACCCCACCCCGTCTCCACTTCTAGGCTGGCGGCCACGTCGCCGCCGCGTACGCGTCCTTCAACTCGTTCTCCGCGGTCGCCGGCTTTGTGGGCCCCCTGGTGCAGGCCGCGCTGTCGCGCGGCGCCGCGTTTTATCTCCTGGCCAGCCTCCAGCTTTCGGCGGCGGTTGTGTTGCTCGCGTTTGGGTGCGTTGAGGACCGAGGAAAGCGTAGCAAGGGCGTGGGGGAGGGCGGGAGCGCGTGAGAAAGCGGGAAAGGGAGCATTCGGATTCTGTTGCACGCGAAAACCTTCTGTTCACCCCGCCAACCCCGCGGCCGCGGCGGCGACCACGCGCGCGTGCTCCGCCCGCCACTTGGCCGCGTCGGCGAGGGCGGCGGCCAGCTGGGCGGACAGGTCGGCGTCGGCGGGCGCGGCCGACGCCGACGCCGCGCCGCCCGCGCCCGCGCCGGCCCCCCAGTCGTCGGCTTCGCCCTCGCCCAGCACGCCGGTGGCGGCCACGCCCCCCGCAAACGGGGTCGAGCCGGCGAGGGCGATGGGAGGGGTGAGCCACGGCTCCGAGCGGTCGCGCGCGAGTTGGGGCGGCTTCATCGGCGCCGCCGACGCGCCACCACCGCCACCGCTCCCCGCGATCAACCCACACGGCAGCACGCCCGGCGGCGGCGCGGCCAGCGCGACGACGCCGCCCGCGGGGCCGCCCGCGGGGGTGAGTTCCCGCAGCGGCGCGCGCGTGCGCGCGCACCACACGCGCACGCTGCCGTCGGCTGAGCCGGTGACGACCAAAGGAGGGGAGGATGGCGGGGCCAGCGCACACGTGACGGGGCCGGCGTGGCCGCGCAGCGCGGCGGCGACGCCGCGCGGGAGCGGGGCGTCGCCGCCGCGGACGCCGCGGTCGCCGCCACCCTCGCCGCCGCCGACCAAGTCGACCTCATACACAACCCCGTCGTCGCACCCGGCGTACGCCGCGTGCTCGCCCGCGTCGAGTGCGAGGCAGCGGGCGGGGGAGGGGAGGGCGACGGAGAGGAGGGCGGCGCCTGACGCGGCGCAGAACACGCGCACGCTCGCGTCCAGGGACGCCGTGACCGCCAGCGGGCCAGTAGATCCCGCGGCCGCGACGACGGCGGTGACGGGCAGGGTGTGGGCGGGCCAGGCGTGGCGCGGGGAGGGGGGGGTGGCCGCGCCGGCGTCGGCGACGGCGGCTATGTCCCACGCCGACGCCACGCCGTCCCCGCCCCCGGTCAGCAGCCAACTGCCATCAGGTGCAAACGCAATCGCCCCCGCGGGGCGGTAGTGCGCGCCCCACGCGCGCAGCAGGCGCCCCGTCGCGCCCTCCCACAACCACACGGCCCCGCTGGCGCCGCCGGCGGCGACCAGCGCGCCGCACGGCGTGCACGCGACGCAGAGCGCGGGTTCGGGAGGAAAGGAGCGGCCGGAGGGGGCGTCCCGGCCGAGAGACCAAGCGACGACCGGCCCGCGGCCGGCCTGTGCCGCGTGCACTGTCGCCGGCGCCCCCGTCGCCGGCGCGCCGATGGCCAGCCCGTTGGGCGTGCCCGTGTTGCCGCGCAGGGCGGCGAGCTGGGTGCCGGTGGTGGCGTCCCTAAAGAGGAGAGGAGGTGGGCGGGTCGGCTAGCGCGCCCGCCTCCCTCATCCCCACTCCCCTCCTAGTTGGCCGCTTACCAGACAGTTATCGCCGATTCTTTGCCGTCGCACGCCGCGAGCACGACGGCGGGCAGGCCGCCGCGGCGCGGCGGCGGCGCGGCGGCCGCCATCGGGGGGGAGGGGCGGCGCCGGCGCTGGGAAGGAGGGCGCGAATGGGGCGCCAGGCGTCGACCGCGCCGGGATTGGGGCGGCGGCCGAGTGTGAAAGGCCGCAACTACCCCTCTGTCTGCCTCTCTCTTGTTTTTCTTTTCTTCACACATAGACCGCCGCCCGCGCGGAGACCGCGTCCGCCTCTTGTGCAGCCGCCACGGCGGCGGCCGCCGCTTTGGCGGTGAGGGAGGCGGCCAAGGCGCCGGCGCCAGTTGCAGCCGCGACCGCGCGCGCTGCGGCTGCGAGCGCGGCGACGCCGCGCGGCGCCGGCGCGCCCGCGGCCTCGTCCGCCAGGGCGAGCACTAGAGTGGGGGATTGAGTCGCTTGCGCGGCGGAGAAGTGGGCGGCGGCGACGCCGGAGAGGGCGACGCCGGCGGGGAGCGGGGTCGCGGACGCGGACGCCGCCGCCGCCTCCAAAGCCGGGCCCGCCGACGTGGCCAGGCTGTACACGGTGTCGGGCGAGGGCGTGCCGGGGATGGCGTGGGCCTAGGGGAACAGGGAGAGGGGGTGAGGAAAAAGGCTCGCGCACCGCCCCGCCCGACCCTTCGACTCCTCCGCTCACCGGCAGCGACGCCAGCACGACCGCCGCCCCCGGCCGCGCGGCGGCCGCCAGCGCGGCCGCCAGGGACGCGGCGCGCGCGTCGGGGACGCGGTGTTGGCAGAGGGCGACGAGCGAAAGGTCAGCGCCGCGTTCCCCTCCTTCTCCTCCTTCTCCAACCCAGAACATGCAGCACGACGCGTCGCCGGGGCCTGCCGGCAGTGTGTTGCCCGCCAAGGAGGCGCCGGGCAGGACCAGAGCGCCGGCGAGCTGAGAGGAGGAAGGAAGCGGGGGCGTTGGCCGACCGTCGACGGTTGCCCGTCTCTCCTCTCTCGCGCATCTTCTTCCTTACCCGGCCGGCGTCGCACGCAGGGCGTAGCAGCGCGCACGCCTCGGGGCTGACGGCAAAGACCTGGGGAGGGGGAGAGGGGTCGGGACGCCGACGTGCCGCAGACTACCGGCGGTTCCCCCTCCCCCACCACGCACCAACAGCGCCGGTGCCAGCACGCCATCCCGCATGCGGGCCTTGGTCTCCGGCGTCCACTGTGGGAGGGCGGGGAGGGCGCGTGAGCCTACGATGGCGCGCCCCCGATCACCCGCGCCGCCCCGCCCCACCTCCGCTCTCCCACTCCTCACCAGCGCCACCGGCGCCTCGCCCGCGATGCGCGCGCCCTCGGCCTCGGCGTCGGCCTCCTCCTCCTCGCGCAGGGTGCGCCCCACAACGTCCGCGGTCAGCGGGTCGGGGTCCATGGTGCAGGGAGGCGGGCGGGGTGCGGGAGTGGGAGTGGGAGCAAGGGAGAAGGGGCGAGAGAGAGGGGATGGAGCGGTGTGTTGCGTTTGCGGCGCCGCCCGCCCAACCCCCTCGCTCCTCTCTCTCTCAGCACGCGCCGCACGGCGGGTCGTCCAGTACCCCCACCGGCGCCGGCGGCGCCAGCGTGTCCAGGTCGACCGTCGCGCGCAGCGCGGAAAAGTCCTCGAAAAAGGCGCGGATGTGGGCGTGCGCGTGCTCCACGTCGCTCACGCCGGCCATCTCCCGAATGGAGTGCATCGACAGCTGGGGCGCGCCCACGTCGACGGCGGCCACGCCCAGGCCGGACGCGAGGATGGGGCCGATGGTCGACCCGCACGCGAGGTCGGAGCGCACGCAAAACTCTTGCGACGGGACGCCGCGCCGCGCGCCGACCTCGCGGAAGAGGGCGGCGGACGTCGCGTCCGTCGCGTAGCGTTGGTTGGCGTTGTGCTTGATGACGAGGCCACCGCCAAAGAGGGGGCGGTGGTCGGGGTCGTGCCGGTCGGCGTAGTTGGGGTGGACCTACGAAAGAAGAGGGTCGACGTTAGGGGGGGTGTTCTACGGTTGGGGTCCTCGACCTCTCTCTCCTCTCCTCCCTCCTCCCTCACCGCGTGCGCCATGTCGGCCGACACCAGGAACGACGCCTGCAGCGCGCGCACGACCGCGCCCTCCGCGTCGGGGCCGGCGAGGGCGCGGGCAATCCGAAAGACGGCGTCGCGCATCACGGGGCCGCCCGCGCCTTGGGCGGACGCCGACCCCACCTCCTCGTGGTCGAACAGGGCCACAGCAGCGACAGCGGGCTCCTTGTCCAACGCGTCGCCGGCGCCGGTCCCAAAGGCGTCGATCAGGGCGGTGACGGCAACGTAGGTCATGGCGAGGTTGTCGAGGCGGCCGACAAACACAAACTCGTTGTACGCCCCGCCAATGGCCCCGCGCTGCGTGTCGCACACGTTGAGGTCGAAATCCACTATGGATTCGACCGGGACGCCGGCCGCGTCCGCGACGGCGGCGAGGAGGGCCGGGTGGTGTTTGGGGGTCGGCAACGCGCCGCCCCCACCCCCCTCGTTCGCCACGGCCGCCACCCGCGACGCCAGCACCGGCACCACGTGCGCCTGCTTGTTGGGCGCAAACCCCTTGTCCGCCAGCTCGCGCTGCAGGTGGATGGCGAGCATCGGGACGCGGAGGAGCGGGCGGTCGACCGCGACGAGGCGGGCCGTGATTTTTCCGTCCCCTCCTTTCACCAGCACCCGCCCCGCCACCGTCAGGTCCCGGTCAAACCAGGTGCTCCAGAGGCCGCCCCCGTACGGCTCCACGTTGACCATGGCGTAGCCAGCGCGCGCGCCGGCCGACACGGGCTTCAACTTGAGGCACGGCGAGTCGGTGTGCGCGCCGACGACGTGGAACCCGTTGCCAGCTTTGTACCCGCCCCCCACCGCAAACGCGACGAGCGTGGACCCGCCCCGGGTGAAGTAGTAGCGGCCGCCGGCGCGCAGCGCCCACGCGTCGGTCTCGTGGATGCGGGCAAAGCCGGCGGCGTCGAGGCGGGACGCCGCCACCGCGACCGCGTGGTACTGGGTCCAGGACGCGTCGATGAAGGAGAGGAGGTCGGCGGCGCGGGCAGAGGCGGCCGGGGACGGGGTCGGGGGCGCGGGCGGCGCGCCCATCGCGGGCGACGACGCGGCCGCGCGGGCGATCGTGGGGCGGCGGCTGGCGATGGGCGGCGGCCGGGCGACCAGGGCGCTGCGAGCCGCGCGGAGCATGGAGAGTGGGTGGGGGAGAGCGGGCGGGCCGACGGCCCTCTACGCGCCCGCGCTCTTTGTCTGTCTCACACCTCGCGCCAGTCGACGTCAATGACCCCGCCATCGCCCATACTGCCGCCACCATCCCCGCTGCCGTCCAGGGCGATGACGCGGCCCGCGGGCGTGCGCACACGCACGCGCACCGCCCCGCCCGCGTCTGTCGCTTCAACAACGCCCGCGCCGTTCGGCCCCGCGACCGAGAACTGGATGGTCGTCGTTTTTGTCGCGACGCCGTTGACGATCGCGGTCGCCCCGGACTGGGAGGAGACGCCGGGCACTTGCCGCACGCTCCCGCCAAACTCGGCCGCCACGCGCGCGTCGCGCGCCGCGGCGGCCAGGGCCGTCGCTTGCAGGTCGGCCGCGGCGGCGGCTTGGGAGGCGAGCGCGTCGCCGACGCCCTGGAGGGCGCGGCCGAGCAGGCCCCCGACCACCGCCCCCAGTGGCCCAGCCAGCGCGCCACCGCCCAGGGCGCCACCCAGCGGCCCGCCCAGGGGGCCGGACAGAGGCCCGCGCCGGTCGGCGGGGCGGGAAGGAGGCGCCGCGGTGTCGCCCTTCGGCGCGACGAGACCGCCGACCGCGGCCGACACCGACCGCCCCAGCTTGGTCAGCGCGCCCTTGGCCACGGTGGCTGCATCGGCCACGATGTCGGACCAGGGCTTGTCCGCCTCGTCGTCGGGGCGGGCCGCGAAGCAGCGGGCGGAGCGCGGGCGCGGCGCCGCGCGGCGACCACCGGCCACAGCGCGCACGGCGGGCGCGGCTCGCGCGATGAGCGCGGGGCGCGCCAGCATGCCGGGAGGAGCAACCGCCGGCGGAGGGGTGCGGGTGTGTCGCCGGCATCGGGCGCGCCTCGCTGGCCACTCTGCTTCATGCCCACCGCGCGCCCGCCCCCCATGCTGCGCGCCGCCATGATCGCTGCCTCGCGCTCCCTGGGGTCGGCCCGGGCGGGCGCGCCCGCCGCCGCACGCGCCGCGTCGCGGCTCGCCGCGCGCGCGGCGCGCCCGCCCGCGCCCGTCACGATGGACGAAAAGGTGTGAGAGTGTGGGGAGTGGGGGAGGATGGGGGCCGATTGGGCGCGCGGCGCGCTGGACCGCGTGCCGACGCGCCGTTCCCGCCCGATCCCATCTCTTCTTTCCGCTCCTGTAGGCCAAAGCCGTCGACGCCGTCGTCAAGGACATCAACGCCCGCTTTGGCAAAGGGTCGATCATGTTCCTCAACTCGGCCCCGGAGAAGATGTATGAGGAGAGGGGAGAGAGCAACGGGGGCCGGGTTTTCGCGCCGACGCCGCCGCCGACGCCACCACCCCTCCTCTCTCCTCCAGGGAAACCATCTCCACCGGCGCCCTCACCCTGGACGTCGCCCTGGGTGGCGGCCTGCCCAAAGGGCGCATCGTCGAAATTTTCGGCCCCGAGTCGTCGGGCAAAACCACCGTCGCCCTGCACGCGATCGCCTCGGTCCAAGCCGCCGGCGGCCGGGCCGCCCTCATCGACGCGGAGCACGCGTTCGACCCCGCGTACGCGCGCGCGGTCGGCATCGACCTGGAAACGCTGCTCGTCTCCCAACCCGACTGCGGCGAGACCGCGCTGGAGATCGTCGACCAACTCATCCGCTCCGACTCGTTCGACCTCGTCGTCGTCGACTCGGTCGCCGCCCTCACCCCGCGCGCCGAGCTCGAGGGCGAGATCGGGGCGGCGACGATCGGGCTCCAAGCGCGGCTGATGTCGTCCGCGCTGCGCAAGGTGGCGGCCAACGCGTCGCGCGCGGGGACGACCGTGCTCATGATCAACCAGCTGCGCATGAAGGTCGGGGGGGGGGGGGGAGGGGCCAGACCCCGGCGCCGACCCGCGCCGCGCCCGCCCCCCGCCCCGCGCCCCCCAGGTCGGCGTCCTGTACGGCAACCCCGAGACCACGCCCGGCGGCAACGCCCTCAAATTCTACGCGTCCGCGCGCGTGGACGTGCGGCGGAAAGCCGCGATCGAGGGGCCGGCGGGCGGGGCCAACGTCGGGATCCGCGTCCGCGCCAAAGTGGTGAAGAACAAGTGCGCGCCGCCGTACCGCCAGGCGGAGTTCGACATCCTGTTCAATTCCGGCATCAGCGCGCTGGGGTGCTTGCTCGAGGCGGCCGAGGCGGTGGGCGTCGTCGAGCGGCGCGGCGCGTGGTTTTTCTTCGGCGAGGCCCGCCTGGGGCAAGGGAAGGAGAAATCGATCGCCGCCCTCACCGCCGACGCCGAGCTGCGCGCCACCATCGAGGCCGCGACGCGCGCCAAACTGGGCGCGCCCGCCGCGGGCGAGGCCGCCGTGCCGGCGCTCGCACCGCCGGCCGACGCCAAGGTGGGGGCGTCCGCGGACGACGAGGAGGAAGAGGAGACGGCGTGAGGGGCGGGGTGGAGGGAGGATGCTTTGCGGGGTGTGTAGCAAGTGTGAGCGTCGAGAGAAAGCAAGCAGAAAAACTAGACTAGAAATCAAACCCCTCGCCCTGCCTCGCGCCGCCTCCTCCGACGCTCACGCCACCGCCCGACTGCAATGCAGCGTCCAGGGCGCGCTTCTTGGCGCGCACGGCGTCCAGGGCGTCTGTGAGGCCGGGCGCCTGCGGGTCGCGCAGCGGCACGGCCGCGACGAGGCCTTCCAGCGCGGCCGCCGCTTTGGTCGCCCGGTCGCTGATGCGAGGGCCGCCAGGAGCCGCCGCGAGGGTCGTCGCCGCGCGCGCCGAGCCGAGCGCGGCGCCGAGCTCGCGCCCGATCGCGAATCCGTGCGCCGCGCCCAGGGCCGCGCCATCGGCCAGACCCAGGCGGCGGCCGTCGCTAGAGGAGGAGGGGTGGGTGGGCAGAGAGCGAAAGGGCGCTGGCAAATGCCGCCCGGCCCTGTCTCCTCTCACCGCTCGCCGTCGGCGAATCCTTCCGCCGTCTGGGCGGCCTCCAGGTCGTGCGCCGCGTCGAAGGCGTCGGCGGAGGCGCCGGCCATGTTGGGGGACGGGAGAGAGTACGAGACCGCGCCGCCGGGTCTCTGCCGCTTCACCCTCGATCAGTGGTGCTCTGCTGACACGGCGGGCGTCGGTTTGGTGCGTGGCGAAATGGAATGGGGCCACGGAGGAAGGTTGGGAAGGGGAAGAAAAGGCGGAAGCCGGGGCGAGCGGGGTCGGCCCGCGCCCGCCCCCACTCCCTCCCTCACTCGCGCCCCCGACCCCGGCGCGGCGGCGACGGCTCGTGCGCCGGCGACAGCAGCAGGTCGTGCGCCGCGGGCGAGCGCGGGGCGGTGGACGCGGGCGGCCGCGGCGGCGTCGCCGCCCCGTCGCAGCTGGCCAGCGAGGGCGCGGCCAGGGACCCCGGGGCGGTCACCATGGCGGGCGAGTCGAGCGGTGAAGTCAGAGGGGGCGTGGGCGGCCGCACGGGCGGAGGCGGCACCGGCGGCGAGTCGGACTGCGAGTCGAGCGTGGACGCGCCCTCCTCCTCGTCCGACGCCTCCTCCTCTTCCGCTGCCGACGCGAACGCGGCCCGCAGCGAGCGGGCGGCCGCGACGGGCGCGGCCAGCACGGCGCGCAGGGGCGACGCGGGCGGTGCGTAGCGCGGCGCCTCGGCCGCCGACGCCGCCTCGGCGGCCGCCGCCGCGCGCCGGGCCTGCATCTCGGCCAGAGCAGCCTCGGCGGCGGACCCAAAGCCGTAGGACACGGCGACGGGGGGGGGAGGAGGTGGAGGAGGAGGCAAGGCCGCCGCCTCGCCCGCCCCGTCGACCGCCACCGCGGGAGGCAGCGCCCCTGCGTCCACCCCACCACCCACCCCCGGCACCGGCGGCCACGCGCGCCGCGGCGCCAGCCCGAGCGCGACCGCGGCGTCGGCCGCCGGCCGCACTTCCGGCAACCGCGGCGGCAGGCGCGAGCAGCAGACCGCCACCCAGTTGCGCGCACACCCGCGCTCGTACGGGTTGTGGCGCGAGTGGCGGCCGGAGCCGCCGCCGCGGCCGCGAAAGTGTTCGTACGTCGTCGTCGCGTTGGACGCGAGGTAGGTGTGGAACCCGCTCAACCCCCCCACGAACGCGAGCGCGAGCAGGCAGTAGAACGCCAGGGCCAGGGCCCACGGCTCGCGCGCGACGGCGAGGGAGATGTTGCCCAGCGCGCGCGCGCGGTCCGCCAACCTCGCCCAGCACAGGGCTTGGACGGCCACGCAGAGCCCCGCGGTCACGTATACAAACGCCAGAAAGAACCGGTAGTTGCGCGCGCCGACGCACTGGCCGACCCAGGGGCAGTGATGGTCGAACCCGCGGACGCAGTTGTCGCACACGGCGCAGTGCGACGTGCGCGGCGGCCGGTAGTGCGCGCACGTGGCGCACCACTTTAGGGTGATGGTGCCCCCGTTCTCCAGGGTCACCGTCGGCGCGGGCGGGCGCGGCGGCGCCCACGCGTCGGGCGGCGGGACGGCGCGCGGCACGAACCCCGGGTCGGCCGTCGCGGCGGCCGCGAGCGTGCCCATGGAGGCGGCCAGGAAGAGGGCGACGATGAGGGTCTGCCACCAGGGGAGGGCGGGCGACATGAGGGCGAAGAAGACGACTGCAAAGCGGGGGGGCGGGTCGACTGGGCCGCGCCCGCGGCGCCCACCGCTCGCCCCGCCTCCCACTCCTCTCACCCGACGGGCCCGCGATGAGGACGACGGAGCCGAGCAGCGACTTCCAGTCGGGGCCTGGAGGCAGAGAGGGGCGGGAGGGTCGGCGGCGGGGGGAGACGCACCCCAACCCTTCCCACCGCCCTCCTCCCACTTCCGCCTCACCGATCGCGACCCGGCCCCCGCAAAACAGCCAGTGCAGGCCCGCGTTGTAGCCGCGCCGGCGCGCGGCGCGCACGGCCTTGGCCGGGGGGATGGGGGCGGGGGGAGGCGGCGGCGCGGGCGCCGACCTCTCTCCCGCCTCGGCGGCGGCCAGGGCTACATCGGCCTCGGGCTTGAGCGGGAGCGCGGTCATCGCTGGGCGTCGAAAGGGGCGCGCGTCTCACGGCGCAGCCATCGGTCGCGCCGCGGGCGGACGCCGGGCCGGCGGGTGCGTCGGCGGAGGCCGGCCTCGCGTCGCCCTGCGCGCGAGGGGGGCGGCGCGGCCAGACGGCGGCGCGGTGGTGTGTGCCCGCGCCGCAAGCCCCCACCGTTGCCACAACTGCGGCCGCGCGCCCTCTTAACGCCCCCTGAGGGGGCCGCCCGCTCGCCCCCCAAGCGGCCGCGCGCCGCCCCGCACGACGTCGAGTCGCGTGCGCTCCACCGCGCGCGGCACGCGCCGCGCGACGCCGCGGGCGAGCTCTGCCTGAGCGCCACGCTTCGCCCGTCTCCAATGTCGACCAGCGACGCCGTGCCCGTCGACTGGGAGGCGGCCGCGGACGAGGCGCCGGTGCGTGGGGGCGGAGGCCGCGCGCCCTGGCGCCACGCGCGCCGCGGCACCGCGCGTGGGGGGCGCGCGCGAGGCCGCCATGCCCGCCCGCGGCGCCCCGGCGCCGTCCAACGCGACGCCCGAGGCGGGAGCCGGGCGCCGAACCGCGGCGCGCCCCGTGGGGAGCCGCCTCCGACGCGCCCCACCCCCTGCTTCCCAGCTCCCGCCCCGCGCCCCCTCCCCCCCCCTCCCCCGCCCCACCTCCGCCGCGTCCTCCGGCGACCTCCTGTGCGCCGTATGCCTCGACACCATCCCCCTGCCCGCCCTCGCCACCCTGCCCGGCTGCGACCACGCCTACTGCGCGCCCTGCATCCTCGCCTGGGCGATGGCGGCGACGGCGGCCAACCCGGTCGCGGGCGGCGGCGCGGCGTGTGGCGACGCCGCGCCGTGCCCGCAGTGCAAGGCGCCGTTCACGTCTGTGGTGACGCACCGCCGCCTCGACGGCTCCCTGACGGAGGAGCCGGCGGAAGAAAGCGTGTGCCTGCTCGTGCGCGCGCGCTGGTTCCTGGACGGGCGCGAAGCGGCGGCCACCGACGCCGACGCGCGCGGCAAAGCCGCCGCGCCGCCTCCGCACTGGTCGGACGACGACGAATACGACGACGAGGAGGAGGACTACTATTTCTCCGCCGCCGCGGGGCGCGCGCGCGTCGTGCTGGGCAACCGCCGGTTTGGCGATGGCGGCGTGTTGGCCGCCGGCCGCATGCGCGCCCGCCCCGCGGCCGCGGCCGCCCGGGGCGGCAAGGGCAAGGGCAAGGCGGGGCCGGCGGAGGCGGCGGCCGCAGCGAGCGCGAGCGCGGAAAAGGGGCGCCGCGCGCGGCGCGCGGAAAAGCGCGGTGTGTCGGGGCCGCCCCAGCGCGGCGCGTCCGCGTCGGCGGCGGTCGCGGCCGCGGGCTCGGCCGCGTGCGGGCGATAGTGAGGGTGGCGGCGTGCCGCCTCGCCCGTTTTCTTCCCGCGCCCCGCCCGAACGATTGTACCCCCTTCCCCGACCCCCGTCGCCCGCCATTTTTTGACGCCTTGTACCCCCCCCGGCCCCGGCCCGACGACCGCCGCCGCGCCCGCGGGCGCGAGACGAGAGAGGAGAGACCCCGCCCCGCCCTCCCCGCGCACACACTTGAGGCGCTGCCTGTCAACCCTTCCCTGCACCATGGATCATGAGGGCGTCTCTCTCATTCACACGCGCACGCAACCGTCTCTCGCTCCGGCGGGGCGGTCTCACTCTCCCCTGGCCGCCCAAACACTGTCGCTCCGCCGCCCTCCCGCTCAAAACCCTTCCAGCTGGGACCACGCCTTGGTCAGCGTCCAGAAGACAGCCAGCACGGTGGCGAGGGTCTGGAGAAGGGATGGGAGGGGCGGGAGGGAGGGTGGGCGGGCTCTCGCGCGCGTTCCTTGTCCGCGCCGCCGCCACCCCTCTCTCCGCCTCCCACCAGCGCGTCCCGCATCGTGGAGTCGTCCTGCTGGAAGAACTTCGTCGGGTCGGTCGGGTCCGCTTGAATGTCCGGGCCGGCGTCTTCATCGTACGAGGAGAGACTTTCCAGGAACGCCGCGCCGCCGCGCGCGACGTCTTCGCCCGCGCGCGCCACCGTCCACGCCGCGCGCGCCGCGGTGGCGGGCAGGCGGGCGGAGGCGGGCGTGCGGGACAGGTTCCACGCCTCGTCGTGCGTCGAGACGCGGCCGGTGACCTGGTCGGGAGAGGAGGGCGGCGTCGGGAGGAAAGAAGCGCGCGCGGCGGCCGCGCGCGCGCGCGCCGCCCGCGCGCCCGCCCGCCCCCTCCCTCCCCACACCTGGTCCAAGCTGTACGTGGACGTCACGTCGGCGGCAAACGGGGCGCCGTTGACGGTTCCGGCGACGCTCCAAGAGATCGCCACAGTGCGGCGGTCGGCAAAGCGGATGCCGTCGATCGACACCTCCGGCGCCACCACCAGGTCGACCACCCAGTCGCGCTCGTAGCCGGCGACGCCGGTGAAGCGGCGGCCGCCAGCGTCGCGGACCGAGACGGCAGGGGCGTAGCGCGAAAGCGTGACACGGCGGCGCAGCAAATCTCTGGCCAGCGTCCGCGCGGTTCCTTCGCAGACCGGTGAGACCGTGCAGGCGTCGCCGTCTGCGTCCCCGGAGCGTGCGACGCCCGCGATGGGCAGCGCGTCCACGTCGTCGAGCGTCGACGCGCGCACGGCAGGCACCGCGCGCCGCACAGGTGGGCGGCATGAGACGCGCGCGGGCGCGCGGGAGGGCGGCGCCAGCGGGCGGGGCGGCGCGGCGGCCCACATCGCGGCGGGAAGAGTGCGCGGACGACGCGACACTCTTCGCGCCCACCATGCGGCTCTCGCTCGCCGCCCTGGCCCTGCTGGCCCTGGTGGCTGCCGCCGCCAGCTCCGCGGCCCCGCTGGAGGACCAACTGTTCGACGACGAGTACGATCTCTACGCGGAAGGCGAGCAGAGTATGGGGGCGGGGGCGCGGGGGGGCTGGATTGGGGCGGGAGACCGTCGCCCGGCCGGGCTCGGGTGCGGCGTCAAGTTGCCCGCCCGCCGGGGCCGGGAGAGGGGTGGCGCGCGGGCGGACGGCGCGGGCCTGCCCGCTCGAGTGCGCGCGATGGCCGCCCGCGCGCTGGCGCTGCCTCACGCGGCCCTCCCACCCACCCCTGCACAGGCTACGACGAGCCCTGGCTCGATGACTTTGACGACGAGGTGCGGGAGAGGACGGGCGGGGCGGGAAAGGCGCCGCGCGCGCCCCTCCCTTAAAAACTCGAATCCCAATCCGTCCCGTCTCTTCCTCAGATCGACGCGTCCGACGTGTACGACGACATGGAGGACGATTATGACTTTATTGCGGACGCCGGCGCGCCTGCCGCCGATTGCGAGCTCGACGCGGCGGGCGTCGCCGTCTTTTCGTCCGGCCCTCCTCCCTGCCCCGTCGTCGTGGCCGGCGCCGACGCCCGCCTGGCCGAGGCCGCCAAACCGGTCGACGGCACGTACGCCCCCGCGGGGTGCCACGGTGGCCGCCCCCTCTACGTGCGGCAAGCGGCGCCCGGCGACCCCCCCTCCGCCCCCCTGCGCGTGCTCTGGTACTCGACCGAGTTTCACGATTGGGACCTGACGGTCGGGGAGGAGCCGAACCCGGTGAGGGAGAGAGAGGAGAGGGCTGCGCGCGCGCGCACACGCTGCCGCCACTACCACCGCCACCACTCACCACTCCCCTCCCTCCTCTCCCCTCCTTTAGGACGACATCGCCATGTACGGCGGCCGCGGCGGGCGCGAGCCGCGCCCTCAGGCCGCGCCCGCCGGCTCCTGGCGCCTGGCGGCCGACCTCCAGGCCGCGACCGCGGCGGGCGGCTCCGCCGACGGGTACACGGCGACCGAAGTGACGGTGGCCTGTGCGGCGGGCAGCGAAGAGACAGCGAAGGGCGCGGGCGCCGGGGCCACTCAACCCCCCTCCTCGCGCCGCCCCACGCCGCTGCTCACGGATGCCGAGATGACGGCCCAGTACTCGGCCGTCTACGCGCGCGCCCGGCGCGCGCGCGCGGCGTCCCGCGGCGCCACGCTCGCCGCCGTCCCTGTCGGCGCGCTCCTCTTTGCCGCCGCGGGCGCCCTGGTCGGCCTGCCCTGGGCCGCGTCCCGCGCGGCGCGCCGCAGGCGCGTGGCGCGCGGGCGGGGCGAGGCGGCGGCGGTGGCGGGGGCCGCGCCCGGTGTCGCGGGGCTCCTCTTTGGCGTCAAGCGCGACCACGCCCAGTGATGAGGGCAACAGGCGCGTGCAGGCATTTGTGTGACGCGGTTGTGTCGCGGCGTTTGGTGGCTGCGACAGGGACGTGACACGTGTTTTTGGGGGGGGACAAAAATCGACTCTCACTCGTCTCCCCTACGCCGCCCACCCCACCGGATCCGCCAGCGCATACTCCGGCAGGTCGTACGCCCGCCCCCGCTCATCGTACAGCGTGACCGGGGCGCCGGGAGGCGACACGCCGCCTCTCTCCCCGGGCGCCGCGCGCCCAGTCAACACGCCCGCCGCGTCCAGCACCACCGCCGCGCCGGCGACATCCTCACACTCCGCCGCCGCTTTCAGGGCGTGCCATATCACCGCGTCGCCGCCGTAGTGCGGCGCGGTCTCCCAAAACTCGGCCCGCATCGCGGCCAGCTTGGCGGGGGTCAGGCCGGGGGGGGCGGTCCAGGCGGGGCGGGCGGCCGGCCAGCGCGGCGGCTCGGGTGGGCGGGGCGGGCCCGAGAAGCACGCCCCCATTCGGGGGAGAGAGACTGAGAGCAAGCACCAGCGCGCCGCCACCACTCCCGATGCTAGACGTGCCCCCCGACCGCGGCGTGCTCGATGAAGCGGGTGCGCGTGCGATCGGTCGACCCGGCGGCCGAGCCAACCGCCGGCCCCCGCGCGCCGACGCGGACCCCCCCTCTTCTCTCTTAGCCGTCTGCGCCGCGGGCGGCGCCCCCACGCCCGCCCGCGATGGCGTGACCATCGGCGGGTGGACGGTGACGTCGCGCAAGGGCGCGATGGCTGGCGCGCCCGGTCTCGACGCTGCGCGCGCGGCGCTCGGCGGGCCGCCCGCGCTCCCCGAGCAACTGTTTTCAGACGCCCGCCTCACGGCGACGCACGCGGCGTCGGGCGTGACGCTGAGCTTCTGCGCGACGGGCGCGCTGAGAGCGTGGCGCGCGGCTGCGCGGGACGCGCCGCGCGTGCCCGCCGCTGCCGCGTGGCGCGCGGCGCGCGCCAAGGAGATCCGGGACGCGGGTGCGCCGACTCTGGACTACGATTGGACGTTCACGGCGCCGTACAAAGGGGATTTGAGTGGCGGAGGAGGCAGCGCCCCGGCGCGCTTCACCCCCACCCCGTCCCGCCTCGACCGCGCCCCCCTGACCGCGCGCGACCCCATCCTCTACTGGGACGACGTGCCCCTGTTTGCGTCCGAGCTGGATGACTGCGGGGCGGCCAGTGCGGGGGTGCGGGTGCGGGTGATGCCGTCGTGCTGGTTTGCGCTCGCGCGCACATTTGTGCGCGTCGACGGCGTCCTCGTGCGCCTGTACGAGTGCCGCGTGCTCGCGTCGTTTGATGCTGCCTGTGCTTCCGCGCCCCCTGTCGTCACGCGGGAGTGGCGCGCGGTGGAAGGCTCCCTCTCCGACCTCGCCGCGTCGGGCGCGCCCGGCGGCGGCCCGGCGTACGCCGACGCGGACGCGGCGGCCGCCGCGCTGGCCGCGGTCGCGCCCGTGGGCGTCGTGGCGTTTGAGACGGAGGCGCTGGAGCTGGGGTGAAGGGGGGGAGGGAATTGACAGAGAGAGGGGGGGGCGCGCGCTTGCAGCATTCACGCAGGCACCGCGGCCGGCAAACGAGAATACGTTATCGTCAGCCTTGCACAGCCAACGCAGCCGCGCACATGCCACCGCCACCACGACGCCTTGTTCCTCACTCGGCGGGCGGCGCGCCCGCGGCCGCGGCGGCGGCTTCAAACCTCTCCAAATAACCCGCCACGAACGCCCTGGACGCGTGCAGCGCGGTCGCAGTCACGTCCGCGTCGGCGCGCGCGGCGGCGGCCTCCTTTTCGGCCGCTTCCGCGCGCTCGAGCGCGGCGGCAAGCGCGGCGTCGCCGCGCTGCGCGCCGGCGCGCGCGGCCGCCGCCGCGTCCACGACCGCCTTGTCGGCGCGCGCGGTCGCGTCGGCGGCCGCCCCCCGGGCAGCATCCCGCTCGGCGGACGCGGCGGCCGCCGCTGCCTCCGCGGCCGCCGCGCGCTCCGCCACCGCGTCGGCCACCCCCGCCGCCGCCGCCGCCGTGCTCAGCTCGGCGCGCGCCTCGGCCGCGTCCCGGCGCGCGGCGTCGGCGGCGGCGGCGGCGGCGACGGCGTCGGCGCGGGCGGCGTCCCGGTCGGCGAGCGCGGACGCGGTCGCCGCCGCGGCGCCCGCGCGCACGTCGTCGCGCGCCGTCGCCGCCGCCGCCGCCGCCTCGAGCGCGCGCTCCAGGAGCTCGCTGGCGGCCGCGGCTTCCGCGGCGGCGGCCTGCACCAGGGCGGACGCGTCGGGCGTGGCGGCGGCGAGAGCGCGCGTGGCGGCCGCGTCGGCGGCGGCGGCGTTGGCCGCGGCTTGCGCCTCGGCCAACGCTTTTTTCAATGTTTCGGCCTCGCCGCGGGCGGCGTCGGCGGCCGCCCGGGCCTCAGCGGCCTCGGCCGCGCTCGCGTTCGCGCCACCCCGCCTCTCCCCCCCTTCCATCAGTGTCTCCAGCCGCGCGCTCGCCCGCAGCAGCGCCGCCGCTTCGTCCGCGTTGGCCAGCGCCCGGGTGGCGACCGCCTGCGCGCGCCCGGCTTCCGTCTGCCAGCGCTTGGCGGCCGCGACGGCGTCGGCCAGGGCGGCCTCCTTGGCCTTCAGAGCTTCGCCCGCGTCTTCCAACGCTCTCGTTTTCGCGTCCAGCGAGCGCTGCAGCAGGTCGGTGTCAGGGGATGCGGGAGGAGTAGGAGGCTGGGGCTCAGGAGGAGAGTCGGGTCCGGGGTCGGGCGCCGCCGGCGCGCTCGGCCACCACCCCCACACGCCGGCCCCCGCCCTCACCGCCACTGGCGCAGGGCGACCGCCGCCAAAGCCGACCGCGGGCGGCTTGGACGCCGACGGCTTGCCCGCCGATTTGGCGGCGGCGGGCGGCGCCGGCGCGCGGCAGGGCGGCGCGCCGGGGCGCGGCGCCAGGCCGCGCGGCGCGGCGCGGGCGGTCGACGGGAGGGGCGGCATTGTGGGCGGCGGCAGAGCTGGCTGTGCCGCGGCCGAAGGCGCGCGGCCGACCGCGTGCGCGCGGTCGCTGGACCTCCGTCCCCCCTGTCAGAGCTGCGACCCATCGCTACACAGTCGCCGCGCCAACAAAGCGTCAGGTGGTCGCCGCCGGCGCTGGCGCCGGCGTGAGCGCGCGCCGCGGGTCGGCCGCGCCGTCGGCCTTGGCCTCGACCGGCTCCCGCTCCCGCCCGCGCGAGCGTGACCGCGATCGGCGGTCCCACGAATGGCGCCTCCTATGCCGCCGCTCGCGCTCGCGCGAGCGCGACCGCGACCGCGACCGCGACCGGCGCCGGTCGCGCCGCGACCGCTCCCGGTCCCGCCCACCCCGTTCCCTCTGCTCCCGTTGCTCCCGTTGCTCGTGCGATGGCGGCCTGCGTGTCGGGGAGGAGCAGCCGCGGTCCGCGTGAGGGGCGCGCGCGGGCACCGCGGGCGGCGCCGCCACCGCCACAGCCGCCTTGGCCCCCCCTCCCAGCCGCGCCTGCAACAGCGCGACGCGCGCCAGAGCGGCCGCCCGCCCCGGGTCGACGGCGCCTGCGGGCGGGGGTGGGGGAGGCGGGGGGCGGGGGGCGAACGCCGCGCCGCCAAACTCGCTCGCCTCGCCGCGCGCGGCCGCCGCGGCCGCCGCGCGCAGGGCGGCCACCTTGTTCCCGGTCGCGGTCGCGGCCGCGCCCGCGGTCGTGGTCGCGTGCAGGGTCGTGGCGCGCGCGGCGACGGCGGTGAGCGCGGCGCGCTCGGCGCGCACGCGCTTGCCGGCGACCACCTGGCCGTCCAGGGCGAGGGCGGCCGCCACGGGGGAGCCTTCGCACGGGGAGAATGTGATCAAGGCCAAGCGGGTGCCGTCAGGCAACGGGTTGCCGACAAAAGCGGCCGACTCGACGACGCCGGCGAACGCGCACAGGCGCGACAGCGCGTCGGCCGAGAGGCCGGGGTGCAGCCCCGCCAGCATGAGCGCGCGGTCCAGGGCGCCTGGGGCCGCGGGCCAGACGACGGCGGCGGCCGCGGCGGCGGCGCCGAGCAGGGAAGGTGGAGGAGGGGGTGGAGGCGGAGGGGGCGGCGCCGCCGGCGCGAGCACCGACGCCGCCGCACCTTTCCCACCTTTCTTCCCGCCCCCACCCCCACCCCCTCCAGCCGCCTCTGAAAAGTAAAGCGGCACGCCGCCGCCCGCGACGGGCGCGCCGTTGAACAGGACGTGAAGGGTCCAATCACCCCGCACGGGCACGGCATAGGTGCCTCGATAGCTCCCGTTGCCGCAATCGGTCACGGTGGCGTCCACGCGGGGGGGCGCGCCGGCGCCGCGCGCGCCGGCGCCGGGGGCGAGGTGCGCGACGACGTGCGCGCCGCCGTCGCGCACGCGCGTCCCCGCCGCGTCGCGCGCCGCCAGCGTAAAGTCGAGAGCCACCCCCACGCCGCCGCCGCGCGCGCCGGCGCCGGCGAGGGTGGCGCGGTCTGCGTCGGGCGGGCCGGCGGGGGCGTCGGCATCGTCGGCGTCGGACGAGGCGGACGAGGTCGACGGCGAGGGCGACCGCGCCGCTCGGCCGGCCAGGGCCAGCGCCCAGTCGTCGTCGCCGTTGGCGGGCGGCGGCGGCGGCAAGTCGGGGCGCGGCGGCGGCGGCGGCAGCGGGACGCCATCCGCGGCCGGCGCCGGCGGCGGCCCGGGCGGCGGCGACGGCAGTCCGGCGCCGGCGCCGGCGCCTGGCGGCGGCGGCGGCGGCGGCAGGAGGTCGTCCATGGCCACTGAGAGTGCGTGCGGCGACGGCCGTGCCCGCCACAACGCGGCCCGGCCCCCTCGATCCCGGCCGACCGCGCCCGCCCAGCGCCACCATGGCGCCCGGACTGCCGGCGTTCCTGCTGGCTGCCCGCGCCAACCACTCACTCGTCGCCCGCATCGCAGCCGTTCAAGCCCTGGCCCTCCTCGCCACCGCCTACGTGCGCTCCGTCGTCGCGGATCCCAAACGTACGCACGGCGCGCGCCTGGCGGCGGCAATCCCGGCCCTCGTTTTTTACGCGGTCGCGCCGCTCGCGTTTGATCCAGCGACAGAGATCATGACCTTGTCCGTCATCGCGCTCTCCCTGCCGTGGCTCGCGGCTTTCAAGACCGTGGGCGCGGCGTTGGACCGGGGGCCGCTCGCGCCCGCGTCGGCGGGTCGATGGACCTTTGCGCAGACGGCGTTCGTTTTGGGGCTCCCCGTCACTCCCCAAGAGACCAAACCCGAGGGTGCGGGACGGAGGAGTGGGTGGGGGCGGCGCCGCGACCGGGACGCGGCCGAACCTCAACGAGTCCTCCCCCCCTCTGCAGCGCCCGCCTCCGGCCGCGCCACCCGCTCCACCACCGCCATGCACCGCGTCCCGTCCCGCTCCCGCGTCTTCGAAGCCATGCCCGCGGAAGCGTCGACGCGCGCCCGGCACATGGCCGGCAAACTCGCCCTCCTCACGTGCACGTGCGGCGGCCTCTCCGCGTCCGCCTTCCCGCCGGGTTACCCCACCGCGGTCGCCTACATCTTTGGCCTATACGCCCTGCTGGGCGTCATCATGGACGGGCCGGCGGCCGCGGCGGCGGCGGCGGTGGGAATCCGGATGTCGCCGCACTTTGACGCGCCCTTTCTCTCGTCCTCGCTCGCCGACCTCTGGTCGCGCCGCTGGAACCTGGTGGCGGGTCATTCGCTGCGCTTTTTGGTGTACGACATCGTGGCCGAGGGGCGGCTGGCGGCCGCGCCGCGCGGGGGCCCGCCCGCGCGCGTCTCGCGCGCGCGGCGCCTGGTCGCCATGACCGCCGCCTTTGTCGGGTCTGGCGTCATGCACGAAATTCTGCTGCTCTACGTCATGGTGTGTGTCGCGGTGGGGAGAGGGCGGGAGGAAGGGAGAGCCTCCGCCCGACACCGCCCTCCTCTCCTCCCTCTTCCTCCCCAGCCCGGCTTCTGCCCCTACTCGGGCTATTGGTTTGTCTATTTCACGTCCCAAGCCTTGGGCCTCATCGCGGAAGGCGCCCTCGCGCGCGCGTGGACCGCGCGCGGCCTCCCCCCGTCCCCGCGCTGGCTCGCCGTGCCCGCCGTCGTCGGCAGCGGCCTGCTCTGGGCGCACTGGCTGTTCCTGCCGCCGGTGCACAACACGACGCTGGGGGCGCGCGTGCTGGACTCGCTCGACGGGTCGGCGCGCTGGATCGTGGGGGCGCTCTCCGGCGGCAAACGCTAGTAGGGCAGCGGCCATTGCCGCTGCCCCAAACACACAGACTGCAACGCGCGGTGCACTAAGCAGGACTCGGGTCACAGGGCGCAGTGCTCGCGCGCGTCTCTCTCTTCTCTCTCCTCAATCTTGGGGCGTCGTCGCGCGCACCTCGGTCGGCGCCCCGCGCCCTCCCCGGGGCGGGTTTTTGGGCAGCATGAGGGCGCGGCGCGCGGACGCGCGCGCCGCGGGCGGCGGCGCCGGCGCGGGCGCGCCGGCGGGCCACCCGCCGCGGCCGCGGTCGCCGCCGTTCCCGCCCCCCTCCTGCGAGAAGAACGCGTGCAGCGCGCGCTGGTCGGGCGTGAGCCCGTCGCCCGAGCCCGACCGGGCGCGGGCGGCCGGACCGCCCGAGCCCGATCGCGAGCGGCCGGCGCTCGACCGCCCGCCGTCGGCCGAGTCGGCGACGACGAGCGACGCGCGAATGGCCTCCTCCACCATCATCCGCTCCGCGTCGTCCGGCGGCAGCGCGCGCACGTCTACGGGGACGGCCAGCCCCCAGGCGGCTTCCGCGGCGGCGTGCGCGGACGCCGCCGCGCCGGGCGCTGCGCGCCCGCCCACCGCGACGGCCGCGTCGAACGCGGCCGCGGCCGCGAGCGCGGCCGCCGGCACGAACGACACCGCGGGCTCGCCCGTGCCCAGGGCGGCGTCCAGAAAGGCGGCGGCGGCGGCGTGGAAGACGGGGGGGCGGGCCGAGTTGTGGTCGCCGCCAAACGTGCACAGCGCTTTCACGCCGCCGTACGCGGCGTGCAGCCGCTTCGTGTGGGCCACGGGGATGAACGAGTCGGCGTCAGCGTGGCCGAAGAGGGCGGGGGGGGTAGCGGAGGGGGCGGTCAGGACGGGGGCGACGGCGCGCACGTCGAAGCCGGCGCGCTTGCGCACGCTCCGCCGCATGAGCGCCAGCGCGGGCGCGGCTAGCAGGCGCGGCAGCGGCACCGACCGCGACGTCGCCAGATCCCGCATCAGGTCCGGCAGCGAGGCAAAAGGCGAGTCGGCGACGACGGCGGCGAGCGGCGCGCCCGCGCGCGACGCGGCGAGCGTGAGCGCGGCGACCGCGCCCATCGACCGGCCCCAGACCGCGACCCGGCAGCCCGGGCGGGTGAGGCGCACGTGGGCCACGATCGCGGCAAGGTCGACGGCTTCCGTGGCGCCCAGGGAGACGACGCTCCCCGTCGACAGCCCCGAACCGCGCGCGTCGAACGCGACGACCGCCGCACCCCGGGGCAGCAACAGCCCCAGCACTTCGTCGGCGTCCCGCCTCGACCCCGAGTTGCAGTGGGCGTACACGACGACGGGCGCGGCCGGGTTTGGAGGGGACCGCTCGTAGAGCGACGCTTGGAGCCTCCCGAGCGGCTCGCGCCCGGGGTCGCCCGGGTCGGAAGGCCTGGTCCGCGCGGTCCCGGCGACCCCGGCCGGCACGTCGACCGCAAAGTCGGTGCGGCGGTAGGCACGGCCGCCCGCGGCAAACGCGCCGGCCGCGCCGCCGACGAGGTCGGCCGCGGTGTAGGCGTCGTCGCTGGGGGTGGCGAGGGCGGTCAGAGAGCTCTTGCGGCGCCGTCTCGCGCGGCGGCGGGCGGACGGGCGCCGCGCGGGGCCACAAAGACCGCGCATCGCGCGGTCTATTCGCGGCGCCCCCTCTTTTCTCCTCCCGCCCCTCCTCCCCCTTCTCTCTCACCGGGGCGGCCGGCAGATGGCGTCCACCAGCTGGTCCCAGACGGCGGCCAGGGCCGCCATCGCGCGCGGCGTCGCGTGGCGCGCGGGCCGCGGATGGGTGGGCGCGGCGGCGCCCGCGGCGATGCCGGACGCGCGCGGGCGTGTCGGGAGGGGGGTGTCGCGGGTCCGCGGGCGGCGGCAGGCCGCGAAGAGAGCGCAATGGGCGCGGCGCCCGGTCGACCCCACACCATGTCCGCCCGCCCGCCCGCCGGCTTTGGCGGATCGAAGCCGGCGGGTGCGTCGCCGCCGCGGCAGACGCCGCCGGCGCCGGCGCCGGCGCGCCCGCCCCCGTTCACACCCGCCGCGCCGCGCGCCCCCACCGACGCCACGCTCGCCGCGCGCGCGCGCGTCGGCGTGGCATCCATCGTGGCCGAGCTGGCCAAATCACGGGCGCGCGTGGCGGCGCTCGAGGCGGAGGTCGAAAAGCTGCGCGCCGGGCCCCCGCCCCCTCCCGCCACCCCCACGACAACCATCACGCTGCGCTACGCGTCCGGCTGGCGCGACGTGTACGCCCACTACTCGGCCGACGGCGGCCCCTGGACCGCGCCGCCCGGCGCGAAACTTCAGCCCGGCGGCGACGCCGACGGCGGCGACCGCCTCCTCACCGTTCCCGCGGCCCGCCTCGAGTTTGTGCTCACCGACGGCTTTGCGTGGGACACGCCGGACCCGTACGGGGCCAAAGGGAAAGGGGGGAAGAATTATATCATTCAGGGGCCGGGCGCCTGGCGGCTCAAGTCCGGGCGCCTCACCCGGCTCGACGGTGAGGAATGAAGAGAGGGAGGGAGGGGCATGGTGTGCCTCTGTTTGGCGGAGTGTGAAGGGCATTTGCAGCCAGCGCTCGCTCGTCTCCTCCCTCGCTCGTTCTCGCCTCTCCTCGCCTCTGCCTCTCCCCTCGTGCCTCGCTCCAGCCCCGGGGGGCGTGCGTTGGACCCTCGATGGTTCGCTCCGCTGTTCAGTCGAGTCCTTTCCTCTCTTCCCCTCTCTCCCCTCTCTCCCTCCTCGGCTCTCCGTGTGTGTCGTTCCGTGTCTCTCGTACAAGTGTTAAGGGTGGTGGTGGTCGTGTATCAATCAGCGGGACGCGATGGGCGCGAGGGAGCTGAGGCCGAGCGCGGTCGCAGCGCGCCGCGCGCCGCGCGCGAGCGCGCGACGCTCCGCAAACGCGGCGTAGGCGAGCAGGCCGCCCAGGGCCGCGCCGGCCGCCGCCTGGAGCGGGGTGACGGACGCGGGCAGGGCGGGCAGGCGGCCGCGGCCGCGCGGGCGGTCGCCCGCGCCCCCACCACCGCCCCAGAGCTCCGCCAGGCGGTCGGGCGTCCCGGCCAGGAAGGACGCCGACTTGAGCAGGGGCCCCGCTTCACCCATGGCGACCGTGCCGCCCGACGCGCAGCGCGCGACGGTCACGGCGGCGGCCGCGTCGGCCGGGGGGGGCGCGCGCGCCGGCGCCGCGCGCGCCGCCGCCGCCGCGGCCAGCGCGCCCTCCAGCTCGACCGCCACCGCGGCCTTGCGCGCTGCCGGCAGCGGGTCCAGGCCGCCGGCCGCGACCCAGGCGGACGCGGACGCGCCGTCGCGCGCTTCGCGCGCCCACGCCTCCACCAGCAGCATCCGCGCCGCCGTCTCGTACTGGTCGGCCGACAGCACGGCGCCCGCGGGGCGGCCGTCGGGGCCCGGGGCGGCGGGCGGGCGGTGGGAGGAGGGGACGGTGGCGGCGGACAGGTAGGAGGCGAGCGCGCGCGCGACGCGGACAGCGGCGCCGGCGTCCAACCCGAGCGCGGCCCACAGGAGCAGGACGTCGGGCGGGATGAGGGACGGGGAGCCAAACGCGGCGGCGATCGCGGGGTGCGCCTCGGCAAAGCTGAGGCGGAACGGAGCGGGGGTTGGTTTCGGGTCGGCGTCGCGCGGCCTGTCCTCGTCGGAGGCGCGCGCGGCGGGCGCGGGGCACCGGCCGCATCCCGGCGCCGCCGCCCCTGACGCGCTCCGCGGGCGTCGTCAGGCGCGACCGAGTTTGGCCGCGGGCGCGGTGGAGGCCGGCGCGCCCCGGCACTCGCGCCGCGCCGCGGGGCGCTTGCAGCGGCGCCCCAATTGGCCACCCTCCCGCCCCCATCTATTCACTCTCACCGCCCCAGTTCAAACAGTGCCTGCACCGCGACGCACGCGCCGCGCGACGCGACCGGCCCCGCTCCGCGACGCAGCGCGTCGAGCCCCGCGTCGGCCGCGGACGAAAACCGGCCGCGCAGCAGGGCGTCCTCGCCGCGGCCGGCGGAGGAGGCCGCGGAGGGGAGAGGGGGGTGGGGCATGGCGCCGCGAGGCGGCGGGCCGAGAGTGCGTGCCGCGCCCACTCTCGACGCCGCGTCCGACCCGTGGCATGCTCGCGGCACGCTCCCCGCCGGCGGCGCCCGCGCGCGCGCGAGCCCGGTGCGTCCGGCGAGCGCCAGTCGCGTCCGCATCCTTCGCCGGCGGCAGCGGCGTGGCCGCGTTTGCGCCGCCGCCGCCGCCCACGGCCGCCCCTTCGTCGCTGCGCGCCCGGCTCGCGACCGCGGGCGCGTCCGGCCTTGCCGCCATGGCGCTCTGCAACGCAGTCTGGTACTCGACGTTGTTCGTTTTGTCGGCGGGGGCGGCGCGGCCGGCGCCGGGGCAGGGTGTCGCGGCCGCGTGGCGCGCCGCGGCCGTCACGCTCGCCTACACGTACGGCGCCTCCCAGCTGTCCAAAGTGCCCAGGAGTTTTGCCATCCTCGCCCTCGTCCCCGCGCTCGACCGCGGCTTGACCCTGGCCGCGCGCGGCAACGCGGCGCGCGCGCGGACGTACGCGTTTGCGCTGGCCGCCTGCTGCCTGGCCGCGCTGCTGGCCGTCATGGGCGTGACCGTGCTCGCGTGGGCGTGAGAGGGAGGAGGCGCGAGTCGGCGTTTCTCTGGTTTTTTTGTGGGGGGGCCGACCGCGCCGCGCGCGGTCGCACCCCACCCCACGCGCGCGCTGGGAACCGTCCGGCGGTTGTGGAGCTAGTCACTGTCGACGTCAGGCGAGAGAGGGGTGGAGGGCGGGTCCGGGTCGCGCCGCTTTCTGTTTCGCTCGCACTCACCCAGCCCCCCAAACCAAACCACACCCCCGCCCTCCATCACCCCGGCGCCCCCGCCACCCGCCCCAGTACGCCCGCCATCCCCCCGACCGCCCCCCCCGCAAACGCGCGCAGCGTCGTCGCCGGCAGCCAGTCGTCGACGGCCTCGTCGCCAGGGTCCAGGGCGCCGCCCGCTTCCGCGGCGGCTTGCAACGCGTCAAAGAGGGCGTCGAACGAGGAGGGCGGGTCGTCGGGGGCGAGCAGGGTGACGAGGGCGGCGACCGCCGCGCGGTGGACGAGGCCCGCGCGCGGCGGCGGCCGCCACGCGCCGCCCGCACCCCGCACCCCGCCGTCGGCGGCCGCCAGCGCCACCACCCAGTCGGCGACGGCGTCCACGCCGGCCTGGGTGGCCAGCTCGGCGGCGGCGGCGAGCGCGGCCGCGCCGCGGACCGCGTCGGCGAACGCGCGCGGGGGGGCCGAGGCGGCGGCGGCGGCGGCGGAGCCGCCGAACGCCGCCAGTTCGTCCATGGACACGTAGCCATCGCGGTCGCTGAAGAGGAAAGGGGTCAGGAGAAGGTTGTGGGCGCGCCGGGCCTTCCTCGCGCTCGCCGCGCGCCCGATTTGGGCGCATGCGCGCTCTCCCTCCCCCCTCCTTCCAACACTCACAGGTCCAGCGCCATCAGCAGCGGCAAGCTAGGCGCCCCCACGTCCCACGCGCGCGGCTGGGCGCGCAGGGCGAGGACTTCGGAGAGGACGAGGCCGCGGCGCGCGGCGCGCGGTCCGCCACGCGCCGCGGCCTCGCCCCCGCAGCGCGCCGCCAGGGCGGCGCCGTGGTCGGCGGCCAGGCCGGCGCGCAGGGAGGAGGCGTGGGCGCCCATTGGGGGCCGGGCGGCCACACGGCGCTGCGCCGCGCGCGGTCTGGCGCAGGCGGGCGTTCGTTTTTTTGTAGGCCGCCGCGGCAGGGAGCGCCCCACACTCCCCGCCTCCAACGCTCGGGCGCGTGGTGATGGTGTGGCAGACACAAAGAAGAGGGGCGCGGCCCCCCCCCCCCGGCCGCGCTCCGCCCACCACCCTCCTCCCCTCCCCTCCTCCATCACGCCGCCAGCCGCCCCTCGGCAAACGCGGCCGCCGCCGCGAGCGCGACCCCCACCCGGTCCGGCGCCCCGCCCTGCCCCTGGGCCAGGACGGGCTTGCCGCCACCCTTGCCGCCGAGAGGGGCGAGCGCCGCTTTGAGCCAGTCGCCGGCGGGCAACGCTTTGGCCAGCGCCTCCGGCACGCCCGCCAGGACGAGCGATTTGCCCTTGGCGGGGTCGCCCGTCGCGAAGAGGGCGGGAAGGGCCGGCGCGGCGGTTTGCACGGCGGCCCACGCGCTCGCGGCGGCCTTGGCGTCGGCGCCGGGGCCGAGGTCGACGGCGACAAATTTGGCGCCAGAAGCTAGAGCGGCGGTGGCCGCGGTCCGCGCCGCGTCCGCCGCCGCCGCCGCCACGGCCGCCGCGGCCGCGCGCTGGCCGTCGGCCGCGCGCTTGGTCAGCCCCGCCAGCGCCGCCCGCGCTTCGGCCTTGACAACGGCGGGCGCGACGACGGCGTCCACGTCCTGCTTGAGCTTGGTGAGGGCGGCGTCGAGGGCGGGGCCCGAAGAGGCGGCGGCGGCAGCGACGTCGGCCTTGAGCTGCTCCCCCGCCGCCAGCGCTGCGCGCGCCGGCGCGCCCGTGAGCGCCACGATGCGACGCACGCCTTTGGCGACGCCTTCTTCGGAGACCAGGGCGAACGCGCCCGCGTCCGCGGTCGTCGCCACGTGCGTCCCGCCGCAAAACTCGACCGCCGCCGCGTCCCCGGTCGCCTTGCCCGCCAGCAAGTCGGCGACCGTCGCCCCGACCGCCACGACGCGCACGGGGTCGGGGTAGGCCTCGCCAAACATGCAGCGCGCGCCGGGGATCTCGCGCGCAGCGGAAAGCGGGACATCCGCTGCGTCGACCGCGAGCCCTTTGGCCACGACCGCCGCGCATGCCGCCTCCACGGCCGCCAGCTTGTCGGCGGGCACGGCGCCGGAGTGCGAAAAGTCAAACCGCAGTTTGGCCGCGTCGACGATGCTCCCCTTCTGATCCACCCCCTCCCCGAGCGCCGCCCGCAGCGCGTGGTTGAGCACGTGCGTCATGGTGTGGTTGGGCGCGATGGCGGCGCGGCGGCCGGCGTCGATGGACGCGACGACCGCGTCGCCGACCGCGGCGCGCGCGCGCGCGGGGGCGCCGTCGGCCGTCGGGGGAATGACGTGCAACACGTAGCCCGCCGCGACCTGCACGTCGGCGACCGCGAACGCGTCGCCGCCTTTGGTGGTGAGCGACCCGACGTCGGCGACTTGGCCGCCAGACTCTGCGTAAAACGGCGTCGCGTCGAGCACAACCCCGAGCGGCGCGCCAGCTGGCGCGTCGCCCGAGTCGGCCACAAACCCGCCCGGCGTGAGCAGGGCGAGCACAGTCGCGTTGAGGGGGGTGGGAGCGTACTTGGCGGCGTCGTCGGTGAGCGGCACGCCGTCGGCCGCGAGCGACGCGGTCGCCTCGGCCTCGAACCGCAGCCGCGGCGCCCCCCCCGCCTTGGGCGCCGCCCGCGACCGCTCCCGCTGGGCCGCCATCGCGGCGTCAAACCCGGCGGCGTCCACGGTGAAGCCGCCCTCTTCCGCCATCAGGGTGGTCAGGTCGAGCGGGAACCCGAACGAGTCCCAGAGCAGGAACGCGTCGCCGCCGCCGAGTTGGCCGCCGGGCGGCAGCTTGGCCGCAAACTTTTTGTAGCGGTCGATGCCGGCGAGCAGGGTGCGGGAGAAGGAGACTTCCTCGTCCGCGATGACCGCGTGCACAGCGTCCCGCTTGGCGACCAGCTCCGGGTACGCGCCTCCCATGGACGCCACGACCGCGTCCACCAGGCCCGCGAAAAAGCCGTCGGGCGCGGACAGGGTCTCGCGGCCGTAGCGCACCGCGCGGCGGAGCACGCGGCGGAGGACGTACTCGCGCCCTTCCGCCCCCGGCCGCGCGCCGTCCGCGATGGCGAACGAGAGCGTGCGGATGTGGTCGGCCACGACGCGGTACGCCATGTCGGCGCCGCCGGCGTCGGCGGCGCCGACGCGGTCTTGGTAGGGGGGGGACCGGGTGGCCGCCTGGACCGCCGCGAAGATGCCGGAGAACACGTCCGTCGCGTAGTTGCTCGGCACGCGCTGCAGGATGGACGTCAGGCGCTCCATGCCGAGCCCGGTGTCGACGTGGCGGGCGGGGAGGGGGCGCAGGGAGGCGTCGTCCTCGCGGTTGAACTGGATGAAGACCAAGTTCCAAATTTCGAGCACGTCCGGGTCATCCATGTTGACGAGGGACGCGGCGTCGCGCCCGCCGATCCGGTCGTAATGAATCTCGGTGCACGGCCCGCAGGGCCCCGCGTCGCCCATCTCCCAAAAGTTGTCGGCGCAGCCAAACGGGAGCACGCGCGCCGCCGGCAACACTTTGAGCCACAGGGTGCGCGCCTCGGTGTCGGGCTCCAGCCCTTGGGCGGGGTCGCCTCCAAAGTAGGTCGCATAGACGCGGGCGGGGTCGAGGCCAAAGACGGTTGTGAGGAGTTCCCACGCCCACTCGATCGCTTCCGCCTTGAAGTAGTCGCCAAAGGACCAATTGCCGAGCATCTCGAAAAAGGTGTGGTGGTAGACGTCGCGGCCTGGAAGGAGGGCGGGTGGGGGTGGGGGTGAAAAAGGAGAGCGGAGCACCGCACGCGGCCCGCGCGCCCACGCACAAACACCCGCGACCCCCACTCCTCCACTCTTCTCTGTTCTCTTACCAACGTCGTCCAGGTCATTGTGCTTGCCGCCCGCGCGGATGCACTTCTGCGCGTCGGTCGCGCGCGTCAGCTTCGCCAGGTCCGACGCGGGATCCGCCGTCCCCAAAAACACGGGCTTGAACTGGTTCATGCCCGCGTTGGCAAACAGGAGCGTGGGGTCGTTGTGCGGGACGACGGACGAGGACGGGAGCGCGGTGTGGCCTTTAGTTTCGAAAAATTCGACAAAGGTGGACCGCACGCGGTCGCCCGACCACGCGGGGAAGAGGGCCGGGAGGGTGGCCAGTTTGGCGGCGGCGCCGACGGCGGGGGGCGGGGGGCGCGTCGCGGCGGCGAGCGCGGGGGCGACCAGGGGGGCGGCGAGGACGCCCTCGACGTAGGCGAGGGTGGCAGGGAAGGCGATGGCCAGCGACGCGCCTTCGGGCGCAAAGAGCGCGGGCGCGAGCGCGCCGGCGAGCGCGGCGTCCGAAGCGGTCAGCCCGCCCCCGCCTATCCCCGGCCCCGCCTTGCCCACCGCCGCCTCCAGGGGCGGGAGCAGCTCTTTCAGCGCGGCCAGGGCGGCGTCGGCTTCGTCGGGCGCCGCGTCGCGCTCGCCGAGCGCGGGCGCCGCGAGCGCAGCGGCGTGCGGAGCGGCCGCCAGCGCCAGCGCGGCCCACTGCGCGTCGGCCGGCGCGCCCGTGAGCGCGGTCAGGATGGCGGTCTCGCCCACGACCGGGGCGGCGTGGCCGGGGAGGAGGAGGAGCGGGAACTGAAAGAGAAGGGAGGGGGAGCGGTCGGCGGCCGTCGCGGGGGCCGGTTGAAGCGCGCGGGCCGGCATCGACGCACGCCGCCCCGCCAGGCTCGCTCCCGCATCGATCGATCGCGCGTGCGGGCGGCGGGCCGGCGTGGCGCCGTCCCCTGCCGCTCAACGCGGCCGCGCCCCGCCGCAATTGCGCCCGCCACCCCCTCTACCCCTCCCCGAATCCAACCGCCCTCACCTCGCCGGTCGGGCTGATATCCAAATACGAGGGCGTGGCGTTGGTCACGCCCGCGGTGAAGGGCGGCACGGCCAGCGCAATGCCGCCGAACGCGGCCGCGAGCCGGGCGGGCAGCGCGGCGAGCGCCGGCGCACGCAGGGTGGCGGCCATGATGGCAGAGCGCAGGCGGCGGCGCGGCAGGCGGGCGGCTGCCTGGGGCAGGGAGTGGCGCTGCTGCGGGCCGCCATCACACCCCGCGGCGCTGCCTCGCGTCGCGCATCCGCCCCACATGGCGGATGAGGAAGAGTATGGCGGCGGCGACGCCGGGTGAGGGAGAGAGGGGCAGAGAGGGCGCGCGAGGGACCGGCCGGCGCCGCCGCCGCAGCCGGGCGCGGGCCAATGGAGCGACGGTTGCCCCTTCTCCCACCCCCAGCTACGACGCCGAGTACGATGAAGCGCCCGAAGAGGTGAGAGTTGAGCGCGGGGAGCGGGAGGAGCCCCCATGGACCCCGCGACCGCCGGCCGACCCCCCTCCCTCCCTCTCTTCAGCCCTACCCCGAGGACGCGGTCGACGGCGACGCGCCCGAGGATGGCTTGGACCTCCTGGTGCCGGGCGCGCCCGGCGGCGCGCCGCGGGGAGGGCCCAACCGGGAGAGGGTCACGACGCGCTACCTCACCAAGTACGAGCGCGCCCGCGTCCTGGGCACGCGCGCGCTGCAGATCTCCATGAACGCGCCCGTCATGGTGGAGCTGGCGGGGGAGACCGACCCCCTCGACATCGCGGCGAAAGAGTTGCGCGAAAAGAAGATCCCGTTCATCATCCGGCGCCACCTCCCGGACGGCTCGTACGAGGACTGGTCGGTGGAGGAGCTGATTCCCACCGACCGGTGAGGGAAGGTGGCGGGGGGGAGGGGGGAGTGCCTGTTTTGGGAGTGGGGCGCAGCGCCGTGTGTAGCTGCTCGCGCCTTTCTTTCTGCGGGCCCTCCTCCCCTCTCCTCCCTCTCAAACGCGTGCGAATGGGTTTGCACGGCAAAAACGGAGGGTGGGAGAAAACGCCGGGCGCAGGCCGCGGCGACCTTGGCGGCAGAAATGGGGTGGCGGATGAAAAGGCGGCCGTGCGTCCCCCGGCGGGCCGCGGGGGGCGCATCACCGCGCCTCGTGGGCGGGTGGGGCAGTGTGTCTAGCGTGCGGGCGGGGAGGGGCGTGCCGCGCTCACTCTTCGCGCGCGGCGGCACCTCCCCCCCCCGCCTTGACCCCCACGCGCGGCGTCGCCCGCATCCAGAGCCCCGCCAGCGGCTGCAGCGTGAGCCGGTTGATCTCCGCCGCCTCGACGCCGTCCCAGCCGCCCATGCGGGGGGCGAGCGCGAACGAGAAGCGGCCGTACAGGTGCGCAATCCCCCCGTCGTGCATCAGGCGGGCCAGCGACTGGCCCACGCACTGGCGCGGACCGACGGAAAACGGAATGAAGCGGCGCACGCGGCCGGCGGCGACGTCGGAGACGTCGCCCGTGGCGTGCAGGTGGATGTCGCCGTCGACGCCGCCGGGCGGCGCGTCGTCATCGCCCCCGGGCAGGAACTCGGCCCCGGCCGCTGCCCACCGCTCCGGCATGAACTTGGCCGGGTCATCGGGCCAGTTCTGGGGGAGGTGGTGCACGGCGTCAAAGGGGCAGAGGACGGTGGCGCCGCGCGGGATCAGGTACCCGCCGACCACCAGGTCGCGCTTGACCGTGCGCGTCGTGCCCGAGGACGCGACCGGCTTGACGCGCATGGCCTCTTTGCAGACCCAGGCGAGGTAGGGCAGCGCGTTGAGGTCGGCGTACGTGAGCGCGCGCGGCGTCGGGTCGGCCTGCGTCGCGACCAGGCCCGCCGCCGCCAGTTCCGCCACCAGCTTGGCCTCGACCTCGGGGTGTTGGGAGATGAGGAACGTGGTCCAGGTGAGGGCGTTGCCCGCGGACTCGATGCCCGCGGTGAAGTAAACGCCAAACTCGCCGGCGAGCAACGCGTCGTCCAGCGGCCGCCCCGTGCGCGGGTCGGTGAGCCGCAGCAAGTGGGCCGCGATCGTGACGTCGTCCGCGGCGGGCGGCCCGCGGCTCTTGACCTCCGCGACGAGCGCGCGCATGTGCGCTTTGAACGCGGCCCACGCCGCCGTCCCCTTGCGGTGGGCGCCGTCCCACACCATGAGCGGGCGGGTGGGGTTGGTGGCGGTGCGGTACAGCTCGAGCATGCCGTCGCGCAGGGTGTCGAAGAGGGAGTCGGTTTCGGCGTCGACGAGCGCGCCGGTCGTCCCAAAGTCTTTGGCAAAGCCGACGACGCCCGTAATGTCCATGGCGTACCGCATAAACATGTTGTTGACGTCAACGTCGGTGCACGGGCCGGCGGCGGTGAGCGAGGCGGCGAGGCGGTCGGCGATCGACACGATGCCGGGGAACCCGGCTTTGATGTTTTTCATGACGAACGCGGGGGCCGTCCCTTTGCGGACCAGGCGCCAGTAGGGGGCGTTGGTGCCGTCAGTGAACAGGGTGTTGTGGCCGGGCTGGAGGAAGGGGGGGGGGTGTCGGCGGCGCTCCCTTTCTCTCGCGCGCGCACGCGCGCGCGCACCTCGCGCTCGTCCCTCTCCTCTCTCCTCTCTCCTCTCCCGACCTTTTGGGATATCATCTTGTTGCCCAGCGATGGCTCCAGGCACTTGTCCAGCCCCTCCCCCGCCCCAAACAGGAGGTGCACGAGGCGCGCGTCGGACGCGACGAGCATGCGGCGGTGCGCGACGCGCATGGAAAAGAGGCCGCCGTGCTCGATCGACCAGCGCCGCAGGTGGCGGTGGTGGTTGGGGGCGAGCATGGTGAGGGTGACGCCGAGCAGGGGGGAGCCCTTGGGGTGCGGGACCTGCGAGGGGGAGGGGGGAGAGAGGCGGGCGGGGGCGTGAGCGAGGGGGGCGGGCGGCCCGCCGCGCGCGCGGCGACTCGCCTCCCTCCATCCATCCACCGCGCCCTCCCCCCTCTCCCCCCGCTCACCTTGCCCAGGTAGTAGAAGGCGCGGGCGTGGTCGTAGAGGGCGCGGAGGGTGGAGGCGAACGCGGCGGCGAGGGCGACGGCGGCCAGGGCGGCGGCCAGGGGGAGGGCGTGGGGAGGGAGGGCGGCCATGGTGAGCAGCGGCATGGCGCCCGCGACGGCGGCGGGAGGCGGCCTGGGGAGGGGAGGAGGGGAGGGCGGAGGAGGCGTCAGCGGCTCTCCGCCTGCCGCGCCCGCAACGCGCGGCTCCTCTCTGATGCGCCCATCTATGATCGTTTGTGCCTCGGCGGGGGGCGGGGGCGGCAGCGAGCGCCGCCACGGCCCCCGGCGCAGGTGTAGGGGTTTGAGTCCCCTGCGGCCCGCGGCGCGCCCCGGCGCCGGCGCCGTCCGGCGTGGATAAGCTGCTGACAGTCGATTGCGCCAATCCGCGCGCAATGTGACGCCCGCGGGCTGGAAAGGCCGCCAATGCAGGGCCGCTCTCGACGCGGCCACGCGCGTGCTGGCCGCGCGCCACGGGCCGCCGGGGCGCCGACTGTGGTCTCTAACCTGGACGTTAGTGCGCGCCCAAGCTCGGCGGGGCGGCGAGGTGGGCGCGAGCGCGAGCCGTTTCGCGGCGAGGAGTGGCGCGGTGCCGCCTGGCACACGCGAGGCTTTCGCCTCGCGCTGCTGCCTGCGAGCGGCCGCGCGGTCGCCTTGCCCCGCCCACCCCCCACTGCACGCACTGCCCTCCACGCGCGCACGTACCGCTCAAACGGGGTCGAGCAGAGGCCGGCGCGCCGCACTCGCGCGGCATCGACCGCCGCGACCTCCCCGCGACCGACCTCCCCCAACCCGGCGATCGGCCTCGCCGCCCGCGGTGCGTCGACTCGTATTCGATTAATCATCGCGCGAGCGCGATCGAGTCGGGCGCGGCCGCCGCCGCGGCCGCGGGGCAGAGACCGGGTCGCGCGCCGCCCGCACAACTCGCCGCCCGCCGGGCGATGATGGCCACCCTCCAACGCGCGCAGCGACCGGCAGCCATTGCCACTGTGAGCGCGTCGGGGGTCTTGGGGCGGCCGCCCGGGCGCCCGCCGCCGCCCCCATCCCATCGCCGCCCTCGCCCCCCCCCCCAGGCGCCGCCCGCCCTCGCCACCGCGGCTTACGCCTCCCACGCGCGCCGCATGGCGCCGCCCACCGCGCGACGCCCGCGCCCCGCGCCCCGCCCGCCGACCGCGCTCCCCCCCGGCACCACACTCCCGCCCTCGTACGGCGACGTCCCGCCCGGCCCGCCCTCCGGCCGCAAAGCAGGTACAAGGAAGGAGAGAGAGGAGGGAGGATGGAATCGCTCGAGAGGCGGCCGTTTTTCGACCAACCCCTTTCCCTCTCTTCGCCTCCAGGCATCATCCTGCACCCCACCTCCCTGCCCGGCCCCTACGGCATCGGTGACCTGGGCCCCGCCGCGCACGCGGCGGTCGCCTGGATGGCGGCCGCCGGGGTGGGCGCGTGGCAGGTGCTCCCTTTGGTCCCGCCGGAAACCGCGCACTGGTCCCCATACGTGGGAAGGGACGCTCTGTGCGGGTCGGAGTTATTGCTGTCGCCGGATGGCTTGGTGGTCGATGGGTTGGTGGGGAAGGAGGACGCGGCCGCCGTCGCGCGCACGGTTGCCGGCTTGGACCCCGCAAAAGTGGACTACCCTGCCGCCGCCGCCGCCAAGCAACCCTTGCTGGACAAAGCGGCGGCGGCCCTGCTCGCGCGCGACGAGTCCGACCCGCTGCGGCGCGACGCGGCCGCGTGGCGGTCCGCGCGCCCCTGGGTCGAGGATTCCGCCCTCTTTGCCGCCCTCTCCACCGCCGAACCCGGCTGCACGGACGCCGCCTGGTGGGACTGGCCCAAAGATCTGCGGTTTCGGCACGAGGGGGCGTTGGCGGCGGCGCGGGAGAAGCACGCTGCGCGGATCGATTCTTTTTGCGCCCTTCAATTCCTGTTCGACCGCCAGTGGACCACCCTGAAAGCCGCGGCCAATGCGGTTGGAATCGACATGGTCGGCGACATGCCCATCTACGTCGGCGGCCATTCCGCCGACGTGTGGGCGCACCGCCACCTCTTCGCCCTCGACCCGGCCTCCGGCGCCCCCGCCGCCGTGTCCGGCGTGCCACCCGACGCCTTTTCCGCGACTGGCCAGCTGTGGGGCTCGCCCCTGTACGACTGGGGCGCGCACGCGGGGGAAGGATTTTCTTGGTGGGCGCGCCGCCTCGGCCGCGCGCGCGAGCTCTACGACTTGACCCGCGTCGACCATTTCCGCGGTTTCGCGGGTTACTGGGCCGTGCCCGCGGGGGTGGAGACGGCGATGGGCGGGGAGTGGGTGCAAGGGCCCGGGGTCGCGTTGTTCGAAGCGGTCGAACGGGCGATCGGGCCCGTCCCCATCATCGCGGAAGACCTGGGCGTCATCACGCCCGACGTGACCGCCCTCAGGATGGCTCTCGACGCGCCGGGCATGGCGGTCCTTCAATTCGCGTGGGGGTCGGACGCCAAGAACCCGCACCTGCCGCACAACCACTACGAAAACTGTGCCGTGTACACAGGTAAGGAGAAGAGAAAGGGGCGGCGAGTGAAATGGAGCGAAAAGCGGGAGTTTCGTGGCCTTTTTGGGGCCGCGCGCGCCGACGCCGACCCTTCCACCCCTCCTCTCTCCTTTCCTCCAGGCACCCACGACAACGAGACGTCCGCCGGCTGGTACGCCGACTCCGCCTCCCCCCGCGACCGCGCCGCGCTGGCGGCGTACTTGGGCCCGTCCGTCGCTGCCGACCCCGCGTGGGCGTTCGTCCGCGCCGCGCTCGCGTCGGTCGCCCGCCTCGCCATCGTCCCTCTGCAGGACGTGCTCAGGCTGGACAACCGAGCTCGCATGAACCTGCCGGGCACGGCGACGAGCGCCAATTGGACGTGGCGCGCGTCGGAGGGCGTGTTCAAGCGCGCTGCGAAAGAGGCGTCCGACTTACGCGCCCTTTGCTCCCTGTACGGCCGCCTGCCGCCCGGAGCGCCCGGCGACGACCCCAAGCACGCGCCTGCGTGGGCGACGGGCAAGCCGGCCGGGGTGCGGCGCTGGCTCGCGCGCGTCGTGTTGCGGCGCGGGTGAGCGAGAGAGAGCGCGCCGCGCGGGGGAGTGCGCGCGTCTTGCGGTTTGGATCAGGGCTCAACGGGGTGGGCCGCGAGGCTGAGCGGTGTGTCGCAGGCGGGCAGACAGAAAAAAAAAACCTCTCCCTCCCTCTCCCTCTCTCCCCTCTTCTCTCAACAATAGCGCTGCCCCGGCGCGAGCACGGGCATGTCGGCCGGCAGCGCGACACGCCCCTCGAGCGGCGCGCGCTCGGGCGCGGGCGCGAGCAACGCCGCGCCGCCGCGCGCCGCCTTGGCCGCGCGCACGCCCTCCGCGAAGAGCGCGTGCCACCGCGCGTCGTCCGTCAGCTCGGGGTGGAACGAGGTGGCGAGCAGGGTGCCTTGGCGCACCGCGACCGCGACCCGGGAGGGGGGAGGCGCGCCGGCGGCGGCGCGCGACGCCGCCGCCGCCGCCACCTGTTCGCCAGACAACTCGTACCACGCCAGCGTCTCCACCCCCGCCCCCGCCTCCAGCACGGCGGGCGCGCGAATGAAGACGGCGCGGAAGCCGCCGGACGCGCCGGCGGCGGCGGCGTGCGGCGCGAGGCACGGCGGGTCGGGGAGGGTCACCTCGAACGAGTCGACTTGGGCCCCGAAAAAGTTGCGGGAGACGGTCGCGTCCAGGCCGCCGAGCAACGCTTGGCCGCCGTCCTTTTGGCCGGCGGCGCGCGCGGCCAGGAAGATGAGCCCCGCGCACGTTCCCCACACGGGGCGCCCGCCCGCTGCAAACTCCTTCAACGGCCCCACCAGCCCCCACCTCTCCGCCACCAGCGCCATGGTCGTCGACTCGCCGCCGGGGATGATGACGCCGTCGCACGCGGCCAGTTGGGCGGGCGTGCGCACTTCCGCCGCGGCGACGCCGGGCAGCCTCCGCAGGGCGGCGGCGTGCTCGCGGAAGGAGCCTTGCAGGGCGAGGACCCCGATGCGGACGTCGCAGGGTGGAGGGGAGGCCGCCATGGCGGCCGCCGCGGCGTGGCGGCGTCGGAGTGTGGGAGCGCGTGGCGCCAGTCGCGCCTCTGGGCCCGCCCGCCCCATCGGTCGGCCGCCGGTCGCTAGCGCGGCCAACTGGCGCACCGACGACCGTCTCAGAGCGCCCAACCGCCTGACCGCGCCCGACCGCGCGCCTCATCGCGCCCCGGCCATGGCCCCGGACCAACTCTCGATCGCGCCCGGCGTCGCGGCCGCGATCGCGGCCGACGCGGAGCAATCGGGATCCGCCGTCGCGGGCTGGCTCGTGGGCGCGGCCGCGGGCGGGGACGCGCGCGTGCTCGCGTGCGCGCGCCGGGACCCGGCCGTCGGCGAGGGCGAAGATCGAGGTACGAGAGAAGGGATGGTGGTGATGGCGGTGGCGGCGGCGGCGCGGCGTGCCGACTCGCCCCCCTGCCCCTTTCGCAGTGTCGCTCGAGCGCCTGCTGCCCGCCGGCCTGCGCGTCGTGGGCGCGTACGCGTCCCCCGACGGCGCGTCCGCCGCGGAAGCCGCGGCCCGGGGCGGCCTCGTGGCGGTGGCGGCGGCCGACGGCCCGGCGTTTGCGCGCGGCGGCGCCGGGGTCTCTCTCCTCCCGCCCTCCCCCGACCGCGACTCCGTCACCCCCGCCGGCACCGACGCATGGCTCGCGTCCACGCACGCGGGCGTGCGGCTGACGCTGCGCGTGGCGCGCGGGCGCGCGGGGGGGCGCGCCGCGGCGGCCGAACTCGCCGGCGATGGCGACGACGCCGGGGATGCCGTGTTTGCGGTGCAGGGTGGGGATGGGTGTGCGATCCTGCTGGCGGGCGAGGAGGCCATTCGTCTGGGCACCGTGGACGCGCCCGCGCGCGCGACCGCGCTCGCGCGCCCGCCCGCGCCGCCCGGCCCGCCGCCCGCGCCCGCCGCGGTGTACGAGCCCGGTGCGGCGGGGGACGATTCCAGTCCTCTGCTCATCGACGTGCTCGCGTTTGTGCCGAAAGGCGCGGGCGGCGCCGCCGCCGCGGCCGCGCTGCGGCGCGCGCTCGCGCGTGCGCTCGCCGCCGCTGCCGCCTCCCCGCCCGGCCCCGCGCGAATGGCTCACTTTCGGCCGGCGTCCTGGCGCGTGCCGGTCACTGCATGCCTGCCGCTGCCGCCGGGCGGCGCGTGGGACGGCGGCGTCGCCGCGGCCGAGGACAGCCCCGCCGCGACCGCGGCGCGGCGCGCGCTCGCGCCCCGCCTCCGCCTGCCCACTGGCACGCCCCACTTTCGCCTGGGGCAGCGGCTGCACGAAGAGGCGCCCGGCGGCAGCGGCGGCGCGCTGCTGAATGTGCACCTCTCCATCCCTCTTGCTTCCCGCCCCGACCCCTCCCGCTTCACCGTCGCCACCGTGGCCACCCCCTACCGCTACCACCACTACTGCATGGACGGCTTCGACGACGCCGGGTGGGGGTGTGCATACCGATCGCTGCAGACGCTCGCGTCGCACCTCGCTGCCGCCGGGGTCGCGCGGCGGCCGCCGCCCGCGCACGCCGAGGTGCAGGCGGCGCTCGTCGCGCTCGGGGACAAGCCGCCAGGCTTCAAAGGGTCCAAACAATGGGTTGGGGCCTTGGAATTGAGCTTCGTTCTGGATTCTCTTTATTCGACGCCCTGCAAAGTGATCACCGTCCCCTCGGGCGCCGACATGCCGGGCGCCGCACGTGAATTGGTCGCCCATTTTGAGACCGTCGGCACGCCGGTTATGGTCGGCGGCGGCGTTCTGGCGTATACCTGCCTCGGCGCCGCGCACGACCCCGCCACCGGCGACGCCCTCTTCCTCATCCTGGACCCGCACTATGTCGGCCCCGACGACGCCGCGCCCGTCGTCGCCGGTGGCTGGGTCGCGTGGCGGTCGCTCGGCGACCGCGCGGCGGCGGGCGGGCCCCTGTTTGTCGAGGACGCGTTCTACAACCTGCTGTGCCCGCAGAGAACGGTGGAGGATTGAATGTGCATCGGCATCGTTCGAGCGAAGAAACGGGGGCCAACGGGGGGTGGAGGTGCAAAAGCGCGCGCTCTCACGGTGGCGGACGCGTTTTCCTCCCTCTCCCCCGCCGCCCGCATCCCATGCGCCCCGTGAGAGATAGAGGGCTGTCGTGAAAAGTGTTACACCCGGGCCGGCGGGCGGCGCGGGGCGGGCGCGGCGGAGGCAAGGGCCGCCGCGGCGCGCACGCCGCGCCGCCGCCGCCGGGCGCCGTCCGGTGGGGAGTCTCGACTGAACATGGGGGTGAAAATCACGGGATGATGATGGGCGTTGCGTTGGGAGCGGGCTGGAGAGCGGGGCAGCGCGCGCGCCGCGCGCACCGCGCGCCGCGTCCTCACTGCGCGTGCGCCGCGCTCTGCGCCGCCGGCTGCAGCGGCGCCTGAGCCTGGTAGTCCTTGGGGCGGCGGAAGAGCATGATCTGGGGAGAGGGAGAGAAAAGGGGAGGAAAGGGAGGGCGTCGGCCGCGAGCACGCGCGCGGTCGACCACCGCTACCGCCCTCCCTTCCCCCTCTCCTCGCTTACGTGCGGCTCCGGGCGGTGGATGGCGTAGTGCACCCAGCCGCGCGACTGCTGGACGCCGATGCCGCGCCACTCGGCCTGGGGGGGGAGGGAGAGCGTGAGCCGCGGGCGGTCACCGGCGCGCCGGCCGAGCGGGAAGGCCGCGATCGGCGGCCCGGCGTCGGCGCGCCGCCCGCCCCGCGCCAGAATGTTGCCCGAGCGATGAGCATGCTCCACGCGGACCGGCCAGCTGCCCACGCCGCCGCGGGCCGCGATCGGCACCCGCGCGCACTTTGCGCCCAAGCGACCTCCCTCTCCGCCCCTCCTCTCCTCTCACCTCGGCCAGGAGCTTGCCCTTGGGTAGCAGCTGGGCGATGTCCTGGGGCAGGACGACGTGCCTGTGAAGGGGAAGAGGGGAGCGCGTCGAGCCGCGATGCGCGCGCCCGCCGCAGGCGGCGCCGGCGGCCGCGTGCTCCCCTCGCTCACCGGTACTCGTATATGTCGTCAAAGTACTTTTCCGAGTACTGCGGGGGGGGGGTAGGAGGGAGGCGTGAGCGCGGGGGCGCGCGCGCGCCGCCTTTCCAATGGCCGCCGGCCCGCCCGGCCGCCGGGGGCCGCGCAGGGCGCCCACCTGAATCTGGTTTGCCGGCATGGCGGCGGCAGAGGGGGGGCCGAGGCGCGCGCCGCTCGCGGGAGACGGAGGAGTGACGGGGGGGGCGGCGCTTGGCGCGTGAGCCCGCAAAAGGGAGAGCGGCAGGCGCATGCTGCCCCTCCGCCAATGCCTGCCGCGGTCGAGAGAGTGTGTGGACGCCACCCGCACGGGATGGAAAGAGGAATGAGTGCGGGACAGCGTTTCTCACCACTCACCCCCCAACCGCGCGCGCTCCCAACCCCACCACCGCCGCCGCCGTGAGCGGCAGCCTCAGCCGGGGATACCACGCGGGCAACCACCCGCGCCCCGCGGCCCAGGCGTCGACCGCGGCGGCGGTGGAGAGTGTCGCGGCAGCGAGCGCGGCGCCCGCCGAGGGGTCGAGCGCGACCGCGGGCCAGGTGAGGAGGCAGGGCGCAACCGACCACGCGTAGCGGTACTTGGCCGCGGCCGCGACGGCGGCGGGCGAGTGGCGGGGGAGGGAGGAGGGGCCGGACGCACCCCTCCGCGGCGAAAAGTCAGCCCCACCGACCGCCGCCCCCCAATGCACCGCCCCCAGGAACGAGGCAATGGCCACCCCGTACCCCACGTGCAGCGCGGGCGCGGCGGCTGCGAGGGCGGCGGGGAGGAGGGGGGCGGCGGGGGGGGAGAGCGCGAGAAAGGGGGCGACGCCGGCGGCGCCCAGCCAGAAGGCGGCCGGAGGAACATCGTCGTCGGGGGCGTCTTTGGAAGGACGGTCGCCGTCGGGCGGCTCGTGCGGGGCCGATGCGGCGGTCGCGCCGCCCCGGGTCGCGTCGGCGCGGGGCCGGCGCGATCGGTCGTTCAGCGACGACGCGTGGCGCGTCCGTTGCATCCTAATCAACAGTCCTACCTGCGTGGAAGGAGCGGGGTGAGGCGGCGGGCGTGGCGCGCCGCGCACCCCGCATGCGGCCACTCTCGGCCGGCCCACCTGGCGCGCCAGGCTGGACCGCGCCATGGCGCTGGGGCAAAAGCGGCGGTCGGGGCCGGCGGCAGGGGGTCCTTGGTCTGACTGTGGCTGCGCGGCGGCGGCGGCGCGCTTCAGACCGCGCGGGCGCCGCCCCCTCTCCCTGCCCACAGGCGCCCGCATACGCCCGCCCACCCGCCCACGTCAACGCCATCATGCACCCATTTATGCGCCCGGGGGGTGAGTGAGGGCGCGGGCGGCGGCGCGCCGCGCCGCAAAACGGACGCCCCAGGGACGCCGCGCGGGCGGGCGCGGCCGCCGCGCCGCGCGAGCACAGTCTCGTCAGACGCAATTGCGGGCGGCGGCGGCCGCAACCGCGCTCCGCGGCGGCGTCTGTTTTTTTTTCTGGCCCGGGCGGCCCGCCGACCTCACGACGCTCGGCCCCTCTCCCGCCCCCGCCCGCAGTCGGCCCCGCGCCCGCCCCCGCCCCCGCCCCCTGGCCCGCCCTCCACCGGTCCCGCTCCATAGACACCGCGCCCTCGCCCTCGCCCTCGCCGTCGGCGTCCGACGGCGGCGACGGCGCGTGGGCGTCGCCCCCGCGCAAGAAGGCGCCGCCCGCGCCCGCGTCCTCCTTCACCGTGCCCGCCCTGGACAGGGCGCTGACGGCAATTGCCACGACGCTGGTGGCGGCGGGGGCGTACACTCCTGCGACGGCAATCCCCACCAAGGCGATTCCTGAAATGTCCCCGGGCCTCGCCCCCCCTCTCGCCGACGCCGCCGCCGCGCGCGGCCTGGGCGCGTACGTGAGAGGGCGCGTGCTGCGCGCGCACCGGCCCAAGGGGCTGCCCCACACGCTCTGGCTGGCGTCGGTCGACTGGCGGCCGGCCGACGCGGCGACCGCGGACGCGCTCGACACGGCGGCCGCCGTGCTGGAAGCCGCGGTCGCGACCCGGGCGGCGCGCGCGGCGCCGCGGGTGGACGTGGAGGCCGCCCTCAAAGCGGCGGGCGTGCACGGCGCGCAGGCGCGCCGCACGCTCGCGCTCGTCGGCGCGCGCGCCGGTCGCGGCGTCCTCCGCCGCGTCGAGACCCGCATCCGCGGGTCCCGCGGCCGGACGTGCTTGTACTTCCTGGGCGCCGTCGGCAGTGGCCCGGACGACGCGCCGCCGCCGCCCGACCTGGCCGCCGTCGTCGCCGCCGCCGACGCGGTCGCCGCCGCGACGGCCGCGGACGCGCGCGGGCGCGCACCGCCGCCGGCGCGGGCGGCGACCAAGTTTCCAGGGGGGAGTGGGTGGGGGAGGCGGCCGCCGACGGCCGAGCGCGCGGCGGCGGCAGCCGCCGCGGCGGCCGGCGTGGCCCCGCCGCCGACACCTGCCTCGCCCGGCACCGCCGGCCTGCACCAGCTGGCGGCTGCGGCTGTGCTGAAAGGGAGCGGCGGCGGCGGCGGCGGGAGCGCGGCGCCAGCGCCCGCCCCCCCCCGCCCGGCCAAGCGCGCACGCTCGCCCGCGCCGCCGCCGCCGCCGCCGCGCGCCCCCGTCGCGCGGTCGCCCTCCCCCACCCACTCGCGCACATCCAGCCGGCGGCCGGACGACGCCGCGGCGTCGGCGGGCGGGTCGCCGCCGCGTGCGGCGTCGCTGGCCCCCGCGCCGCCGCTCGCGGCCGACTTTGCGCGCCCGCGCGCCGCCACCGCGGCGACCACCACCCGCCTCGCCATGCTGCACGCGGAATGGGAGGCGCTGAGTGCGCGCGCGCGTTACCTGCGGGCGCTGCTGGAGGCGAGCAAGGATTGAGAGAGAGGGGGAAAAGAATGTAAAAGGGGTGGGGGGGGCGCCGGGCGCCGCGCAGGGTGGGCGATGGCGAGGATGGGGGCGGTGGCGTCGATGCGGGGGCGGTTGTTGGTGCGTGGCTTGGGCGCGGGGCGGAGAGAGAAAGAGGAGAGTGAGGCGGCCGCGGCGGCCGGCGCACACACCGCCGCCGCGCCGCTTACACTCCCCACTGTCCGTCCCGTGGAACGCCGACACTCGCCCCTCCTCTCCATGGGCAAGCGCGACCGCGCCGGCGCCGGCGGCGACCCCGCGGAGCCGACGCCGCGGCACCCCCCCGAAACGACCCCCCCACCAAACCCTCTCAACGCCCTGGCCACAACCGCTCTGGCCGCCGCGGGCGACCCTGAGACCTTGACCCGGGGCGCGGGCGGCGGCAGCCCGTCCCGCGCGGCGCCGCGCGGCGCCGAGCGGGCGCCCGCGCCCGCGGCGACAGCGCCGCCGCGCGCCGCCGAGCGGGAGCCCGCGCCCGCGACGCCCACTGCCGGCCGGGGCACGCGGGGTGCCGTCTTGCCGGCGGGCGTCGCGGCCCTGAAAGCGGAGGCCGACCTCGTCGCGGCCGGAAAGATGCCGCCCGGCTGGCGCGGGGCGGAGCGCACGTCGTGGCGCGCGCGCGTGTCGCGGGCGCGGACTGTGGCGACGCTGGACGTGGCGGCGTCCGACCTCCAACGGTGGATAGCGGCGAGCGAGGGAGGCGGCGGCGGCGGGGGTCGGGCGTCGGCCGACCCCGGCGCGCCGCCCGCGGCCGCTGCAGGCGGCGGCGACGCCCGCGTCGCCGCCCTGGAGGCGCGCGTCACCTGGCTGGAGACGTCGCTGGCCGCCGTCGCGGAAGCGGGGCGCGGCCAGTTTGAGGCGCTGGCCGACGCCGTGAGCGCGCGCGGTGGCCGGGGGAACGGTGCGGGCGGCGACGCGGGCGGCGAGGGATGATGGGCGAGGGGGCGGGAGGGACGAGGTGGTGGCGAGGGGGCGGGCGTCGCCGTCGCCGTCCGGCGCCGCGCGCGGCCGCCGCGCCACGCTCCCCAGCCACGCACGCACACCGCCCCCCCCCCCGCGCGCGCGCGCCTCGGCGCGCTGTCCCGGCCGCGGGCGCCGCGCGCGCGCCGCGCCGACCTCAGCGCCGGCCGCGCGGCGCGCGGCAGAGAGCGGAGAGAGCTCCCCCTGTCACACACGCTCCCCCTGTCTCACACGCGCCCACCAGCGCCCCGCAACTCTCTCCCCCCTCTCACCCGGCCAGCGGCACCAGTTTGCCCTTGGCGTCAAACGCTTTCCGAAACGGGATGAATTCAATCCCCCCCGGCATGTGCGGGACGAGGGCGGGGGGGACGCGGACCCCGTTGTCTTCCTGCCAATTTTCCAAAACGCAGCACAGCGCGCGCTCCGTGGCCGCCAGTGTGGAGTTCAGCATGTGCACATACTCTTTCTTGGGCTCCACCCCCGGCGCCTTGGGCGTGCGCAGGCGGGCTTCCACGGCGCGGGATTGGTAATCCGTGCAGTTGGAGCACGAGACCAACTCCCGGAACGCCTTGCCCCCGGGGAACCAGGCCTCCAGGTCGTACTTTTTGGCAGCGGCATTGTTGAGCTCGCCCGACACGATGTTGACGATGCGATACGGGATGTTGAGCGATTGATAAAACGACTCGGCGACGCCGAGCATCCCCTCCATCGCCTCCCACGACGCATTGCCCGCGGGCGACGCGACGACAAACTGCTCCACTTTTTCGAATTGGTGCACCCTGAAGATGCCCAGCGTGTCGCGGCCGTGGGAGCCGGCCTCCTTGCGGAAGCAGGTGGAATACCCGACGTACTTGATCGGGAGCTCTTTCTCCTCGTACCTGGTGATGGAGAGGGGGCGGAGGGGGCGTGGGGTGCGTGGCGAGAGCGGCGGCTCGAAACGCGGCCGAAACCCCTCCCAAACACCCCCCATCCCCTCCCGCCGTCTCACCACTTGTTGCGGTGCATGGCGCAGAGCGGCTGCTCCGACGTCGCGATCAGGTACTTGTCCTCCCCCTCGCCCGTCACCTTGTACAGCTCTTCATCAAACTGGGCGAGCTGCGCGACGGCCGCCATCGCCGACTGCACCATGAAGAACGGCGTCTGGACGGGGGTCGCGCCCGCCGCGACGCCGGCCGCCAGCGCGGCTTGGATGAGGGCTTGATTCAGCAAGACCCCTTCCCGTTTGAGGAAGTAGCCGCGCGAGCCCGCGACGGCGGCGCCCGCGTCGACGTCGGCGATGTCGAGCAGTTGGACCAGCGCAACGTGGTTGAGCCCTTGCCCCTGCGCTGGCCCGGCTTCTCCCCACGTGCGCACGGTGACATTGTCGTTCTCATCCCGGGAGACGGGGACGGACGCGTGGACGAGGTTGCCGACGCGCGCGAGCGCCGCGTCGCGCGCCGCGTCGGCGGCGGCGGACGCCGCCTCGGCGTCCGTGATCTCGTCCTTCATCGCTTTGGACGCGTCCTGCAGCGCGGCGGTGTCCTCGCCGGCCTGGGAGAGCGCGAGGGGGGGGAGGAGGGTGGGCCGCGGCCGCGCGCGCGCGGAACAGCGGCGCCGCCAACACTCGCAGCTCCCTCCCACCTTGCGCCTCGTCCCGATGTCGCGGTTGAGCTTGTTGAACGCCATCTGCAGGCCCTCCCGCTTGTAGGTCGCTGGAGGGAGAGAAAGGGGAGGCGGTGAGCGGGAGGGGCGGTGCCCAGCCACCTCCTTCCCCCTCCCCTCTCCCCTCCCTCCCACCACCATCTCTCCCACCTTCCCGGCACACCGCGTCCAGGGCCACCACTCCGTCCACGAGCGCGGGGTCGGCGAACCGCGTGGCCTGCGACGCGCGCACCAACTCGGGGTCTCCGCCCTTGGCTGAGGAAGGGAGGACAGTGGTGATGAACGATGGCGCGCGCGCACCCGATGGGCGCCGCCCGAGGCCGGGCGGGCGGCGGCCGTCATGGGGGGCGTGCCGCCCGCCCTCCCCTCCCCTCCCACGACCCTTGCCCTACCTTCCCGCAGGTGATTGATGTCGATCGGCATCGCGGCGGCCGCAACGGGGACCGCGGGGCCGGCCGGAGTGGCGAGTCGCAATCGGGACGCGCCGGCGCCGCTCCCCGCCACACCCGTCGCCCCCGCTCCGGCGCTGGTGCATGCCCCCCCGACCCTCCGCCCGCCGCCCGCACCCACTCGCCGCGGGCGCGCCCGTGCTCGCCCTCGTGCTCGCGGGATTCGCGGGCCTGGTACACTTGCAAGCAGGCCGCTTCGAGGTCAAGGTAGGAGGGAGGGTGAGGGTCCGTGGAGGGTGGCGGTGGAGGTGGCGGCGCGCGTGGGGCGGGCCAATCGGGCGGCCGCCGGCCGCCATCGACGCCCCTCCCTTCCCCAGTCGGCCCGCCAGCGCGCGCTGGAGCTGGGCACTTCCGGTACGCACGAAGTGGATCTGGAGGCTGAAGCTGAGGTTGGTGTTGAGAGGGAGGGAGGGGGGGAGGAGGGACACGGCGCGCGCGAGCACCGGCCGACGCCGCCGCCTCCTCCCCCCTCTTCAGCGCGTCGCCGCCAAGCTCCGCCTCGACCAAGACTACGAGAACAAGCCCATTCCCCGGTGACAGATGGACGCCGCGACCCTGGGTGCCGCCCTCGCGGCGTGCCTGTCGCCCGACGCCGGCCCGCGCGCGGCGGCCGAGGAGGCTGCGGCCGCCGCCGTCAAGGCGCCGGCTGGAGCGCCCGTGCTGGCCGCCGTGGGCGGGGGCGCGGCCGAGCCCGCGGTGCGGCAGATGGCGTGGACCCTGTTGAAAAAATCGCTCCCCCGCGCCTGGCCCCGCCTGGGGGCGCCCGACCGGGAAACGGTCGCGGCCGCCATCCTGCGCGCTCTCGAGGTCGAACCCACCCCCGGCGCCCGGCGCGCCGCCGCGTCCGCGGCCGGCGCCGCCGCGCGCGCCGCGCTGCCGAAAGGCGAGTGGCCCGGCCTCCTCCCCTGGGCGCACGCGTCGCTCGCGTCGCCCGACGAAGGCCGCCGGGAGGCCGCCCTGGACCTCCTGGCTCAACTCGTGGGCGCCGCGCCCGCGACCCTGGCACCCCACAGCGCCGCGCTCGCGGCCGCCGCGCGGGCCGCGCTCGCCGACGCCTCGCCCCGCGTCGCCACCGCCGGCCTGGCTTTGCTTGCGGCGCTCGTCATGGCGGGTCCGGACGATGCCGGGGCGGCCGCGGTGGCGGCCGCGCTGCCGGCGGTGCTCGCCGCGGCCGACGCCGCGCTCACCGGCCCCGCGCCCTGCGTCGACCGCTTCGCAGTCGCGTGTGACGTCGCCGCCGACCTCGTGGAAGGCGGTGGGCGTGCGCTCGGCGCCCCCGTGGCGGATGTGGTGTCCTGGTGCGTGGCGCGCGCGCGCGACGCGCGCGCGCGCGCGCCCGCGCGCGCCCCCCCCCTCGCCATCCTCGAGGCGCTCGCCCGCGGCCGCCCCAAACAGTTTGTCAAGGCCGGCGCCGTGCCTGCCGTCGTAGGCGCGGTGTGCGGCCTGATGGGCGAGCCGCCGGCGGACGCCGTGCCCGGCCCGGCGGCCGACCTCCCGTCGTCCGACTCGGACGACGGCGGCGACGACGTGCCCCTGGCGACCTTGGCAGCTCAATGCCTCGACGTCTTGGCTCTTAACGTGCCCACGAAGCATGTGCTGCCCACGGTGTTGGAATGGGCGGCGGCGGCGGCCCGGTCGCCCGACGCGCGCGCGCGCCGCGCGGCCGCCGTCGCCGTCCTCGTCGCCGCCGAAGGCTGCGCCGACGCCCTGCGCACCAACCTCGCCCCCGCCCTCGCCATCGTGGCGTCCGGCCTGCGCGATCGCGCGGCGGGCGTGCGCGCGCAGGCGGCGGTGGCCCTGGGGCAGCTCGCCGAACACTGCCAACCCGAAATCGGCGCGCACGCGGGCGACGCCGTGCCCGCACTCCTGGACCTGCTGGCCGCGTCGCCCACGGGGTCAGCCGCGTCCAAGGCGTGCTATGCGTTGGAGGTAGGGAGGAGAGAGGAGAGGGTGGGAGGGAGGCGGGTGCGCGCGCGCCATCCTCCGCCCCCCCCTCGCCCCCACCTCCTCCCCGCCTCCTCTTTTCTTCTAGGTCATGACCGACGCCGCGGACGAGGACGACGCCGTCGTCGTCGCCGCCCTGCCCGCTCTCGTCCCGGCCTTGGTCCGCGTCCTGCTCTCCGGCGGCCCCGACGCCGCGCACGCCGCGCTCGGCGCCCTCGCCTCGGCCGCCGCGACCGGCGGCCCCGCGTTCGCCCCCCACGCCCCCTCCGCGCTCCCCCCCATCTCCCGGTTCATGCAGTGCGGCCCGGACGCGGGGGAGAAAGCGCTGTCGCTGCGCGCACGCGCGACCGAGGCGGCGGGCATCGTCGCCGCCACGCTCGGCCGCGACGGCGCCGCGCCCTTGCTCCAGGAAATGGTGCCGGTGATGCTGGCCGGCCTCGCCATCGACGACAGCGAGCTGCGGGAGTACACGCACGGCGCCCTGGCCAACGTCGCGACGCTCGTCGGCCCCGGCGTCGCGCCGCTCCTCCCGCAGATCGTGCCGGCCGCCCTCGCCTCCCTGGACGCCGACGACGGCGGTGTGAGCGACAGCGACGGTGGCGAGGATGGGGACGCGAGCGCGAGTGCGGGGTCGAGGCCCGCGACGGCGGGCGCGGTGAGCGCGTCGCTCGGCGGCGACGGCACGGACGACGACTCGGATTTGAACTCCGACACCGACTCCGACGCCCTGGCCGTGCGCACCGGCGTCCTAGACGAAAAGGTGGCCGCCGCGCACGCGCTCGGGGCGTACGCGGCGGCAGCGGGTCCGGCTTTCGCTCCGTACGCCGACGCCGCGCTCGCCGGCCTGCGCCGCGCCGCGCGCCACTTTCACGACGACCTGCGGGAAGCCGCGTACGGCGCGGTGGGCGAGGTGGCGCGCGCGGGCGCGGCGGCGGCGGGGCCGCCGACCGCGGCGGGGGCGGCGGTGCCGCCCGCCGCGGCGGCCGTCGCGGCCGCGACGCTGCCGTTGCTCGCGTCCGCCATCGAGCGGGACCCGGATGCAGGGGCCGCGGCGGCCGCGGCTGCTGCCGCTGCGGAAGCGGTCGACGCTCTTGGCGCCGCGACCGCCCCCCACGCGCGCGCCCTCGCCGACGCCGCGACGGCCGTGCTCGCCGGCGGCGCGCGCTCCCAGGCGGTCGACCCCTCCTCCTCCGGCTCGGACGCCGGCGGCGCCGCGGACGGCGACGATGACGACGACGCGGGCGAGGCGGAGGAGTTGCTGGTGGGGGCGGCGGCGGATTTGCTGCCCGCGCTCGCGCGCGCTTTGGGAGCCGACGCCTACGCCCCCACCTTTGCCGCCACCCACGCCGACGCCCTGCTGGGCCGCCTGCGCGCGTCCCAACCGCCCGACGTGCGCGCGGCGGCGGCCGGCGCGCTGGCGGACGTGTGCTTGGCCCTGGGCGCGCGCGCGGCCGACGCCGCGGCGCGCGCCGCGCCGTCGCTCGTCCGCGAGCTGCGCTCCCACGCGCCGGTCTGCCGCCGCAACGCGGCCTACGCGGTCGGGGCTGCGGCGGGCTGTGCGCCCGACGCGTACGCGCCGCACGCGCGCGCGGCGCTGGAAGCGCTCGGCGCGCTCGCGGCGCACAACGGCCGCGGGCCCGGCGCCGAGGCCGACCCCGGCGCGCGCGACAACGCGGCCGGCGCCCTCGCCCGCCTCGCCCTGGCGCTGCCACCCGGTGCCGTGCCCGTGGGCGCGGTCGTCGCCGGCCTGCTGCCGCTGCTGCGGCCAGAGGGGCCCGGGCTCGACGGCGACCCGGGCGAAGCGGAACCAGTGGTGCGCCTCCTCGCCGCCGTCGCGGGCGCCCCCCCGGGGACCGCCGGCGCGGCCGAGCCGCATGCAGGGCGCTGCGCTGCTGCGCTGGCGGCGGCGGCGGCCGACGGGGACGCGCCGGCGGGCGTGCGCGTGGCGGCCGCGCGCGGGCTCGCCGCGGCGGCGGCCGCGCGCCCGGACATGGCGGCCGCCCTCGTCGCCGCGCTGCCGGAGGGGGTCAAAGCCGAGCTGGAGGTGCTGGTGGCGCATGGGGGCGGTGGTTGAGGGGGTGGCGGGAAACAGGCAAAAACAAAAACGACGAAACGCACCCTCCCTCCTCTCCCCTCACTCGACCGCGGCCTCCCCGTCGTCTGCGGTGAGCATGGCGACCACGCGCGCCGCGGCGGCGGGCCCGACCCGGGTGCGGCCGGCGCGCAGGGCGGCGAGCGAGAGGCGCAGCGCGTCGGCGTCGGCCGCCGCCGACGACATTAAAACCCCCAGGCACCCGTGCTCCGCCGCCACCGCCACCGCGGCCGCCGGCCCCACACCCGGGACCCGGGCCAGAGCCCGCGCGGCGAGGGCGGCGGGGGGGGCGAGGGAGCGCACCGCGGCGAGCGCCGACCGTGCGGCGGCCGTGTCGCCGTCGAAATCGGAGACGAAATCCCCGCGCCGCTTGTACGGGTGGGACGCGAGGGCTTTGGCGAGACCAACCACGTGCTCGGCGGCCGCGGCGGCGTCGGGGACGAGGCGGAGGCGGACGCCGGGCAAGGAGACCGCCGCGTCGGCCACGGCGCCCGCGTAGCGCGCGCGCACGAAGCCGCCATCCCCGGGCCCCACGCCCGCCGCAAAATCGGCCCGCTCCCGGGCCGACAGGTGGGCGTCCAGGCCCTCGAGGACGACGCCCAGGGTGGCGCCGGGGTGCCGCGCAGCGGCGGCCGCGGCGAGCCCGGCCAGGCCGGGGCCGGCGTCGACCGCGGCCACATAGTCGGCCGCGGTCCAGCAGGCGAGGACGTAGGGGACGGGGGGGTCGGGGTCGGCGCCGGCGGGGGGGTCGGGGGCGGCGCCGGCGGTGGGCGCGGGCGCGGGCCCTCCCGCCCTCCTCTTGAACAGCACCGTCCTCGCCCCCGCCGCCTCCCACAGCGGGTGCGGGTCGCGTGAGACCCGGTGATTGATCCCGGCCACCGCCAGCGCGGGCAGCAGGGCGTGGCCGGTGGGGTGCGTCACCAGGGCGGCGTCCAGGCAGGCCACCAGCTCGGCCAAGGCGGCTGCCGGGCCCAGCATGCGCGGCGCGGCCGGGCGGGGGGCGCGGGAGGCCGCGGGGCGCCCGCGCGCCGCGCGCGCGGGCGAGGGGCGCGAAGGCGACGGCTCCAGGGGGCGCCTGTTTGTGGGGTGGGTCGTGGTCAGACGGCGGGCGCGTGGCGGGCGGCCAACGGGGGTGCGGTGGCGGGTGGGCGCCGGCGGGGGGGACGCGCTGCATCGCGCGCCCATGCGCCGCCCGCGAGCGCCGCCGCGACGCTCCCGCCGCCCGCGCTCACGTCAGTGGGACGCAGCCTTCCAGCGGGTCGGGCAGCGCGCGGCCGTCCATGGCGGAGGGCGACCCCTCGCCGCGGCGAAGAGTGAGAACGGAACGCTGCGACGGCCGGGGTCGTCGCTCGCCCTCGCCGCCAGCTCCAGCGCGCACGATGGCCGCGCAGCGCGTGGCAAGGACGACAATGGAGCGCTCGAAGAGGGTGAGCGGCTGGGAAAGAATGAGGCAGGGTTATGAGCAGGACAGAGGTGACTCTTCCCTTTCTCAAATGCTCGAAACATTCTGGAGTGACGGCCCGCCCGCCGATACCCCGCCGTCCCCGCCCCCACCCAAGCACGCCGGACGCGCGCGTCGGGCCCGCAGGGGAGCTCGGAGCCGGAACGCGCGCGCGCGGGGCGAGTCGAGAGAGCCGCTCTGCGCTCCGCGCGCGCGAGACACCGCCCTGCGCACGCCGTTCTCTCCCTCGACTCCCTTCCCACACCCAACCTTGCAGCCCCGCACCCGCATCGCGCTCACCCATTCCGGTGCGAGGCCGGGGCCGCGACCACCCGTCAAAAGACCCCCCCCCTCACTCTCTCAATCGCCGCCCGCGCCGCCCCGCAGCGACGGCAGGATGTCAAGCACCGCGCCCAGGTAGTCCTTGCCAAACTCGAGCGACCGCTCGGGGCTGGTGGTTGGGGTCGTGGGGTGTCGGTTTCGCGGGGGAGTCGGCCTCGACCGCCTCCCCCCCCTCTCCTCTCTCCTCTCACCTCCACCCGACCGCCGCGTCGGGCGCGTACTCGCAGTCCCAGAACGGCATCTCCAGCGTCATGGCCAGGCAGAACCGGGACTGGGGGGCGCCGGCGGCGGCGGCGTCGGCCGCGTAGCGGGAGTTGAACCGTTCGGCGACCGCGTTTTTGCAAATGGCCAGGTTGGCCCGCCCCGCCGCCATGCGCCCGTAAGAATACTTGGGGTCGGTCCCCGCGTAAAACTCCGGGCACATCTTTTTGAGCGTCGCCTGGAATCGGCCTTGGATGGCGTCGAGCGCCGGCGAAAACGAGGGCACACCCTCGCACCCCACCGCAAACACGGCCGGCGTCGCTTCGTCGCCGTGCACGTCGCACATAAAGTCGACGCCGGTGCGGTCCATGAGGGCGGCAATGGCGCACACTTCCGGCGCGGTCGCCGGGTCCGGGTCCGCCCACGTGCGGTTCAGGTTCTCCCCCGCCGCGTTGGTGCGGATGTGGCCGCGCGACACGCCGTCCGGATTCATGCACGGGACCTTAGAGAGAAGGGGGGAGGGAGGAGGTGGGTGATGGCGCTCGCGCCGTGCCCTCCACCTCTCCCTCCCTCCCCCCTCTCACCACATAGAACGTGGCCCGCGCCCGGCACGCGCGACCCGTTGCGTCCGCCGGGTCGAGCAGGCGCCGCAGAAAGCCCTCCGCAAACCATTCCGCCTGCGTCTCTCCCGGGTGCTGCCGCGCGAGCACCCAGACGACGGGCTTGTCCGCCGCCGGCTCCCCCACGCGCAGCACGTCCAGGTCGTGGCCGTCGAGCGTTTCGCCTACCATCTCGAGGGAGACACCGTCGCGGGACTGGATTTCGGCGACAAACGCGGCGTGCCGCGAAAAAGGGTAGGGCGCGAAGTACGCGTAGCAGCACGCGTCCCGCTCGGGCGTGTGGTCGATGGTGAGCACGCCGCTCGCCTTGTCGTACGTGGTGGGGACGCGGAACCAGGACGACGTGTCGTACGACGCGACGGCTTGGTACCCGTTTGCCCACCCGCGCGGGAACGAGGCCGTGCCCGCGTTGAGCACGCGCATGCGCAGGCGCTCGCCGCGGCCGCCGGAGACGCGGTAGTAAAACCATTGGTGGTGGGAGCGGCCGTCGGCGTCGCAGAAAGGGTCGGCGTGGATCTGGCGGCGCGCGGGCGGCCGGGTGGGCCGGGGGCCTCGCCCGCCCCCTCACCGCGCCACCGCCCCCCCCTCCCCGCCTCCTCCCCCTCACATTGAGCTCGATGTCGTGCGTGACGCCGTGCTCGTTGGCGCCCTGCACGGAGACGACCTCCACGTTCCCCGAATCGAAGTTGGAGTTGATGAAGATGCCCATGGCCGCGCCGGCCGCGCCGGAGGAGGCAGAGGGGGCGGCGGCGCCGCTGGCCCACCTGGGGAGGAGGGGGAGGGGTGGAGGGTGGGAGGCAGGGGGGTGAGGCGCGGGCGGCGCTCGCGCCGGCCCCGCGCTGCGCACTGGCGCCCGCTCCCCACTCCCTCCCTCGTCGCGCACTTGGCCTCGACGCGCGCGCGCACGTCGCGGGCGGCGCCGGCGGGAGGAGCGTGGCGCGCCGCGCGGCGCGACACGATCGGGGCGCTCGCGGCGCGCGGGGTGGTCGCTCGCGCGGCGACGGGCGCCCGGGCGGCGATCATCCGGGGCGGGCGGGGCGGTCGGCGCGCGAGAGTGGCGCTGGGCTCCCGGCGCTCGGCAGGCCTTGCCACACCGTCGAGCGCGCCCGTCGCGGCCGCCGCCCCTCATGGTGTCCGACGTCCCGATGTCGGTCTCCCGCGGCGGCCCCACCCCCCCCTCCGCGCTCGACGCGCGGCTGCGCGGCCTCGCGCACGACGCCCTGTCCCGGCACGCGTACGCGGGGGCCGCCTTTTTCGCGGAGCAGCTGGCGGCGCTGGACGGTGATTGATTGGGGGGGGAGGGGGGAGAGGCGGGCGCGGCGATGCGCGGACGAATGGTCGACCGCCCTCCCCCCCCCCAGGCTCCACCGTGGCCGACCACGCCCTGCTCGCGCACGCCCACCTACTCGCCGGCCACCCCCGGCGCGCGCTGGCCGCGCTCGACCCCGCGGGCGGCGCCGCGGCGGGCGACGCGCGCGTGCGCGGGCTCGCCGCGCGCTGCCTGGCCGCGCTGGGGCGGTGGGACGACGTGCTGGAGTGTTTGGGCGACGGCGACGAGGAGGAAGATGATGGATTCGGCGACGGCGGCGCCTCCGCCACGACCCTGTCCGACCCCGGCCTCGCCGCCGACGCCTGGCTCCTGCGCGGGCGCGCGTCCTCCGCCCTGGACGACCCCGTCGCCGCCGCGGCCGCCTTTCAGCGGGCGCTGGGGGCGGACCCGACGTGCGTCGAAGCTTTCGAGGCCCTGGTCGCGCGGCGACTCCTCCCGCCGGCCGAAGAAGCCGCGCTCGTCGCCTCCTTGCCCCTCGGCCCCGGCGACGCGTGGCTGGCCGACCTGTACACTGCCAAATGCTCCAAAGAGGGGGCGGGAGGGGGGGCGGCCGCGGACGCGCTCGCGCGGCTGGAGGCGCCGCGCGGCGGCGGTGCGCGCGTGGGCGCGCCCGCGACGCCTGACTCGTCCCCGCCGGGCGGGCGCCGGGTGACGCGCGCGATGGCAGCATCCCCCGACGGGCGCGCGTCCGGCACGGGGGAGGCGGCGGCGGCACACCCTCGCTCTTCGACCGGCGGCGGCCACGGCCTTGCCGCGTCGGCCGACGTCGTCGCCGCACGCGCGGACGAACGCCTCGCCGCCGGCGACGCGCGCGCGGCGGCGTCTATCGCGGGCGCGCTGCTGGCGCGGGACCCGGGGGCGGTCGGCGCGCTCGGGCCTTATGCGGCCGCGTGCGTCGAGCTCGGCCGCAAGGCCGACCTCTTTGCGCTCGCCCACGCGCTCGTCGACGCCGACCCCAAGGCGGGCGACGCGTGGCACGCGGTCGGGTGCTACTACCTGGCCGCGGGGCGCGCGGCGCCCGCGCGGCGCGCGTTTGCGCGCGCTGTCGCGCTCGCGCCCGCGCACGCGCCCGCGTGGTCGGGCCTCGGCGCGGCCGCGTCCGCGCTGGACGAGTCGGACCAAGCGGTGGCCGCGTACCGGTCGGCGTCCCGCCACTTTCCGGGGTGCGCGGCCCCGCTGGTGGGCATGGCGGCGGAAGCCGCGCGGATGAACCACGCGCGCCTCGCCGACGCGCTCCTCGCCCAAGCCCACGCCCGGTCCCCGTCCGACCCGCTCCCCTGCCACGAGGCCGGCGTGCTCGCGCTGCGGCGCGGGGACGCGGCGGGCGCCGAGGCGTGGCTGCGCGCCGCGCTCGAGCGGTGGCCGGCGGCGTCGCGTGCGGCGACAGAGCCCACGCTCGTCGCCCTGGGCCACGCTTTGAGGCGCCAGGGGCGACTGGAGGACGCGGAGGCGGCCTACGATGCCGCCCTCGCCCTCGCCCCGCGGCAGGCGGGCACGCACGCGGCCCTCGGCCTCGTGCGCCACCTCCGCGGCGACGCGGCCGGCGCGGCCGACGCCTACCACGCCGCCTTGGGCCTGAGGCCGGACGATGCGCTCACGGCCGACCTGCTGGGGGCGGCGCTGGAGGACGAGGTGGCGGGAGGCGGCTGCGGCGGCGGCGTCGCCGACGTGCCGCTCGCGGCCGCGCTCGCCGCGGCGGCGCGCGGCGGCGACCCGGGCCTGCTCCTCGGGTAGGAGCGAAGAGAGGGAGAGTGCAACGACCGCCACCGTGTGCAGAGCGCGCCTCGAGCGGCGCGGGCTCTCTCACACACAGCGCCCCAGTCCCCCCCCCACCCTCCTCCACCCCCTCTCCCTCACGACCCTGGCGCCGCCATGGCGTCCGCCAGCAGCTGCGCCTGCTCCCGCGCGTGCACCTCCGCAAACCCGGTAGCCGTCGCGGCCGACGCCGCCCGCCCCGCGTAGGCCAGTTGGTGCGGCACGACGCGCCCTTCCGCCTGCATGCACGTCTTGAGCCGCGGGGCGACGTGCGTGTACGCCCCCTGATTCAGCGGCTCCTCTTGCGCCCACATGATCTCCGCGTTGGGGTAGCGGCGCAGCTCCCGGGACACGAGGTCGAACGGAAACGGCGCGACCTGCTCGACGCGCGCGATGGCGACGTCCGACGCCCCGACCCGCTCCCGCTCTGCCGCCAGCTCGTAGTACACCTTGCCGGTGCACAGCACGAGGCGGCGCACGCCCGGCTGGGGCGGCGGGTGGGGCGAGCGGTCCGAGGCGCCGTCGTCCATGATGAGGCGTTTGAAGCGCACGCCGTGGATGCCAGAGTCGCCCGCGACGTCGTCGAATTCCGCCAGGTCCGACTTGGCCGCCGGGTGGCGGAGCAGGTTCTTGGGCGACATGACGACGAGCGGCTTTCGGAACGAGCGGTGGAGTTGGCGGCGGAGGAGGTGGAAATAGTTTGCGGGCGTCGTCACGTTGGCCACTTGCCAGTTGCAGTTCTGCACTTGCGCCCCCAGGTGCCCCCCCACCGACCACTGCGTGTGGTCGACCTCGGGCAGGACGTACGGGTTCTCGTCCGACATTTGCAGAAACCGTTCCAGGCGCGCGGACGAGTGCTCCGGGCCCTGGCCGTCGTAGCCGTGCGGGAGCAGGACGGTGAGGCCGTTTTGGCGGAGCCATTTGGACTCGCCGGAGCACAGAAACTGGTCGAAGACGACCTGGGCGCCGTTTGCGAAATCGCCAAACTGCGCCTCCCAGAGGACCAGCGCGTTTGGGTTCTCCAAAGCATACCCCAGTTCAAACCCGAGCACGCCAAACTCGGAGAGAGACGAGTTGGAGACGGTGAAGTGGTCGCGGGGTTGGCCTTCAAAGACGTGGTCGAGCGGGGTGTAGCGCGCGCCGGTCGCTTGGTCGTGGATCACGGCGTGCCGGTGCGAAAACGTGCCGCGCTGCACATCTTGGCCCGACAGGCGCACGTGGTTGCCCTCCGAGAGGAGGGTGCCAAACGCGAGCGCTTCCGCGAGCGCCCAGTCGACGCCGGTGCCGGACGAGATGGCCTCCGCGCGCGCGGCGTACACGCGCGCGATCTGCTTGTGCACGGTGAGCGTGTCCGGGAGGCGGGTGACGGCGGCGCCCACCGTTTTGAGGACGCCCATCGGCACGCCTGGGAGGAGAGAGAGGGGGGGTGGGCGGCGCGTCCCTCCTCTCTCTCCCTCCCCCCTTCCCCTCCCCCCTCCTTCCTCCCTCTGACCTGTGTTGCGGATGCGGGACAGCTGGTTGGGCCCGTGGAACCCGGCCCAGTAGGACGAGAGCCAGTCCTTGGCCTCGGGCACGTAATCCTTCGCGCGCGCAAACTCGTCCGACATGTGCTTCGTCACGTTGTCCGCCACCGCGTCCACGTCGGCCGGGGTCACGACGCCCTCGTTCAACAGCTTCTGTTGGTAGAGGCGGAAGGGGTCGGTGTGCGCCCGAATCTTCTTGTACATGAGCGGCTGCGTAAACATGGGCTCGTCGATCTCGTTGTGCCCGTGCCGCCGGTAGCAGACGACGTCCACGACGACGTCCGTCTTCCACGCTTGGCGCCATTCGGCCGCCAGCTCCATGCAGCGGACGACGGCTTCCACGTCGTCGCCATTGACGTGCAGGATCGGCGCGTTGAGCGCTTTGGCGACGTCGGTGCAGTAGGGCGACGACCTCGACGACCGCGGGTCGGTCGTGAACGCGACCTGGTTGTTGACCACGATGTGGATCGTGCCGCCGGTCGCGTAATCGGGGAGGGCGCTCATGTCGAGGGTCTCATAGACCACCCCCTGCCCCGCGAACGCGCCGTCGCCGTGCAGGAGCACGCCCAGCGTGCGCTCCCGGGCGACGTCCCCTGTGAAATGCTGCTTGGCGCGCACTTTGCCGAGAAGGACGGGGTCGACAGCTTCCAGGTGGGAGGGGTTGGCCAGGAGGGAGAGGTGCACGCGGCGCCCGCACGTCGTGGGGCGGTCGTAGGACGTGCCCAGGTGGTACTTCACGTCGCCGGAGCCGTGGTATTCACCTAGGGAGGGGAGGGGTCGGGTGGGTGAGTTTTGAGGCGAGCGCGCGTGCGCGCGCGTGCGCGCGCGCGCTCCCCCTCCTCTCTCTCTCCGTCGCACCTTCCCCACCAACCGGCCGCACGCCCGACGTAAACTCGGAGAAGATTTGCGCCATCGGCTTACGCACCACGTTCGCGAGCACGTTGAGCCTCCCGCGGTGTGGCATGCCCATGACGATCGACTCGACGCCCAACTCGGCCGCGCGGTCGATCATCGCCTTCATGCCCGGGATCAGCGTTTCACACCCCTCGAGCCCGAACCGTTTGGCGGCCGCGTACTTGGCCGCCAGGAACGATTCAAACATCTCCGACCAGGCCAGGCGGTCGAGGATGTGGCGCTTGCGCGCGGGGGAGAAGTTCGGGGGTTCGGCCGTTTCCACGCGCTCGCGGATCCAGTTGCAGCGGGCGCGGTCGGGGATGTGCATGAACTCGTAGCTGGGAGAGGAGGGGAGGGAGGGGTGGTGGGCGGGTGGGAGGGGCCGGCGCAGCGAGCGCAGGCCGCCGCCGCGGATCGCTCCAACCTTCCTCCCTCTCCTTCTTCCTCCCTCCTCCTCTCTCTGTCTTCTCTCTTACCCGACCGTGCCGCAGTAGGCCTCCCGCAGGCGGGCGAGCACCTCGCGCAGGGTGCGGATGGGGCGGTCCTCGGAGAGGAAGCCCTTCATGCGCCAGGTGCCGAGGTAGAACTCGCTTCAAGAGGTGGGGTGGGAGAAGGGGGGGTGTTGGGGGTGGCGGACGGTGTTGATGTCAAGATGGGGTCGATCGGGGGAGTTTTTCTTCTTTTTTTCGGGCGACTCGCTCGCCTCTTTCCCCCCACCCCACCCCCTCCTCCTCTCTTACCGGTCCAGGTCCGCGTCCGTGAAGCCGTACGTGGCGGGGTCGAGCTCCGGCGGCGCGGTCGCCGCGCGGTCGTCGAGGCCGAGGGGGTCGAGCGCGGCCATGAAGTGGCCGTTGACCTGGTAGCCCCGCACCTGGAGAAAGGTGGGGAGAGAGGGAGGGGAATGGGGTCGGCGCGGGGCGGCAAACGAGAAACGATACTTCCAACCTTCTCCTCCCCTCTCCTACCATCAGGAGCAGCTTCATCGACTCGTGAATCGTTTGGCTCGACAGCGCGGCTGCGGTGAGCGGCGGCGTGGGCGACGCACCGGTCTCGTAGGCATGGTAGGCGTCGGCGACTGCGTCGGCCGGCGCGCCCGCCTCCAGCGCCCGGAAAAAGCCCGCCCACGATTTGTCCACCGACGCGGGATCCGCCCGGTACCGCTCCTCCAGCTCCTCGATGTAGGTGGACGATGTGCCGTCCAGGAACGAGTCTTTCAGTTTGCGCAGCGGGACGGGGGTCGGCGGCGGGGGGGCGGCGGACAAGGCACGCGCCGCGGCCAGCGGCAGCAGGGTGGGGCGAGGGCGTGGGGCGAGAGCCGCCCGGCCCAGGGACGGGGAGGCGCGGCGGAGGGCGGCGGCAGCGAGCATGGCGGCGATGGCGGCACGGGGGGTCAAGCGACGCGCGCCAGTCAGTCTCCTGCCGTGAGCCGGTGTAGAAGGTGTGCCGACACGTGCGACGGGCGCACGGGCGGGGCGCGGGGCGGCGGCGGGCAGCCAGAAAGCGGGGGCACCAATGCGTGCCGCGGCTCTCTCTCGCCCTCGGCTCGCCCTGGGGCGCGGGAATGCGCCGGGGGACTGCCGGACCTTGCGACGCGCGAGGGGCGCCGGAAAGGAGGGCGCCGACGCGACCGCGGGGCAAGAGTGGGGCGGCGAGCGCGCGCAGCGGCGGCGGCCCTCCCCACGCCACCTCCTGCCACTCTGTACCCGCCCCGGGGCCAGGCCGCGTCGTGGCCGACCGCTTGGGGGGGCCGTACGCTGGCACACGGTGCGCGATGGACTGCGGCGGATGCGGCGGCGCGGCGGGCGCGCTGGGGCGCGCCGGGAGCGTGCGGGGGGCCGTTTGCCCGCCTCACGGCTTTTTCACGCCATGTTTGGCTCAGCCGGCTGGAAAATCGGGGCCCGCGCGGCGTGGTTGGCCGCGGGGACGGCCCGCCGCGAAGCGGGAGCGACGTCGGGAGGGCTGCCGGGGCCCGCCGTGCCCAGAAAACACCGCCAGGCTCGGCGTAAGCCTTGTCTGCGTCGTGTAGGGGCGGCGCCGGCATCGCCAGCCGCCCGTCCGCCGCCCTCGCGCGCCACGGTTGACGCGTGCGGCGTCCCCGGCGCTCGCCCACGCCCCCCTTTACCCATCAGCAGACGCTGTGCGCCTCCATCTTTGACTCTGCGCGCGTCCTTGCCCCCCGATCGATGCGCTGACCCCGGCCCGGCGACCCTTTCTCACCTGAACCCGACGATGGCTGGCGACGACGCCGCCGCGACGGCGGCCGCTCCACCGCCCGCGGCGCCTCCTCCTGCGACCCCCGTGGACGGCCCCGACGTCAAGGCGGCGCCCGCGGGCGCGGACGGCGCGTCCGCGGCGGCAGCCGGCGCCGCCCCTGCCGCCCCCGCCGACCCCGCGGCCGCGGCGGCCGCCGCCAAGGCCGCCGCCGACGCGCGCGCCGCGGACGACGCCACTCTCGCCGCCGGCGTCCGCGCGCGCCTGTCGCGCGCGGCCGCCGCGCACGCGTTTCGCCGGGCCGCCCCGGAGCCGCCCCGCGAGGCGGACCACTGGGACTACGTCCTGCGCGAGGGCGCCTGGATGTTTGCCGACTTTCAGGGGGAGCGCGCGTGGAAGGCGGCGGCCGGGAGGGCGCTTGCGGCGGCCGCCGCGGCGGTTGACTGGCCGGCGACGCTGACAGCGACCGACGCCGGCGCGGTCTACAGGGCCGATGCCGCGGCGCACTGGGCCGAGCACGGGCCGCAAGCCGCGTCGACCGGTGCCCCCTCGACCACCAAAAAGTCTGCCCCCGCGCGCCGGTCGGCTGCCGGTGACGCCGCCGCGCCCGGCCCCGCCACCCCGCCCCGCCTCACGTATGCGCCACCGACGGATGTGGGGGCCAGGCTGGACGCGGCACACGAAGCGGCGCGGCTGGACAGGCAGGTGGCTGCTTTAAGCGCCGCCCAGTCGTGGGGCGACGACCTCGCCCGCGCCCGCCGCGCCGCCGCGGCCGCCGCCGCCGCCGCCCGCGCGGCCGCCGACGCGGAAGCCGACTCCCTGCGCATGGCGCCCGGCGGGCGCGCCCGCGGCGCGCGGCGCGGCACGCTCTCGCACGCCGACTCGGGCCGCTTCTCCGACGCCGACTCGCGCCCGCGCCGCAAGCGGCGCGCCGGCGACGACGATGACGACGATGATTTGCGTCTGGCCCCCCGTCCGCGCCCGCTGCCGCGCGCGGCCGACCCGCGGCGCGGCGGCGCGCGGCCGCCCGCGCGCGCCGCGCGGCCGGGCCTCGCGGGGCGGCCCGCCGGCCCCGGGCCGGGCACGCCCTGGGCACCCGCGGACGAGGTGCTGCTCTGCGCCGTGGTGCACGAATTCGGGTCCAACTGGGCGCTCGCGGGGGACGTGCTCACCTCGTCGGCCGCGCTGCGCGGCCTGGTCCGCCCCCCTGCCGCCTGCCGCGCCCGGTTCCGCGCCCTAACGCACCCCGGCGACCCCGCCGCGGGCGACGTGAGCGCCGAGGGCGCGCACGCGGCGGCGAGCATCACAAAGGCGGCCGCGCGCGAACTGCTGGCCCGCGCGCTCCCCGTCCCCGACGCCGCCCTCGCGTCCGCCGCGCGCGCGGCGGGCGCCGCGTTTGCGGCGGCGCGCGCGCGCCGGGCGGCGGAGGAGCGGCGCGCGCGCGAGGCGGTCGCCGCGCGCGGCGCGCCGCACCCGAGCCACGCCGCGGTCGCGGACGCCGCCCTGGCCTCGTTGGGGGGGGTGCCGCCCACGCCGGCGACGCTGGTCGAGGCCGCGGAAGCCGCGGCCGCGCGCGCGAGCGCGGCGGCGGCGGCCGCGCCAGGGCCGGCGGCGGGCGCCGCGGCCGCGCCGGCGCCACCCCCGGTCGCGCCGCCCGCACCCTCAACCGGCTCCGCCGCGCCCCGGCACTCGGTCACCGTCGCCCAAGTGCAGGACATCCTGCGCCTGGGGAGGCTGCCCGACGGGCGGGAGCTGACCGCCCAACTGCGCGCCGCGCTCGCGCAGCGCGTGCGCGCCGCGCAGGCCGCCGTGTCCCCGCCGCCGCCGCCGCCGGCGGCGGCGGGGTGACGCGAGGGCTGTGGACGCGCGTGTTACTCGCCGTCCCCTGCTGGTGCAGCAGAGAGGGTGTGAGGGCGTGTCTCCGCCCACGCGCGCGGCGCGCGCGCGCGCCGCGCCCACACGGGCAGGGTCAAGGCGGCAGGGTTGGGGCGGGGTTTAGGGCGGGCCGGGGTGCCCACAGCGCGGACCGCGTTGCCGCTGCGCACTCTCTCGCTCGCGCCCCCGCCGCCCCCCGCCATGGCGGCCGCCGCGGCGCGCACCCGGCCGTCGGCGCCGCGCCCGAGCGGGCGCGCGCCGCCGAGGCCCGCGCTCGGCAGTCCGCATGCGCGGCCGCGCGGCGCCCCGCCCCACGCCCTGCCGCCCGCTCTGAACACTGCCCTCGCATCCCTGGCCACCCCCACGCCCGGCCTGGCCGCAGCGATGGCGGCCAACTCCGCCGTCTTCCTCCTCGGCGCCCCTCTCCTCCTTGCCGGCCTCACCCCCGCCGCCGTGGCCCACGCCTGGCTCCTGGGCTCCGCCGTGCTGGCCGCGTTTGGGGCGGGCGGCTACGCGCTGGTCTGCCTCTACTTTCTCCTCGGGTCGGCCGCGACCCGCGCCGGCCTCGCGCGCAAGCAGGCCGCCGGCGTGGCCGAGCCGCGCGGCGGGCGGCGGCCGCCCGCCTCGGTCTACGGGTCGGGCGCGGCCGCGCTCGTGGCGGCGGCCGGGTGCCTCGCCGCGCCGGGCGCCGCGCCGTGGCGGCTCGCGTTTGCCGCCTCCCTCGCCTCCAAGCTGGGCGACACCGTCTCCTCCGAGATCGGCAAAGCGTACGGCAAGACGGCGTACCTGGTCACGACCGCGGCGCGCGTGCCGCCCGGGACCGACGGCGCGGTCTCGGCCGAGGGGACGGCCGCCGGCGCGGCCGCGGCCGCCGCGCTCGCGGGCGCCGCGGTCGCGGCCTCGGTCATCCCCGCGTCCGCCCTGCCCATCGTGGCCGGCGCGGCGGTCGCGGCCAACGCGTTCGAGTCCTGGCTCGGGGCCACGCTCCAGGGGCGGCCGTCCCTCGCCTGGCTGACCAACGACGCGGTCAACGTCATTCAGATCTGCGTCGCGGCCCTCCTCGCGGGCGCGGCGGGGCGGGCGGCCGGGTTTTGAGCGGGGCACGGACAAGAAGGGGGGCGCGCAACACACTCTTTGTCGTTCCCGCTCCCGCCTCTCTCCTCACCGCTCCACCAGCTTGAGCCGGGGCCGCCACTTGTCGATGTTGGCCGGCGTGAGCCGCGTGAGGCGGTGCCGCGAGAGCGGGGTCGCGGAAAAGGGGCAGCGCCCAGACTCGGCCAAAACGGCTCTCCAAGTCGCCCACCCCAACACGTGCCCGTCGGGGCAGGCGGCCGGGTCGACGACCGGGTCGAGCGTGATGGCGTCGACGGCGCCCGGGAGGAGGGGGGGCGGGGAAGGGTGGGCGGGCGGTGGCGCGGCGTCGTTGCCGTCGCCGTCCGCCGCCGCCGCCAACCCGGCCCTCCGACTGGCCCGCTCCCCCCGCCCCAGCCCGGACCACGGCCCCGGCACCCCCCGCATGTCGTCCTCCGACTCGCAGGGCGACCCCGCGCGGTCGCCGTCGGCGTCGGCGGCGCGCAGCGCGCGCTCGCGCGCGCGCCGCGCGCGCTCCCGCTCCCGGTCGCGCTCGGTGCGCACCCGGACCCGCTTGCGAGAGCCGTCGGCGGCGAGGGCGGGGGTGGGAGGGCTGGCAGGAGGGGCAAAGACCGCCAGCGTCGGCGGCAGCCCCGCGGCCGCCGCCGTCGCCGCGCCCGCTGCCGCGGCCGCGGCCGCCACCGCCGGCGCCGGCGCCGCGCGCGGCCCGTCCCGCCGCCGGTCCCGCTTGCGATCCCGGTCGCGCGCGCGGCCCACCGGGGCGGCGCGCGGGCGGCGGCGGTCGCCGTGCGTGGCCACGTACGCCTCCCGCGACTCCTTCCCCGCCCAATACGCCGTGCACAGACGCCCCGGGTCCAATTCTTCGATCATGGGCGCGACCGTCGGGTGCGTCAACCCGTAGTACTCTGGCCCCGCGATCTGGGTCCGCGGCGGCGGCGCGAGGGCCTCGCCCGCGGCCCGCCGCGCCTCGATCACCGACCCGATGCGGGCGAGCACCGCGGCCCACGCGCCCGTCGCGGAGCGAGCGGCCAGAGGCTCATCCGGTCTGTCCGCCGCCACTATGACAAAGGTGGGCGCCGGCCAGTGCGCGCCGCCCGCGCCGACGACGCGGCACTCGTGGTCGACCTGCCCCGCGATGTCGACCGACCCCCTGAATTTGGTGACCGCCGCATACCCCGCCGGAAAGATGTAGCCCGCGTTGTGCCAGCCGGGGGCCGGGTTGAGGGCGCCGATGGAAATCAGTGCCACGGCTTTGCTCCCGCAGCGCACCGTGCGGCCCAGCAGGGGCTTGTGCCCGCGCGCGGCGCGCGGGTCGGACCGGGACGGGGGTGGGGGGCGGGACAGGGGGCGCGGGGAGGCGGGGGTCGCCGGCCGCGGCGCGCGCGCCGCCGAGCGCGCGGCCGGCGGCGGCCGCGCCTCGGCCGCGACCGCGACCGCGGCCTCCACGTCGCCGTCCACCGAGGCCAGGATGGCTGCCGCGTCGGGGTTCGACAGGTGGGGCATGATGTCGAGGAGGTCGGCGAGCTGCGAGGGAAGGGCGGCGGGTCGAGGCGCGGGGGACCGCGCCGGCGCCGCCGCCGCCGCCCGGCGCGCCCCCATTCGCGCCTCGCCTCCCCTCCTCCCGCCCCCCGGCACCCACATTGCGCTCGGCCTCGCGCCCTTCCCACGCGGCGTACGCGAGGCGCGTCTCCTCCACCCGCGCCGCGACGGCGGCAGTCTCTTCGGCGGTTAGATGGCGCGCCCAGGCCGGCGCGGGCGCGCTGGGCGGCGTCATCACGCCCTCGGGCGGGCGCTCGGTGGGCGGCTCGGCCGCCGCCGCGGGCTGTGGGTGGCCGACGGCCGCGCGCGGCGCCCACTCTCGCCACCGCGGCGGCCCCGCGCCGCGACGTCGATCGGTTCCGCGAGCCCGGCGATCGCGCCGGCAGCAAGCTGCCGTGCCGGCGCGCCGTGAGCGCGCTGGCCCCGATGCCCGCCGACGCGGCGCCCGCGCCCGCGGCGCTCTCGCCTGCCTCCCCTGTCGAGCGCACCACCCCTCGCATCACCGGGCGCGCCCTGGCCGGCGCCGCGGCCGCCCTGGTCGCCGTCCCCGCCGCGGTGGCGGCCGCGTGGTGGGTCGGGGAGCACGCATTTAACGCTGCAACGCCGCGCCAGGTCAGTGGGGAGGGGTGGTGGGGCGGGTGGGTGGTTAAGGAGGGCGGGCGGCGAGAAATCGGGGTCCGCGCGCGCGCCGCGGCCCGCGGCGAAGACCGCCCCCACTCCTCCTCCTCTCCTAGTACCACTACCGCCCCGGCACCATCTCCGCCTTTTTCTCGCGCGCCCTGGACCGGCACGCGCGCCGGCGCCGGGCGGGCGCGCCGGTGAGGGAGAGGGGGCGGGGGAGCGCGCGCCGCGCGCGGTTTGTCTCTTTCACCCACCCCACGCCTCCACCCCCCCCCCTCCCCCCGCAGATCCGGGTCTACATGGACGGTTGTTTCGACGCCATGCACTACGGCCACGCCAACGCGCTCCGCCAAGCGAAAGCGCTCGGGGACGAGCTGGTGGTGGGGCTCATCCCCGACTCCGAGATTCGCAAGTACAAGGTCGGGGGAGAGGGAGGGTGGGCGGGCGTGGGCGATCGAGGGCGGAGAAGCGGCCGTTTCGGCGTGCGCGCGGCGCGAAACGGTGGGGGGGGGGGGGGGGGGGGGGGGGGGGGGGGC
>Ga0315287_10000094_pt1 | contig 72083 bp, 60 predicted proteins | sample YL17G11_0_MG_FD_205037 | JGI IMG/M metagenome (GOLD analysis project Ga0315287, IMG submission 205037) | Sediment microbial communities from Yellowstone Lake, YNP, Wyoming, USA - YL17G11_0 | ecosystem: Environmental > Aquatic > Freshwater > Lake > Sediment | place: USA: Wyoming | collected...
AGCGCCAGATCCGCTAACATTTAAAGTTGTCAATAAAGCATGCCCGCTCACCTCAAGCCCAGACGAAGGAATATAAACAGGAGCGTAAGATGGCACTGTATAATCAATCTTTGAGCCAATCTGATTACCCAAGGTAACAATTTTCTGATTTAACAAATTTATATCCTGATAAACGAACTCTAAATCTGCGTCTTTAATAGTTTCTGTCAGTTTTGTAATTTCTGTCACTTTTTCATTTGTCTTTTCTGTCACTCTTGTCACTTCTTTTGTGATTTCTTTACACTCTTTAGAACATTCTATTGTTGTACTTGTTGCTGTTCTGCTAATTTCTGGAGTTTCAGTTATTTTTTCAGGTATTATCGGTATTTTTTCTTCTTTATCTGCTGGTTTTAATAATAAAGCAATTTTTAAATATGTATTATCAAGCTTATTTTTAATATAATCGCCAAAATTAGCCAATCCACCTTTAAAATTGACAAAAATGCTGCTTATTCCATTATTTAACTGATCGTAATAAAATTTAGCAGTCTGATTAGTTGAAATCATAAACTGACATATACCAACTAAAAAGATAATAACTATAAAAGATTTAATAATTGTCTCTTGATGATGAATTAAATAGGCATAAAACTTGTTAATATTACCTAATAATCTAATAATTGGGTTAAAAAAATAAGAAAAAAACTTATTTTTATTAATATTTTCGTCAATTTCAAAATTTGTTATATTTTTTATGTACTCTTCTAACCATTCGTTCTTCGTAACCCAGTTTCTACCTGATTTAACGGCCTTTAATTTACCCTGCCTAGCCCTCAAGCTTAAATATTCCTGCGAATAGGAGCATAATTTTGAAGCATCCAGCAATGATATATAGTTATCAAATTTTGTATTTTTTGTATTCAAATTGATTATTAATTTGATTAATCTTATCAGATACATCATCCGATATAGTATCCGATATAGATATTAACTTAATTTTATCATATTTCTTATAAACATTTAAGACCTGTCAAGGCTTTATATATGTTTAAATAATTTCTAATTAATCTAATTTTATTAACTAAAATAAATGGCTTTTTATAGCCATTTATTTAAAATAATATTTTTATTAAATTATATATATAAATTTTTAAAAAAAGTTATCCACAACTAACATATTTTATTTTATATAATTATATTTTTTTTACTAATAAATTATACTTTCTCTAGACCATTAATAACATATTTTAGTTGATATATAAACATAAATACGATGATATAAAATCACAAATAATATCTTAATATTTATTAAATTTTAATCTACTCTAAAATTAGATTTTTAGAAATAATTAAAATATTATATTTAAATATATTATTATTTAGTATTAGTAATAGTTTTATAATAGATTAAGAAAGATTAAATCATAAAATAAAATTGCTTGATAAAGAAATTATATAAATATACATAAGATTATTAAATATTTATAATCATATATAAACCTTACTAATTTTTATTAATAAACATTACTATATTTATCCACAATAGCTGTATTGACACGATTTTTATATAACTTATAATTAATGATATGCAATATTTAACTATTAAAAAAGCCGCGAAATTGCTGCATGTTACGCCCTTAACACTTCGTAATTGGGATAAAAGAGGTATATTAAGGCCATATCGCCATCCTGTGAATAATTATAGAATATATAAGCTTGATCAGATAGAAATGATACTTAGAAAGCTTGATTTAAGCAAAGCCAAGCAAACAAGAAATAAAATAGACATATTTTAATAAATAATTATTAATTAATAAAAAATCCTCTATATAATAGAGGATTTTTTTATTTTTTTTTGATTCTAAGATCTAACTTTCATGCTTTGTAATAATCCGAGTCCAATCATAATTATTAATAAACTGCTGCCGCCATAGCTTAGAAAAGGCAAGTTCAATCCGATGACTGGCAATATTGCCATATTCATACCAATATTAATTATTAACTGAATAAATATAATAATAATTAAGCCGGAGATATAAAGTCTGCAAAAATTATTACTGGATTTTAAAGCAATTCTAACCATGCGCCAAAATAAAACGGAAAAAAGAAATAATATCAATATTATTCCAGCCAATCCCCATTCTTCAGCAAAAGTGGCAAAAATAAAATCTGTCTGCTGTTCTGGCAAAAAATTTAGCTGACTCTGAGAAGCCTGATTTATACCATGGCCGAATAAACCGCCCGATCCAATAGCAATTAAAGATTGAGCAATATTATAACCGTGCCCATAGGGATCTATCTGGGGATTTATAAAAGTCATAATTCTATTTTTATGATAATCCCGCAACAGCCAAAACCAGCTGCATGTAATAATTAAAACCGCAATTAATCCCAAAATTAATAAATGACGAATTTTAATTCCTGCTATCAGCATCATTCCCATCCACAAGCCCAGCAAGACTAAAACCGACCCGAAATCTGGTTGAAAATAAATTAAAATAATAGGCAAAAAAACATAAAACCCCGATATAACAATATGCCTGATACGATACATTTCAATATGCCTAAAAGAAAAATATTTTGCCAATATCAGAACAATAACAAGCTTCATTAATTCTACTGGCTGAAAATTAAAAAAACCCAGTTTGAACCAACTGAGCGTTCCCCTAACCTTTTGCCCGACTGCCAATACCGCAGCCAAAAGCGCTAAGGAGATAATATAAAGAATAATCAACGCAACCGTATGATTTTTTAAAACGCGGTAATCAAAAAAACTCAAACCTATCATTACAATAAAACCAAACACAACAAATAATAATTGTTTTTTAAAAAAACTGTCAGACCCAGACGAACCAATGCTATAAATAGTAATTAATCCTATCACAGCAAGCAACAGGACAATAATAACAATTGACCAATCTATTTTTTTAAAATGGAGCCACATTATTATTTAAAATTCTTTAAATTTTCCAGGGATGCTATATCTTTCCATAAAATTATCAGAATCAAAAATATTTGTTTCTGCTTCCATCGCAACAGAATAAATCTGATCGCTTATTTGATAAGGCCAAATATAAGGGCATTCTCTCTGCTGGCCTGCTGTCAAGGCGTTAATTTCTGTAGTTCCAAGACCCAAAGCCTTACCCTGAGAATCAAACAGCACGATATTTACCCATACTTTGCTAAAGTCAAAATTACTTCTATTTATAACCGCTCCTTTTGTCCTGACAAAGCCATCTTCAGTGATTTCATATATTTGATCTTTAATAACCAGTTCAGGCCTTTGGTAGTTTTTAAATTCCTGCCATTTGGCTTTCTCAAAAATCAATTCCGCGTTAGCAATCGGGCTTAAGCTTTGTATCTTAATTTCAAGTATATATTTTTGCTGATTTGGCAAAATATAAGTTGCGCCCAAGCGCTGTCCAATCAAATTATTGCTATCATCATAATACTTTAGATTATAAGGAATCTGCCCGCTGCCATAATTCAAATTAGGATTCCATATCTTAATCCCAATATCATAATAATCCTCCTGCACATAAATTATGTCCTGCTCTAAAGTCTGTATTTCTTTTAAAGGCGCTTCGCAAGGACTGCAATATTTTCCTCCGCAATCAATATCAGTTTCATCTTGATTCTTGATATTATCAAAACAAGAAGGCTTGGATCTTGCAACTTCGTAAATAAAAAATCCCAGTAATATTAAAATAACAAAAAATATTATGGCAATAATAATTTGTTTTTGAGTCCTTTTTTCCATTTAAACCTCCTATTCTATTATATTTCATTTTTAATTTTTACTCAAGATTTTAGCAAAATAAAAAACCTCGGCAACGACCTACTTTCCCGTGATATAAAATCAAGGTATCATCGGCGCAAGCTGGTTTAACTTCTCTGTTCGGAATGGGAAGAGGTGCTGACCAGCAGCTATTATCACCGAGGTAATTTTATTTATAAAAATTTAAAGCTGTCTTAAGTAACTATAGGATAAAAAATGATTTATTAGTACTCCTTGGCTAAAACCCTTGCGGGCCTTACACCTAGAGCCTATCAACCTCATCATCTTTGAGGAATCTAAGATACCTAATCTTAGGGTGGGCTTCGTGCTTATATGCTTTCAGCGCTTATCCCTTCCAGACTTAGCTACCCAGCGATGGCCCGGGCGGGCCAACTGGCAGACCAGAGGTCTGTTCTTCCGGATCCTCTCGTACAATGGAAGACTCCCTTCAAGTATCAACGCCTGCGGCAGATAGGGACCAACCTGTCTCACGCAAATAATATTCATTTGTTGCCAAATGCATGGACTATATCACCATCCCGATATTATAAATCGGGAGACCGACGTTTTATGAAGCTATTCTCCATCTGGCTTTTATTAAAGCCAAGTCTCTACGGGGTTAACTTATGATTTTTTTTCATAAGCAACTTCCCTCGGTATTATCCTGATATACGACAGGTTATAAATTAATAACTCTATCAGGGCTTCACCGATATTAGTCGATTTGTTCGATCGTAATTTCTTACGAAAGCCGCCGTTTTAATTGATGTCTTTATGGGTTCTTTTTTTATTGACGGTCTGAACCCAGCTCACGTACCTCTTTAATTGGCGAACAGCCAAACCCTTGGGACCTTCTACAGCCCCAGGATGAGGTGAGCCGACATCGAGGTGCCAAACAGGTCCGTCGATATGGACTCTCGGGACCTATCAGCCTGTTATCCCTAGAGTAGCTTTTGTCCGATGAGCTTCCCCAGTTCTACAACTAAGGGTCGGATCACTAAGTTCTGCTTTCGCAACTGCGCGACATGTCCGTCTTGCAGTAAAGCCAGCTTGTGCCTTTACACGACCGCTCCGATTTCCATCCGGAGCTAGCTGACCTTAGTAAACGCCTCCGTTACTTTTTAGGAGGCTAGCGCCCCACTAAAACTGCCCACCAGGCACTGTCTTCCCGATTTTTTCGGGAGTTAGAATCAAAGCATTGGAAGATGGGTATTTCACGATTGGCTCCATTTCGCCCGAAAGCGAAACTTCAAAGCCTCCCCACTATGCTACGCATCCAAAACCAAGACTCAATACCAAGTTGCAGTAAAGCTTCTAGGGTCTTTCCGTCTTGCCGCAGGAAGAGGGCATCTTTACCCCCACTGCATCTTCATCGGGCTCCTCGTGGAGACAGTTTCCCAGTCGTGACGCCTTTCGTGCGGGACAGAACTTACCTGCCAAGGAATTTCGCTACCTTAGGACCGTTATAGTTACGGCCGACATTCACCAGGGCTTAAAGCATTGGCTGTCACCCTAAGGCGACAACCGCTGCTGATAACCTTCTGGCATTGGTCAGGCGTCAGCCCCTATACTTCATCTTGCGAATTTGCAGGGACCTGTGTTTTTGATAAACAGTCGCCAGGAATCTTTTACTGTGGCCCCGATTTGCATCGGGGCAGTCCTTATTGCGAACTTACGGACGTTGTTTTGCCGAGTTCCTTCACGAGGAATCACCCGTTCGCCTTGGGCTACTCGCCCTGTCTACCTGTGTCGGTTTACGGTACGGAAACTATTCTTTTAATTTTAGAGGCTTTTCTTGGAAGACTGCTCATTCTTGTTGCTCTGGCCGAGGCCAAAACTTCTTACTCCTCATTGGTTTTATCTTCGGGATTTTCCTCAAAGACAACCTCAAGGCATAAATGCAAATCCAATAATGCACAAAAATTACAAATCTTCGTCCCCCCGTCAAAAAAAATAGTTGGGACGGAATATTAACCGTCTGTCCATCGCTAGCCGCAGTTAATAACTGCGCTAACTTAGGACCGCCTAACCCTTGGCTGATATTCATTGCCAAGGAAACCTTAGACTTTCGGCGTTCCGATATCTCATCGGAATTGTGATTACTAATGCCAACATTCTCACTTCTATATCCTCCACCGTCCCTTACGAGACGACTTCGCTGGATATAGAACGCTCTCCTACCACGGTCGTTTTGCAACGACCATTTGTGTCTTCGGTATTAAGCTTAGCCCCGTTATATCTTCGGCGCAAAATCTCTAGACTAGTGAGCTATTACGCACTCTTTAAAGGATGGCTGCTTCTAAGCCAACCTCCTAGCTGTTAGAGAAATTTCACTTCCTTTACCACTGAGCTTAATTTAGGGACCTTAGACGACAATCTGGACTGTTTTCCTCTTGACCATGGAGCTTAGCCCCCACAGTCTGACTCTTATCGAAAGGCAGTTGGTATTCGGAGTTTGGTTGGATCAAGTAGGGAAACCCGCCTTAATCCATCCAGTGCTCTACCCCCAACATTATCAATAAGGCTAGCCCTAAAGCTATTTCGGAGAGAACCAGCTATTACCAGGCTCGATTAGCTTTTCACTTCTAACCACAGCTCATCCCCTAGCATTGCACGACTAGTGGGTGCGGACCTCCTTTTGGTTTTACCCAAAATTCATCCTGGCCATGGTTAGCTCGCTCTGGCTTCGGGTCGTATATATGCTAAAAAGTCGGGCTATTAACCCTTGCTTTCACTATGTCTTCGTCTTTAAAGACTTAAACAATCAACATACATACACTCGTTGGCTCGTTCTGCAAAAAGCACCCCGTCACCAAGCACATAACTTTGACCTCAATTTTTCAAAGTCAAATTAAAAATCAAAGTTATGTGCTCGGCTCCGAGTCTTTGTAGGCTTATGGTTTCAGGTACTATTTCACCGCCCTCAACGGGCTACTTTTCACCTTTCCCTCACGGTACTGGTTCACTATCGATCATAAAGAGTATTTAGCCTTGGCACAGTAGGAGTGCCGGCTTCCTATGGGATAGTCTGCTCCCATAGTACTTAAGTACATCACCACGCCAAAAATTTGGTGTGGTGATATTAATACTCAGAGCATGTGATGATTTTCACTTACGGGGCTATTACCCTCTTTGGCCGTTTTTTCCAAAAACGTTCAATTAAACAAATCACATTTAATTAGCTCTGTTTCAGGTTACCCTGAAAACGCATTAAACTTTCAACTTCCCTTATTGTTGATTAAAAACCAATGATAAGAGATCTAGGCTGTTCCCTGTTCGCTCGCCGCTACTTGGGGAATGACCGAGCGCATAAATGCGCTCGACTTTTTTTCTTTTCCTCTGCTTACTGAAATGTTTTACTTCAGCAGGTTCCCAACGCTACTATAGTAGCATCTACGACGGTTTGCCGTCGCAAGGTTTCCCCATTCGGACATCCCCGGATCAAAGGTTGCTAGACACCTACCCGAGGCTTATCGCAGTCACGCCACGTCCTTCATCGGCTCTTTATGTCGAGGCATCCTCCATAAGCCCTTAATATTTATCCTATAGTTGCTTAAAGCAACTTTTTTTTATTCGAGTGATTCTTTATATATTATATATATAGACGGAATATTTAATTTTTAAAGTCCTAACCTGTTAATCGATTTAGCCAAACAAAAAGACCGCTGGACAGCGGTCTTCAAACTACAATGATAAGCCAAACAGTTTATGAACCGCTTCCTATATATAATGGTCTTTTTGTTATTTTCATGCTATTTATTTTTATAATAATATATTAATCTTTTGATAAGCGGTTGTCAAGCCTTCTTTTTATTTTCCCGTAATATCTTTTTTTAGTTTATTTATTAATTCCGCAGCCGCGTCTTTGCCGCCTAAACCAAAGGCCAAAGCAAAGGCCGCGATTATGCCAGTTAAAATAATATCTGCCGCTGGCAAACTCAATGTGCTGAAGGCCAAAAGAATCGCGAAAATTAAAGTAAACCATTTGGTCAGAGTGCCAACAAAACTTGATTGCTTTAAATTGGCCGCTTCTACGCTGGCTACCACAATTTTTTCCAAAAAACTGGCTATTAGCACTCCAGCCAGAAGTATCAAAGCCGCGACTATTACCTGCGGAATATAAAGCAAGATTCTCTGCAAAAGCATCGTAACCTGGCTTAATCCCAAAATATCAACTGCTACCATTAAAGCCACTAAAATAATAAACCATCTGACTAATTCTTCAAAAAATCTCCCGGTGTCAAGCTTCAAACCAGCTTTATCCATTATGCTCTTAAATCCTAATTTTTCCAAAGCCTGGTCAGCTTTAATGCCTCTGATTATTTGTTCTACGATTTTACCCAGAGCAACTGCTATAATCCAGCCAATTATAAAAAGAATAAGCGCTGTTAAAAGTCCCGGCAAGAAATTCACAAAAGCATCCCATAACGTTACAAAAGATTCGTAAATTTTTTCTCCCAAAGTTTGCAAAAATTCCATAATTTATTCACCCCCTTTCCTGATAACAGTATTATACTATAAGAATATAAAATTAGCTTGTGGATAACTTTAATATGTGGGCGGCGATGGAATCGAACCATCCACCTCTTCTTTATCAGAGAAGCGTTCTACCACTGAACTAGCCGCCCTATAAATTAATTTAAACAAAAAAATGCATTTAAGTCAAATGCATTTTTTTTATTTATAATTGCAAATCTTGTGTAGTTGTCCCAACTTGCCCGCCGAAACTCGCTTATAGCGAGTGAAGGCGGGTGAATGGTCTTCCGTTTAGGTACAAAGACCAACACCTCAAGGTTAAAAAGAGAATTCTCACTCTTCAACCAAGACCGACGCTCCTATTTATTTGCCTTTATTTGAATATCCCGATATGAAATCGGGATGCTCATATTTCTATCTAAAATAAATTTTAGAGAAATAAGGCAAAAAATAGAAAGGAGGTGATCCATCGACAGGTTCCCCTACCGATGCCTTGTTACGACTTCATTCTGGTCACCGATCTTAACTTAAGCCCCGATAAATCGGGGATTTCGGCTACTACCGGCTTCCCTAATGTGACGGGCAATACAATAGTAGAAAGCTTACTTTGTGTTCCCACCGTACATGCAGATTTCCCGCATACGGCGAGCCCTATTTATGCATTTGCTCTTTTAATTCTCTTATTTGTTTAACCTCTTGACCACTTAAAGATTTATTCTGCCTAGTAGTAATAATCTTAAATATTTGACAGAATAAAATAAAATCTTTTTTCCTGCCTGTGCTGTGCGGTTGATGTTTCTGAAAAAATGGAATTATTACTTTACCTAATTTATCATAATTACTAATTTCGTATCTATAGCAATGTCTGTGATTTGGTCTTTTATCTTTTTGATGATAAATCTGTCCGCAACCGAAAAATACTCTTACTTCTTTAAGCAAAGGCAGTTCGTCTTCTCTTAATTTAATATAGAAATGACATTCTGCCCTATAATTCTTGGTGCTATACTTTCCTACTTTATGTGGTCCGTGAAGAAAAACTGAAAAACTACCTTCGCCATCTATTAAGCCAACAATATAATCCGCAGAAAGCATATGCTTATAATAGGTTGAGTCCTTCATCATAAAGATTACTATGACTCAGCTGACTTCTTTATGGTTTTTTCTGCTTTCATCATACCATAAAGATCTCCTTGGGTCACTTACAAAACTATTCCTTACATCCTAAATTGAGACTGGTGGTATAATCTTCCCTATATCACCGCCCCGCTATAGGTCGATTGTCTCTTTATAATTTAGGCTGTAATTTGCTTAAGAATCCTCTGCTATAAGCCTTGCGACTTATAACTATTCTTCAGCTATGCTCTGACAAGTCTAAAGTCAGAAAAAAGGATTTTAACCTTTTAGCTTCATAAGCTGCCAAGCGCGTTTATTTGGTGAGTACAAGACTTGGGAACGTATTCACCGCGACGTGGCTGATTCGCGATTACTAGCGATTCCAGCTTCATGAGGTCGAGTTGCAGACCTCAATCCGAACTGAGACCAGCTTTGATGGGATTAGCTCCGCCTTGCGGCTTCGCGACCCATTGTACTGGCCATTGTATCATGTGTGTCGCCCAGGGCGTCAGAGGGCCACGCTGATTTGACGTCGTCCTCACCTTCCTCCTCTTATACAGAGGCAGTTCTATCTGACACTTATAACAGATAGTAAGGGTTGCGCATGTTAACCCATTTAAGGGGGCATCTCAAGACACATGCTGACGACAACCGTGCAGCACCTGAACCTAATGTCCTTGTGAGAGGTTCCGGCTTTCACCGGAATTTCATTAGGTAGTCTAGCCCTGGTAAGGTTCCTCGCGTATTGTCGAATTAAACCACATGATCCACCGCTTGTGCAAGTCCCCGTCTATTCCTTTGAGTTTTAGCCTTGCGGCCGTACTTCCCAGGCGGCCAACTTAACGCGTTAGCTTCGCCACTTGAAGGGTCGATACTTCAAACGGCTAGTTGGCATCGTTTAGGGCGTGGACTACAAGGGTATCTAATCCTTTTTGCTCCCCACGCTTTCGTGATTCAGCGTCAGCTAGGTACCAGTTGAATGCCTTCGCCTTTGGTGTTCCCTACCATATCAACGGATTTCACCCCTACTTGGTAGGTTCCATCAACCTCTCACCTGCTCTAGTCTTAACGTTTGAATGGCAGCTCCGAAGTTGAGCTTCGGAATTTGACCACTCACTATTAAGTCCGCCTACGCACGCTTTACGCCCAGTGATTCCGGATAACGTTTGAGGCCTCTGTATTACCGCTGCTGCTGGCACAGAGTTAGCAGCCTCTTATTCCTTAGGTAGCATCAATCCGATAAATCGGACTTTCTCCCTAAGAAAAGAACTTTACGCCCCGAAGGGCTTCTTCATTCACGCGGCGTCGCTCCATCAGGCTTTCGCCCATTGTGGAAGATTCTCGACTGCTGCCTCCCGTAGGAGTATGGACCGTATCGCAGTTCCATTGTTGGGGGTCACGCTCTCACGCCCCCTACCCGTCATCGCCTTGGTGAGCTATTACCTCGCCAACTAGCTGATAGGACGCAGGCTTCTCTTAAAGCATTCTGACTTGCGTCAGAACTTTATTCCGTAATAAATACGGAAACCATCTAGAATTAGCTCCGCTTTCGCGGAGTTATGCCAGACTTCAAGGTAAATTCCTACGTGTTACTAACCCGTTCGCCAAGGGTCTAAACCCTTACGACTTGCATGCCTTATCCACGCCGCCAACGTTCATCCTGAGCCAGGATCAAACTCTCAATAAAGAGAGAAAATTTATTTGGGACAACTGCACAAAATTGCAATTGTTTAAATTATTTTAAGTTTTTAATGTGCTAATGCCTTTTTATTTTATCAGAAATAAATTTCTTGTCAACCCCGTTGAGAATTTTTTTCTCTCCACTCTTTAATTTTTTTATGATTTCCTGATAAAAGCACTTTCGGCGCTGCGTATTTTAAAAATTTTTCAGGCCGGGTATATTGCGGATATTCCAAAAAATTATTTTTATAAAAAGATTCTTCTATTAAAGACTCTTTTTTCCCCAAAACCCCTTTAATTAATCTGCTCACAGCCTCAACAACTATCATAGCAGGAATTTCTCCGCCAGATAAAACATAATCGCCGATTGAAATTTCGTAATCTGCGATATGCTTCGCTACTCTTTCATCAACGCCTTCATAACGGCCGCAGATTAAAATTATCTGATCTAATTTAGATAATTTTTTTGCTGTCTCTTGGTCAAATTTTTTCCCCTTGGCGCTTAATAAAATTACTTTTAGCTTTTTTCTTGATTTTATTTTTTTAATCGCCTTATAAATCGGCTCCGCCATCATTATCATGCCCGGCCCTCCGCCATAAGGCCGATCATCAACTGTTTTTCTTCTATCTGAAGTAAAATCTCTCAAATTATGAATATTAATTTTGATCAGCTTTTTCTGCTGGGCTCTTTTCAAAATTGACTCTTGAAAATAGGAGTCAAAGACGCGGGGAAAGATAGTGATGATATCAAATCTCATAAGTATTCAAAAACTGTCCTACCCAAATGGTAGCACAGTTTTTGATTCTCTGTAAATCAAAAAAGGTTTAGAGTTTTAATTCGTCCACTACTTCATCAACGCCTTTGGCTGCTCTTGAAGTTGAACTCTGAACTCGTCCGCCTTCTGGCTCTTCAATCTTAAAGTTGATTCGGGCATTATGTTTTGCTCCAATCACTCTAAGCAAAGTTCGAAGAGCTTTTGCTGTTGAACCTTCTTTTCCGATGACCTGACCCATATCTTCTGCATTGACTTTAAGAGTTAAAAGCACTCCCATTTCGTCAACTGTGCGAGTCACATTAACATCGTCAGAATGGTCAACTATTGATTTGATTGTAAATTCGAGAAATTCTTGATCAGTAGATGCCTTTGTCATATATCTTTACAACAAATTTAGTTAATCAATAGTAGTCCGACCTTTCCAGTAATAACTACTATCTTCGTCTTATATTTTACTCGTTTCTGAAGCTTTGTCAAGCTTAATTTTTATTTTTATTTTCGGGCCTTTAATAACTCCCTGCTTAACCAGCAAATTATGAACTGTGGCTGAAGCTTTAGCGCCCTTGCTCAGCCAATATAAAATCCGCTCTGGCTTAAGCTTTATTGTTTTAAGCCGGGGATTATAATTTCCCAAGACTTCCAAAAACTTGCCTTGGCAGGGCGCTGTTTTTTCCGTTAATACTACCCGGAAAACAGCCGCGTTTTTCTTGCCGATTCTGATTAGTCTGATTTTTAGCATATTATTTTACCATTCTTTCTCCTTTAAGGCGTTTTCAGCGGCCTTGGTCTGAGCTTCCTGTTTGGAATCGCCCTGTCCTTGAGCTGCTAATTCTTTGCCTAAATACACGCCTACTAAAAACTGCTTGGCATGATCCGGCCCCCACTCTTTTAAAACCTCGTATATAGGCGTTATTCCAACTCTTTCCTGCGCTTCTTCCTGAAAACGGCTTTTAGGATCTCTGTATAATTTTTTTTCAATTATTTTCGGCAACTGGCCTATTATTTCCCTTTCAATAAATTGATAAACAGTCTCATAATCCTGATCTAAATACATTGCGCCGATGACCGCTTCAAAAGCGTCAGCCAGAATACACTGCCGCGCTCTGCCTTCGTCTTTTGCCTCGCCCTTGCTTAAAAGCAAGTAGTCATTGATTTCTAATTTTTTGGCAATGCTGGACAGCATCTTGGCATTGACCAGAGAAGCCCGCCAATTAGTCAGTTCTCCTTCCGGGTTAGGATAGCTGCGATACAGATATTCGGTAATAACTAATTCTAATACCGCATCGCCTAAAAATTCAAGCCTTTCATTCTGATCCAATCCAAAATCAGGATTTTCATTTATATAAGAGCGGTGAACCAGCGCCTGCTGAAGCAAATCAATATTTTTAAATTTAATTTTAAGTTTTTTTTCTAAAGAAGAAAGAATATTCATATAAAAAACTACTGTTCTTTACCCGGCTCGCCGATTTCCCGATAAACTGTGCCCAAAACTCCGTTAATAAACCGGCCGGATGATTCGCCGCCGAAAGTTTTAGCCAATTCTATGGCTTCGTTAATCGCCACCTTGGGCGGCACTTCTTTATGGTTGCCGAACAAAAGCTCAAAAAGCCCGATGCGCAGAACATTTCTGTCAATAATAGTAATCTGCTCTATAGGCCATTCAGGCGCTGATTTTTCAATTATTTTGTCTATCTGATCCAGATGCTTTATCACGCCTTCAATAATCTGCTTGACAAAATTTGAATCTTCCAAGCCCGGCCCGAATTCTTTTAAATTACGATCAATAACCTCCTCTAATTTAGTCGAGTCTTTTCCCTTAAAATCCCATTCATATAAAGATTGCATGGCAATGCTTCTTGATAAATGCCTATTAGCCATTAGTTTATTTTTTAGAAAGTTGTTCCATGCTCAATCCTGTCTGCGATTGCTTTTCTTCATGCTGGGCTGCTTTGAGCTCTTTTTCTTTTTTCTTTTTCTCTTTCTTAGTCAGCTTAGCCATCACATCTATATATTCTCTGCCCGCGTAAGTGCCGCAATTGTCGCAGAGGGTATGAGGCAAAACTACTGCCTTGCATTTTAAGCAATAAAAAAACGCCTGCTTTTTCAAGGCAAGATGCGATCTTCCTCTGTTTCGTCTTGATTTGGTATGTCTTTGCTTCGGTACTGGCATAGCTATTTTATTTTACTAATATATTTTTCTATTAAAAGACAGTATTTTTTAAAATCTTCTTTTTCTTTGATTATCTGTTTTATAGTAAAATCTAAATCTATTTTTTCGTAGCGATGAACTAATCTATTCCGCAAACCAACTACTGGCGCAATCTTCTGAGCAAATTCTTCGGGCAATATCTTGCCTTCTGCTAATATCTTAAAAGTGCTCTGAAAATCATCCGGTGATTCTAAGTCTAATTTTAAAATTAAATGATTATTTACATCTAACATTTCATCTACTATAAGCTGTAATAATCTTTCTGCGGCATGATACTTGATATGATCAGCTTTAATTTCTTTTAAAGAATATTTTAAAATATCCTCTAATTCTTGATAATAGACTTTAATTTTATCTAATTTTTCTCTAATAAATAACTGATTAATCATACTTTCTTAATTTATGCGGCTAAACCGACAAATCTCCTGATTGCTTCTTGATGCAATTTAAAAAGGGGCTTGGCCTCTCTAAATCTTTGTAAAACATAAACCTCAAAATAGTCGAAAATTAATGCGTCGCTTTGATAAATAATCTGGCAATTGCCTATTATTTCTTTTAATAAAAGCGGCGAGGCCAGCTTTAGATCAACTGTGTCCACCTTGTCATTTTTAAAAATATTAGTTAATTCATAATTCAAATAACATTCTTTCTCAGCGGATAATTTATTTTCTGATAAAAAAGCTACATCAATATCGCTTTCTGTATTCAGCTGTCCCAAAACTTGCGAACCAAAAATAAGCGCCAGTTTAAGATTATATTTCTGGGCCAATTCTTTAATTTTTTGTTTTTGCGCTTTGGTTAATTTCATATTTTCCAGCATAGCATAAAGTTTCAAATTAGGCAAATTAATAAAATAAAAAACTGGGAAAAATCCCAGCTGATTTTAAAAGTAAATATAAAAAATTTATGGCGTTATTTTAACCCCCACAGCTCTCCGGGTATTGCCGGCCTTGCCAAAAGATTTAACTAAAGAAACAGCGTCCCAACTAGTTACAGCTCCGCCTGAATTATCTTCAAGTCTTAAACAATATTGACCTTCTCCAACAGTTGGACAACCAGCCCCCAAAGAACAATTACCATTAATATCACAAATATTATTTGGGAATTCGTAAGTATCACCCGCTGCTGGCGGCGGAACTTTTTCTTTATAAGCTCTATACTTTGAAAGCGCGTATTCCAACCCCGAGTCTGCTGCCTGATAAGCTTTAGCTGATACTTCCAGCTGTTTGCTGATGCTTATCTGCTGGCTGGAAATATTTGCAAAACCCAAGGCAATTACCAAAATCACGGCCAAAATAACCACCACCAAGAATATAGACACCACCCCTTTTTGTTTAATTATTATTTTATTATAAACAACCTTCATAATAAACAATTAATTGAGGATCAAAATTAGTCCCCGCATAATCACTTGTTCTAATAGTTATAGAATTATTTATACCAATCCCTGGAATAGGATTTGCGCCATCAAAGATAGCATCGAAATTATTTTCTCTTAGCCCTAATTGAGTATAACTATCTTTTTTAATCCAAGAAATACCCAGCACATTCAAATCAAAAGTTGTCCAATTATTAGTAATGACAAAACTTATAGCCCCAGAGATTGGCTGTTGAATGCTACTTCCGCACTGATCAAAATCATTATTTATCAATGAAGCACAACAAGGAGCACCATTTGGACAACTCGGAAGATTACACGAATTTTGATTAGTCTGAACAACCCGATATTGAGCTATACCGTTTTGCGCCTCTGCATAAATTTTAAATTCAACTTTTGTTATAAGGCAGCTATCGGGCAAATCTTTTGTATTAAAAGGAAAAAAACCTCTTCGAATTATTGCCGTATCGCCAGTCGGTAAAGGATACATTATTCTCAACGAACCAACATATGCTAAATTTGCTCCAAAAGATGTTATAGTTCCCGCCGAAGCTTGATGAGCATTAGACCAATTATTAATGCCACTAGCTGCATTATACACATAGCCATCGCCTCCACTCGCATAATATGTGGCTTGACAATTTCTTATTCCTCCTACTTCGCCTAAATCTGTATGACCAAGCTCACAATTATTATTAACAGGTGGCGGAGGCGCTGCTGCGGCCCCGCCTCCATAACTTCTTGAGGAAACTGTTGTTTGGACAGTGATGGATGTTTGCTGTTCGGGCAAAGAACCTATGCTCTTGGCAGTAATAGAAATAGTCACTTTGGGCTGGGTATTGGCCGCATTACTGACATAAAAAATCAATTTAGTTACTTTAATTTGATCAGAAGTTATTGCAGATCCATTTCTTTGAATTTGATCACTACTTAAACTATAAGTAACAGATCCTGAACTACCACCTGCTTTATAAGCCTCAACAGTTAAAACACCTCCAGCCACAGAAGGATCCTTGCCCATCCTGATTTCCTTAGCCATTGTTTCTAGAGCATAGCGGATATTTTCCTCTACATCCTGATTAGCTTTGGTTTTTCGCTGGCCTTGAACCACATTGACAAAAATCGCAATGGCAATCAGCACCACAATAGAAAAAACAAACAAAGCCACCATCATTTCAATCAAAGTTAATCCAGATTGAGATTTATTTTTTATTTTAATCTTGCCATTCATATAAATGACTTGTGATTTCGACAGAATGAGGCTTTCCTCGATCAGTCCAAGTAACTTTACTTTTTACTTGTATTCCACCATCTGCTAAATCACTAGTATTAATACAACGCTTAAAAACAGTATCATTTCCAGCATCGTAATTATAAAATCCATTATTATCAATTTTCAAAAACTGATTGCATCCATTTTTTAAATCATTCCAATCATAACTCATTCTATAATCACTTTTATTTTTTATTTTCTGATCCCAATTTTTATTATCTGCCCAATTTGAATCCCGAATATTTTTTACCAGCTCAATGCCTTCCTGCGCTAAGTTGATGGCGACTATTTTTTGCCGGTCATAAGAGCCAGTGGTGATATTTGTGGTCATCAAAGACATAATAGCGATCATCCCCACCACAATTATGGTAATCGCCACTATCACTTCCATCAAAGAAAACCCGCTATTAGATTTAAAATTTATTTTTATATTCATCTTGTATTACTAATAACTAATTAAACCACTTGAATTAACTATTACTTGTTTTTTATTTGTACCATATGATAATTCGATAGTAACTGAACCGCTAGGATTATTATTAAGATAAGTAGTTGGATCTGGCGGTACAAAATAAACATCAGCAGTTACGCTCGTAATAGTAATTTTACTTGGTAAGGTTACTGTCCGCACTGACGAACTTCCTCCATATGTTTTTGAACTATTTTGATTATAAAAAATAATATAATTATTGGTGTTTTGAACAAAATGAATGCCATAGCCATATACTTTATTTGCGCCTTGCGACAGGCCAGACATAGCCGCGTTTTGGGACCAGCGCAGATCGCTGGCAAGGGTGCGGGCTGCTATATCTAAAGTATCTTTTGTCTGAAATCCGCGAAAATTCAATAAAACAACACCGACTATTATAGAGATAATAGCGCATACAACTATTAATTCAATCAATGAAAAACCGCCCTCTATTTTATTGATTTTTTTTAAATTCAAAATAATTTTATTGTCATCCTGAGTCCCGACGATAGTCGGGACGAAGGATCTCGTAGAGATTCTTCGCTACGCTCAGAATGACAGATTAACAGAGTATCATGCCTTCGACTCCGTTCGCTTCGCTCGCTTCACTCAGGCAATATTATATCCTGAGCTTGTCGAAGGATAACATTATAAAAAAGATCAGAACCAAGGCAGAAGCTCCCACCAGTTTTCATTGCCGTTGCCGTCTGCTGGACAATCGTTAGAACAATTAAATTCATCTTCACCTGCCTCACAAATCCCATCATTATCACAAACCGGAATTATTGGACAATCGTTAGGACAATTAATATTGTTTTCACCGGCATCGCAAGTATCATCATTGTCGCAGACAGGCGGAATCACTGGGCAATCGTTTGGACAGTTAATATTGTTTTCACCGGCATCGCAAGTATCATCATTGTCGCAGACAGGAGCGCTGCAGCTTGCATCGCTTGCGCATTGCGATTCAGGCAAACAGTGAGCGCCAGCCGAGCCGTTGCATGACTGTGTTTGATGCATTAAGCCAGTGCCAGAGCATTCATCTTTGTTGCAGCCGTCGTTAACCCAGCCAGAACAAACGCAATTTTCCACGCAATTGCCTGACCAGCTGCAAGAACCCGTGCAAACTTCTGTCCCATTAGCGCCGCAGTTCCGCGTGTCTCCTGGCCAGCAATTTCCTGGATTTATACAAGACCCCCAAGCCGCAGGCCAGCTGCAGCCAGCAGTACAAGTCCGGCTATGCGTGCCGCAAAAACCGCAGGAGTCAGTCTGTTTTTGACCTGGCGAACACTCGCCCTGATTAACGCATTGGTCTGGCTGCCATTTACAGCCAATACACTTATAAGTCTGGTCTCCGCATTTGGTACAGCTGCCATAAGTGCCTGTATCTCCTGAAAAACATTCATTGCCGGGCTTTAGATCGCAACTGTTGCTCCATTGGCAATTTGACTGGCAGGTTTTCTGTCCGCAATTAAAATTCCCGCAGTTTCCTACTGCTCCCGCGATGCATTCGCCTTCATTTATGCAACCATAACGCCTCCAAACACAGCCTGTATCACAAAGCCACACTTGGTCGCCGCATTTTGTGCCGCAGCTGCCCCAGATAGAAGTATCCCCTAGATGGCAATCGCCCTCAATTTTTGTGCACTCTGTAACTTTTCCGCAAATAGTGCCGCACATAGCGCCGCAGCCAGCTACCCAGCCGCAATAAGTGCCTCCGATTGGCACGCCTGCTCCGCATATCTCGCCTGCCCCAACGAACCAGCCAGTCCCAGATACGCAAACTCCATCTTTGCAGACTGTGCCTGTGCCCCAGCCAGCTCCAACTCCAACGCCGCAAGACAATCCGCCTTTATGCTCAGTCATAACTCCGCAACCAGCGCCTCCAAAACAAATCGGGCCGCAGCCTTCAACACATTTATCTACTTCCTTGCAAGTCTCTTTTTCGCATACAGCCAAGACAGAATCAGTAAAAATAAAAGAAATAAATAATATTATCAAAAAAATACTAAAATATATTAAAATTTTATGATTATTTAAATTATTCATATATGGGCATTTTATTAATCTCGAGTTTAGAAGCAGTAAATTGTTTTACATCTTTAGCCAAACCTTGGCTGCTATATACTGTTATATTGCCATAAAGCTTAACATCATTAAAAGAACCGGCCCGCTCCTGTGACTGGTCTGATTGAGCCGCGTAATCTTTAACAAGATATTCTGTCTGGTCATCGGTTATAATTGTGTAATTTTTTGCCGGCGCAGTCGGCATATTAGTCAGCTGTCTTAGAATTATGCTATTTCCTTTTATATCTATCACCTGGCCGTTGACAAAATTTAAAACCAGAATTTGAATTTTTGAAGCTGTAAACTCTTTGCCAGTAATCTTGGAATTTGAAAAAACTATTAATCTGTCGCCGGCTGTTATGTCGCTTAAGCTGGCTGGCTCTTCTGTCTGCTCTGACAGGCCTTGGATAAATTTTACAAATTCTGTATTTTGGTCTGTTGAAATATGATAAATCTGGTTTTCTATTTTGCCTTTATAATCAAAACCAAAGCCGGAAAAAGTTAATGCTTGGCCTTTAATATCAGTTACCTGGCCCTGGACTGCCAAAAGCTTGTCTGAAGCAAATAAACTTTGGCTGATATTTTCAGGCAGATACTGATCAATATGAATCGGCCCTCTGAAAAAATAATCAAATGCCAAAACCACGACTGCTGCTTCTATCAGCAATATCAAAACAGAAAAAACAAGCCCTATTCTTTGACCTATATTAATATAATTTTTCTTAATCATGTTAAAATTTTAAAATAGTTTTATTGTCATCCTGAGGGAGCGTAGCGACCGAAGGATCTCGTAGAGATTCTTCAGTCGTCCCGACATGCTGTCGGGACTCCTTCAGAATGACAAATTAGCATTTTAACAATCAAAACCACGGAATATCCTCCCACCAATTCCAATCCCCGCTACCTGCCGGACAATCGCCCGGACAACTAACTTCTTCTCCTGCATCGCATGCTCCATTTCCACAAAGAGAACAAACTCCGCAATCGCCAGGACAATTATCGCAGTCTTCGCCTAATACATCGCTGCATCCTCCTATCCCGCAACAATCATTCCAATTACAATCAGCATCGCATTCAGATCCAACAATACATTCATCAATAGTACATATTCCATTTCCGCAAGTATTTCCCGAACATCCGCTAGTGTCAAAAGTGCAATCAATATTACATGATAAAACTCCCCCTCCAGCAAATCCTAAAGATATACAAGTATCTGCATAAAGAGCAGTACCATCACATTTTTCATTTTCACTTACATCAATTTTATTATTACCGCAAAGCGAAGCAATAGAACCGCCGCCAAAAGTAGGATTAAATTTTATCCAGCCGCCAACAATATCTCCGCCATAGGCATAACCTCTCAAAATAGCAGGATTAACAGAGGTATCTATATATACTCCGTAATTACAGCGGTTACTATTTAAATAATCATTTGCTCCATTACAATTTACTGGACCAGCTGGATTAGCTCCATTGCCCGCTAATTTAATCCAGCCATCCCAACCGCCTAAATTTGATGCTAAAACTCCGCTGCACCCTGCGGCAAAAACAGAACAAGCTCTTGCCCAGCCCGATAATCTATAAGGAGCGCTGCTAAAATCAACACGTGCTGAATAAAATGGAGCGCTTGGATAAAAAGCAGCTGGCTCAAAATTTATCCAGCCAATATTTTCAGACCAAGCATAACCAGTCATACTGCCATTTGAAAGATTAATATTTAAACCATAAGAACCAATTGGCAGCCCATTTGGACATTGCACATAATTTCCCGTATCAGTTATTCCATTTCCATCTGAATCACAATTTATCGAATTTAAACTGATCCAACCAATACCTTCAGGCGCAGCTGCTATGCCCATATTTGACCATATCCAACCTCTTAAATTATCAGTCAATGCCGCTTGAACAGAGCTTTCTTTTTCTCTAATATTCATCACCCCTGCCAAAGCCAAAACAGCGATTATGATAAAAATAAAAAGATAAATAATTTTTCTTTTCATAAATCAACAAACTTTAATTACACTTCATAATAAATGCGAGCTTATAAAAAGCCGGCCGGTTGTCAAAGGATTGTCCGCCGCCTGTATTGTCTATAGAGAGAGTATGGCTATGAGATCCACTACTGCTTGTATTAAAAGCATGAGTATGCGCATTTGCAAAATTTATAGTAATATCATGATTATGTCGTATTGATTGATTAGTAGTATCTGTTGATGCTCCTGTTAAATCACTTACATAAGTAAAATTACCAAGAACAGCCAGTAATGGTTGTCTTATTGTGGTAAGAACATGGTCTGTTTTTATATAACTGTGGTTATGTGTAACTGTTTCGTTACTGCTCGAACCAGTATGACTATGACCGCCGCCTGTATCTGTTGTACCAGAATGACTATGACTGCCTGCGCTATTTGTAGAACCGGTATGGTTATGAGCTGGTATTTGATTGACTGTTAAAGTTATTGAATTACTGCCGCCAGTCGCACCCGGATTTTCAGCAGCCGAAGTTCCTAAAATAAATTTATCTCTTAAATCTGGAGTGCCTAAAGCCGTAGCTCCGCAAACCGAACCATCAGCCAAATCCCAACCACCTGGTATGTTGACTAATGCGCCTGACCACATAGTAATTATTCCAGCTGGAATGCTTCCTGCGCTAACATCGTCTGTTTCGCAAGATACAGTGCCATCTGTATTTATGACTCTAATCGAAGATCCTGCCGCGCAAGTGCCTGATACTCTTTTTTGCCAAACAGTATCACCTATTAAACTCTCTGTGATTCTAGTGCCTGTTAAAAGAAAAGCTGTTGCAGAATTAAGCCATATATTGCCGTTTGACTTAATCGCATTTCCGCCAGCCGGTATTCCAACTACTAAACCATAAGTAACATCAGGATCAGCTGTATTTATTTTCAATTGCCCTGCTTTTGTTTGTATATTAGAACTTACATTAAGCGGCGCAGAAATGTTGCCGTTTGGAGGCGCAACACTAGGTTCGGTCCAAGCATATGCCAAACTAACTGCTAAAAAAAATACCGCCAAAATACTTGGCAAATAATTAGTTATTATTTTTCTCTTTTTTTTCATAATATTAATTTGATTTAGATTTGATTTATTACAATCTAACTAAATCAAAATTTATTTATCTCTTATATATATTCTACCAAAATTAAGCATAAAAACCAATAAAAAGTTATCCACAATAAAACTTACAAAGAATTATGTTAAAATCAGAGTATAAAAGCATGAAAAAAAAGATTATTTTATTAATATTGTTTATTTTTTTGGGACTGTTAATTTTATTTCAAAATGGCCAAGCCCAAGAAATAGACATCAGCTATGCGTATTTTCATATCAAAGCTGATTTTGACAACCAGTCTCTGCTTAATAATCTGGCTAGAGGTTATATATATTTATCAGCAGGCCAAGCTGCCTTGCTGGTTGAAAGAAGCGAAAATATAAAATCACCGACGATTGAGCAATTAACTGGTTCCCAAAATTCTTATTTTAATTACTTAAAAGAAAAAATTAAATTTTATAATAATAATCAACTATGCGAACCGGCTTCTGCTAAAGTGTCCCAAATGACTGAAGAAGAAATCCAAACATCAGGTTTGCAAATTATTATTGATTTTCAATGCCCTCAGCCCATAACTAATATCAAAATTATTAATCAGATTTTTATTGATGAATTTGAATGGCAGACAAATTATGTCTATGTTTTAGAAGGTCCGGAAAAAACCACAAAGGGCGCAATCTTATATAAGCAAGACCCGGTTTTTACCTTGAATTTTGAAAATGCCGATAAAGCTGATAATCAACAAAACAAACAAATAATCAGCGTTCTAAAGCGTTTAGTTGATAAATTATCAAATGATTTTAATGGCGCTTATCAAAATTCTCTGCTTTTGGTATTAATTATGGTTTTTTTATTGGGACTTCTGCATGCCCTTGAAACCAGCCACAGACATATTAATTTGACTGATTATTTGTTTCGCAAAAAAGCTCGCCTTAAAAACAGCTTAAGCTTCGCAATTGTTTCTACTTTTGTTCATATAACTAATATAATAGTTTTAGGTTTAATCCTATTAGTGGTTAATTCTTTTACTGATATTTTTTTAAGATTGCCGTTTTTGAAAAGTTTTTCATTATACGTTCTGTTGTTTATTTCTATTTATCTATTTTTTAAAAATATTGCTTATTATCTGCAGCATAAATTCAAAATTATTCAGACGCCTGATTATCCGTCTCAAAGTCTGCCTAATAAAAATATAGTTTTGAATTTTATAACAGGATTAAGTCCGTGTATTTTTGATTGGTCAATTTTTATGATTATCCTTTCTTTTAACAAAATTTGGTCTATTTTTCCTGTTATTTTTTCATTTGCCTTAGGGATTTTTGCAGGTTTAATAATTATCACTATTTTAATCAATAAATTAAAACATAAATTTTTTAATAAAAATCAATGGCTTGCTTTAATTTCGCCGGTTTTATCTTCATTGATTTTATTTAGTTTTGCTTTAATAATATTGGGAGTAATTAATTAATTGATTTATTAATTAGAGAATTAAAAAAACAGCCCTAATTTGTATCAGGGCTGTTTTTATTTAAATCTATTTTATTTTATTTCCACTCGCCTAAGATCACTTTGACTGTTTTTTCTTCGCCTTTGTGAAGAATTTTGAGAGTAATAGTGTCGCCTACTTTGTATTTTGCGATAAATTCTGATAAAGGATTTTTTGAATCAATTTTTTTGCCGTCTGCTTCCAAAATAATATCATTTTCCACAATGCCGGCTTTATCTGCGGCAGAGCCGGGCACTACTGCCAGCTCATTTACATTTGAACCACGGACAACCAAAGCGCCGTAGTCAACTGATAAATTATTAGTTTTTTGAATATCCTGATCGATAATCACATAGCGAATGCCTAAAAAAGGATAGCTGATTTTTCCGTCTTTTTTAACTTGCTCCAAATCTTTTTTTGCCAGATTTATCGGCAGAGAAAAGCCGATATTTTCCGCGCCTTGAGCCATAGCCACATTAATGCCGATTACTTCGCCTGATAAATTCAAAAGCGGTCCGCCGGAATTGCCCGGATTTATAGCAGCGTCGGTCTGAATTACTTCAGCCAGCTCTTCTGTTTGGCCAAAGCCAGACGAAGCAATAATAGAACGCTTTAATCCGGAGATTACGCCGGTGGAAACAGTATTTCTAAACTCGCCCAAAGCATTGCCAATAGCAATCGCTGTCTGGCCGATTTGTATCTGGTCAGAATCGCCTAAAGACAGAACTGGCAGATTATTTTTTTCAATTTTTAAAATCGCGATATCCTGAATTGGATCTATGGCCAGAACTTTAGCAGAGATTTTTTCTCCGTCGTTGGTCAGCACTGTGTATTCTGCTTCTGTGTCCGAGACCACATGCTTGTTGGTCAGAATCATTCCGTCTTGAGAAACAATAAAGCCGGTGCCGCCGCCAATTTCTTTTTTCTCAGTGCCTTTCTGCCGATATTGCGGCACTTGAAAATTAAAAGGAGAAACATCGCCGCCGAAAAATTGCCTAAAAAAGGGATCGTCGCTAAATGGACTTTGCTCAAAATACTGCTCCAGCACCGGCAAATCTTTAGTCACTATAATGCTTACTACCGCAGGCGATTGTTCTTTGACTACTTTGACCACCTGCTCTTCTTGGGTAACTACCTGGCTTTTCTGGCCAGCCAAATCAGGCATTAGACTGCCGTTGTTTTTTAAAATATTATAAGAAATAAGGCCTCCGGCAATAAAGCCGGTTATGACAGAAGTTATAAAACTTACTGCCACAATTAAAGCAATAAACTGCGGCTTTTTATTTTTTTGGTTGTTCATAGTTTTTTATCGCTTTTTGCAATGCTTCAACAGCCAGATGAGAGCAATGCAATTTTATCTTAGGAAGTCCTCCTAATTTTTCAGCGATCATGTTAAAAGAAATCTTTTTTGCCTGTTGCAAAGTTCTGCCTTTGGCCATCGCTGTCATCACCGAAGAAGTGGCAATGGCCGCCGGACAGCCCAAGGTTTCAAATTTAATATCTGCGATTTTATTTTTCTTAATCTTCAAATAAACAGACATCAAATCTCCGCACACAGGATTGCCCACTTTTGACTGGCTGTCAGGGTTTTTTAATTTCCCCATATTCTGGGGATGGTAAAAATGTTTTAAAACTTTGGCTGAATACATATATAGATGTCATCCTGAGCGAAGCGAAGGATCCCGTCCTTTTTCTACGGGATTCTTCGCCCCGACTATCGTCGGGGCTCAGAATGACAAAGGTTACTTCCCCGCAATACCCCGCAATCTTTTTATTTCTTTGGCCAGAACTTTTACCGTATAATCAATGTCTTTTATAGAAGTATATTTTCCCAAAGAAAATCTGACAGAGCAATGGGCAGCGATCGGAGAAAGCCCGATTGCGGTCAAAACATAGGACGGCTTTAGGGTTTTGGAAGCGCAGGCAGAGCCAGTGGAAACGCAAATGCCTTTTTCTGACAAAGCGTAAACAATGCTTTCGCCCTCAGCCCGCTTAAAAGAAATACTTGCTATATTGGGCAGGCAGTTTTTCTGAGGGCTGTTTATTTTTGCCTCTTCAATATTTTTTAAAATCTTATTAATCAAACGGCTTTTTAATTTTTCTGCTTTCAAAGCGCAAGAAGAGGGATTTTTAATCATAGCCACAGCCTGGCCAATTCCCACAATCCCAGCTACATTTTCCGTACCAGAGCGCAAATCTTTTTCCTGTCCGCCTCCATATACCAAAGGCGCAATCGCTGTGCCTTGTTTTATATACAAAACTCCTATGCCTTTTGGACCGTAAATTTTATGAGCATTGAATGTTAAAAGATCAACCCCTAGATGCCTGACCGAACAATCCAGATAATTTATGGCCTGCACCGCGTCAGTATGAAAAAGCGGATAACCTGTTTCCTTTTTATTATTACTGACTATTTTTGAAATTTCTTTCAAGGGCTGGATAGAGCCGATCTCGTTATTGGCATATATCACAGAAACCAAAATCGTGCTGGGCCTTAGATATTTGTTCACATCCTTCGAATCAACAAATCCCTGCTGATTTACTTTCAAAAAAGTTATTTCTGCCAGCCCGTCTCTTTTTAAAGCAGAACAAATATTTAAAACAGAAGGATGCTCAATAGCTGAAGCAATAATATGGGGCTTTTGTCCGGGATTTTGCTCTTTAAATTTTTTAACGATTCCCTGAATCGCCAAATTATTGCTTTCAGTGGCGCCTGAAGTAAAAAAAATCTCTTCAGGCCTGCAGTTCAAAAAATCAGCTGTTTGCTTTCTGGCTTTTTCAACGGCTTTTTTTGCTTCTTGGCCTAAGTTATAAATATTAGACGGATTGCCGTATTTATCAGTAAAATACGGCTTTATCGCCCCAAATACAGCGCTATCCACAGCCGTAGTTGAAGCATTGTCCAAATAGATAATTTTTTTAGCCATATTTTATAATACTACAACAAAAACAATAGACTGTCAAATAAAAAAACGGCGATTTTATCTGCCGAATCTTTGCGCCTTATAAAGGAATTCCAGTCACCCGAATAACCTCTTCCACGTCAGTAACACCCTCAAACACTTTTTCAATGGCTGCTTCTCTTAGATTTTTCATTTTTTTATCCTGAAAGGCTTTTTTCAAAACAGCAACGCTGGCTCCTTCTAAAATTTTAGCCTTGATCTCGTCGTCAAAATAAATTATTTCATAAATTCCAGTCCTGCCCAAATAACCGCTATTGCGGCACTGGTCGCAGCCCTGGCCTTTTTGAAAGCCGAATGGTTTTTGCAAAGCCAGTATTTTTTCCTTAAAACCCAAAAAGCTTTTTTCAAAATCATCCAATTGATGCGCCTTGGCGCAATGCGGGCATATTTTTCGCACCAGCCGCGAAGAGACCACTCCGGCTAAAGCATGAGCCATAACAGAACGGGGCAAGCCCATTTCAATCAGCCGGGTAACCACCCCCGGCACATCTAAAGTATGAAAAGTGGACAGCACCAGCACTCCGGTCAAAGCCGCCTGAATAGCCATTTGGGCGGTTTCCGGATCGCGTATTTCGCCGATCATCACGATGTTGGGATCTTGCCTAAGCACAGCCCGCATAGCACGGGAAAAGCTCAAGCCAATGCTTTCATTAATCTGCAATTGGCGCACATTTGTCATCTGCAGTTCCACTGGATCTTCCAAGGTGACAATATTGCTGTATGATTTATTTAGGTTATTTAAAATAGAATATAAAAGCGTTGTCTTGCCAGAGCCGCTGGGCCCGGTAATCAAAATCATGCCATAAGGCCTGGCGATTAATTTTCTGATAATATCAAACTGCTCTTTATTAAAGCCCAAATTATCAATATTGATCATAATATCTTCGCGATTTAAAATGCGCATTACCGCCGCTTCTCCGTAAATAGTGGGAAAAGTTGAAAGCCGCAGATTATGAATCTTTCCCTTATAGTCAAGCTCAAAATGTCCGTCTTGAGGCACCCGGCATTCGGTGATATTCAGCTGCGAAATCACTTTTAATCTGGAAATAATGCCACTAAGCTCCTTAACCGGCAATTTTTCTATCACATGCAAAAAACCGTCAATCCTGAAACGGACATTGACGATATCGCGGTCCGGCTCTATGTGAATATCAGACGCCCGGCTTTCAACTGCGTTGCAGACCAAAGCATCTATCCAGCTGGTGGCGCTTGTCTTGTTTTTTTCTGCCATATATATAATTATAGCGCGAATTCCGTTTAATTATTAATAATCAGGCAATGGCTGTTTCTCTTTTTTTAATTCTGTATAGCCAGAACATTGTAAGCAAGATAGCAGTCAGAGAAATTGCGGTGGTTTGCAGATTTAAACGATCAAATAAAGAAACCCAGAAATTTTTACTGACAGTAAAAGTGCTTATCGGGCTTGGCTGGCTTTTAACTTTTGCGCTGGGGTCAACGGCAACAGCAAAAATCGTGTGCTCGCCCGGCGACAACTCAACTAAATCCTGCGAATGGCTTATCTTCCAAACTCCCTTGTCATTAGCTTTGGTATTGTAAATCAGGGCTTGGTCGCTGTGCACGTATACTATCACATATTGGTTGGGCAAGGCCGTGCCAGTAAATGTAAACACATCATTTGCAGCAGCAGTATTTATATTGGCAACTGTCGGAATTGGCACGCCGGCCAGTTCCACTGCTTCGGCATTCTCGCGGACTATCGGCGCTGCCGGCAATGGCGCTGAAATTGCTTCCGGCAAAACAACTTTATTCAAGTCCAATATGGTTTCCGCGCTTTTATTTCCAGCTTGATCAATTGCGATTAATGCAAACGAATGCGCTCCCTCTTTCAAGGCAAAATCAGCCGGAAGCTTGAATTGCCAGGCGCCGTCCGCGTTTGCTGCTGCAATAAATTTATTTTTTCCATCCAGGGTTATTTCAATTTGCGATAATGGTTCGGACACTCCGATCAAAACAGGCGTCTCTTCTGCTATGCTGTCTCCGCTTTTCAAGCTCAAGACAATCGGCGCGCTTGGCAGAGCAGTTTTAATTTTTAAATTGACAGAATCAGAAAATTCGCTCGCATTAGCTGAAGAGTCAACTGCCTTTACGCTAAGAACATGTTCGCCTTCGGAAAAAATAAATGTCTGGCTGAATTGTCCGTTATTATCAGCAGCATTGTTCAAGCGCTGGACCAAGACGCCGTTATCATACAAATCAATCTTTGATCCTGCTTCTGCCAATCCGAAAATATTTATTGATGTAATATTTGTCGGCGATGCCAGAGGAGATAAAATCGGCTTTCCTGGAGGCGTTGTGTCTGCTGGCAGCGCCGGGCCGCTTCCGCCAGAAACAGATATTGACGGAGCTGCGGCCGGCGTTTCTTCAAATACATTCAAATCCGCAGCTGCGGCCTCATTGCCATAATCGTCAATCGCCCAAATTTTTACATAGTAATCGCCGGTTAAATTTATGCCGGTAATTACAGTAGAAATCGCTGTCATGGTATTTAAATTGGCGTCGTCAGCCACGCTCCATTTTACAGCCGCGCCAGAACGGCTTATTACATCGTTTTGATTCGCGCCATGCCATAATTCATAATGATTAAAATGCGCGTCAGTGATGTTAGGCGACCAATTCATAGTGACAGAATCACTGGCGCTGGCAAACTTGCTCAAAGACAGCAGGCCGAGCGGAGCAGCCGTGTCAGCGGAAAAATCCGCTGATTCATAATACGGGCTTAATGTCCCAAAAGCGTCAAGGCCGCTAAGACGCGCGCGCATTGCCGATTTTTCTTCATTATTAAAATCAGCGCCGGCGTTCCAGGTTATTGTCTTATTGTTTCCAGCCGCAATTCCGTCGCCTATCTGCCCGGCCAAAGTTGTTGTGGCGACAGTCCAGGCAGCGCCGCCATCAGAAGAAATATCCAAATTAATTTTCGCGGTTTTATTTAAATCATAATGGATAGTTACGGTTTTAGCGCCAAGATTCTGTTCAGCCGCAATATTAGAAATAGACAGCACTTTTGTGTTTAAGCTGAAATCCGAAGATGGCTGATAAGCGCTCTGATGAGCAAAATTATCAGTTGCGCGGACATGAATGCGCATAGTTGCTGATTCTTGATCTGGAAAATCCGCAGCCGCGTTCCAATCAAATGTTTTGGCGCCGGCTGTTTGGCCTAAGCCAGCATCGCCTGAATAAGTGCTAGTCGCTACATTCCAGCTTGCCCCGCTGTCATTAGAAACTTCAAATTCAACATCAGCCGGACTTAAATCAGCTAAATTATAAGCAACCACTACTAAAGCCGAGCCAGAACTCTGCGCAGCTATAACATCGCTGATTACTGGCGCTTTAGCATCCGCGGAAAAATCAGCTGATTCAACCGGACTGCCCTGGTTGCCATATTTATCTGTGGCCGTAATTTTTACTCTCATGGTGTTTTTTTCCTGCCCGACAAAATCAGCGTTGGCATTCCAAACAATGCTGCGCGCCAAACCAGCTGTAATCCCATTGCCAACATCTCCGCTTGTACTTGGCGACAATACATTATAAGTTGCCCCGCTGTCATCAGAAACTGACATTGCGACAGCATTATTAGCGCCTGCCCCGTCAGATAAATCATAAGTTATTACCGCATCGCCGATGCCAGGCGTTTGTATTGCTTGAACATTTGAAACCACAGGACCAGCAGTATTTACCACAAAAGCCGGTGAAACCGCTATGTTGCTATTTGCAATAGAGTCATTTGATTCTAAGCGCGCATAAACCGAGGAATCCTCCACGCCGGGCAAATCTATGCCCACATCCCAGGCAAAAACCAGGCTCGCGCCGCTGCTGATAAATGCCAAGCCAGCCACGCCGTCGCTGCCTGCTCCTGATTTTTCAGTCATTGTCTGCCAATCAGCGCCGTTAAGAGAATATTCATACTTGACTAAATTGTTAGACTGATTTTGAAAATCAGCGCCAGTGTAATTTATCACCGCATATTTTGTTCCGTCCAAAGTCTGCGCCACAGAGTTGATGACTATTTGCGGAGATTGATAATCAGAAGAAGCTCCGCTGGAAAAATCGCTTTCACTCAAAGCCGCATGGCTAGAATCGCTGACATTGCGCGACTTAACCTTGAAGCTATATTGTGAAATTGGCTGTGACAGCCCTGTAACCGCAATTGTGCCCATTGCTTGCCAATACGGGCTGGAGCCTAAAGAGCCGTCGCTCTGCGCATATAAGCTTTGGCTGTTTTCAAAAATCACATATTCTAATCCATCCGCTTCATCAGAATGCTTATTAACAGTCACATCAAGAGAACTTTCGCCTGGATTGCTAATAGTCGGCGCTGGCGGAGTATATGGCTTAATATATTTATAAGCCGGATTCGGCGAAGTATTCTCATTAACAGTCATTTGTCCAAAATCATCTGTGTGCTCAATTTTAACCGCAGAAATATAATCATTGCCTTTCAAAACTGTGCTGACTGATACGTTTTTGTCCGAAGGCGTGGCTGTGTCTGCGTCTCCGGCCTCAGCCAAGCCATAACTGCCTCCATTGAGCGCAATGTAAAAATTATTAGTGTTGGGATTGCCTTCAAAAAAGCTGCCGCCGGCTAAAACCGCGGTTGCGCCAGCCAAGGGCTGAGCCAGCAAATTTGCTGGCGCTGCAACAACTGGCGCGCGATTGTCTATTACAAAACTTGCTGAATTAACATAAATTCCCTGATTTTGATATTTGTCTTTGGCGCGCACTCTAACCATCATATTATCCTGTTCTTGATCGGCAAAATCAACGCCTGCCTGCCAAATAATTATTTTGCTGTTTCCGCTGGATACAGACGAGCCGATATCTCCGCTAACTGACGCCACTGGCACTGTCCAGGTTGATCCCTTGTCTGAAGAAACTTGCAATTCAACTAAAATATTATCAGCTGTATTATCAAACAAATTATACCCGATCTGGATATTGGCGCTGGCCGGAATTTGAGCCGCAGTCGCAATAGAAACAACTGGCAAAACATAATCAGCGCTAAAAACCGGCGAAATAGCATAGCTGCTATCAGCAATGCCGTCATTGGCGCGCAAACGGACATAAACTGTATTAGAATAAATATTGCCTAAGTCTGCCTTGGCATTCCAGACAAACGCATGCGCTATACCAGCAGGCGAACTGCTTAAACCGATTATTCCGCTATGAGCCGGATCGCCTGGCACTGGCGTCATTGCTGCCTGCTCTCCAGCAAAAGCTCCGGTCAAAGAATATTCGTAGTTTGCCAAACTGCTGGGATCGCTGTTGTCATCCTGCAAAGTATAATTTATATGCGCATAGCCGGATGTTGTATTTTGCGATGCGTTTAAATTTTGCACGTTCGGCGCTGCGTTCTGCGTATAGCCAATGGCAATATTATCAAGAATAATTTGCTGCGAACCATTGCTGACTAAAAACGCTTTCCACATTATTTTTCCTGCTGCTGCGGGAAACAAACTGATATTTGTATTTATTATTAAAGCAGAATTTGAATTTGCCGATGTAGCGGCTGCAGCCCAGGCCGAACCGTTCCAATATTTCCAAGCCGCGCCATCATCGCTGGAAAGCTGGTAATTAATAGATCCGCCGTTTTTAGTGGCAGTTTCAATAAAAGAATTCCAGCTGGTGGCGCCGGCTGGCGCCAAAGAAGTATTTGGATAAATTGCCGGGGAATCTGTCGGATAAACTGGCACAGTGTTCCAAATACAGCCGCTTTGCGCTGCGCAAGCAGGCGAGGCAATAAAAGTATTGCAAGCTGTTGCCGTGCCCGAACAAGAATTATTTTTAGACCAAGTCAAAGATACATTATCCCAGCCAACGGTATTATTTACATTTGGAGGATTGCCAGCCGGTTTAATGCGGCGGGCCAACAATTTTATATAATATGTGCCAGCAGCAGTTAATTTTGAAGCAACATTTACATTAGAAACAGTTGCCCAGCCAGTAGTGCCAGAAATTGTCTGGGACCAGACCTGATTGCCAATGGTCGGCGCGCCAGAAAAATTATCCACAAAAACATAAATGATATAGCTGGTTAAATATGTGCCATTATAACTTTTAATGCTCCAATCAAATTTAATTGCCGCTGTTTCTGGATTAGCAGCAGTGGTAACAAAACTTTGTTGCCAATAGCCAGAAGCTGTTTGAGCTCCGCTATTGCGAGTAATAGCAATGTCTTTATAGTTGGTTGGATTGCCGCCAGTAGCCGGGCTGCTGCCGCTCGCATTGCCGCCGCTCTCCCAATCAGCATATGTGCCCCAAGCAGTAGACCAAGCCGGTGAAGAGCCCGCAGCCCCGCCGCCCCACAAGCAGCCAGCCTGAGCAGCGCAAGCCGGAGAGGTAACAAAAGTATTGCAAGCCGTCGCAGCGCCGCTGCAAGAACCGCCTGTGCCTTGATCTTTCAAGCGCGCAACTCCGCCTGTTATTTCAATCTTTCCGGCTGTATAAGCGTAATCTCCTGCTGCGCTAAAATCCCAATTTTGCGCGGCAGCTAACAGCGCCTGCGCCCCCAAAAGATAAGCTGATACCAGGCCAATAAAAATAAATTTCAATAAAAAAATCCCGCCTGCTGTAAATATTGCTGCCAAGCTGATTTTTCTCCTTGCAATATAAACCTGAAAATGGGCCGGCTCTTTTTCTTTAGAAGGAAAAATAAAACCGCTCTCTTGCAGTTTTTTCGGCGAAACAATTAAATAAAGCGGCAAAGAAACAAACAAAAATAATAATTCAGTCAATAATAACAAAAACGCGTATGGCAAAACCCTTGTCCAGCTTTTAGCTTTCACGATTTTTTGCTTAAGCGAAAAAACATAGCCGGAAAAATGTAAAAATAAATTTAGCCATCTTACTGACATGTTATTAAATCGTTAAAAAGGTTAAAAATATCCCCAATGCAAGAATAATCATTGCCGACCAGTTAGCCAGAATATCCACATTCTTAACCAAAGAATCCCGCCAAGTTGTCGTGACCTTGAAAAACTGCTCCGGCGCTGCCCCGCTTCTTACGCCGAGTTTTTTGTCATAATTGAAAACAATGACTGAATGGTTGCCCTGGCTTAGTCGAAAATTGGCTTGCAAATGGCTGATCTGCCAATTTCCGCTATTATCAATATCAGCGGAATAAACAGCGGTCTGCTGGTCTGATAACAATAAAACAGCTGTCAAACCAGGCTGGCCTTTGCCGAAAAAATCATAATTGCCGCCTTTTATTTTTTTTATCGCTGTAAGTTCGGGCTTGGGCATTGTGTCGATTATTCGCGCTGTTTGGATGCCAATTTCACTGGCAGCCAGATCCTTGGCCAAAATATCCGCCTGGCTGAAATTTGACACAGAATACAGCTGCATTGGCCCGTAAACAGAAGGCAAGACAATGATTAAAATCAGCTTTATCGCCCAAATCAAAGCGAAAATCCCGACGCCGGTCAAAGAAAGGACGCGGCGCAAATTATAATCAAAAGCCACCTTTGCATAGGCGCTTTTTTCAGACATAAAAGCTGTTACCTCTGCTGGCTTCAAACCAAGGTATAAAGGAAGAGAAACTATTCCCAGAATAATCTCCAGTAAAATCAGCAAAAAAATATTATAAAGCGCGCTCAAACCTGCCTGGCCGATAATTGATTGCTTTCTTTTATAAATGCGGTTGGTCAAATGCAAGACCAAATTAAGCCATTTTTTTTTCATCTTATTGCGACAAGGTTGATTAAGATGATAATTTATCCTTCACTTTTTCAAACAAAACCGACAGATTAGTGTCGGACTTTATGAAATAATCATCTGCTCCAAGCGCTTTAGCTTTTTCAATATCGTCTTTATCTCCGAGATTGGACAAAACAATCACCGGGATATTTTTTAGTTCGGCGTTCGCCTTGACGCTTCTTAAATAATCAAAGCCGTTCATTTTTGGCATTAAAAGATCCAAAAGCACGATATCCGGCTTTATGCGCTCGGTCATTTTCAAGGCGGTTTCGCCGTCGCTGGCCGAAGCAATAGTGTAATTTCCTTCGTGAAATAAAAGATAAAGCGCCCGAAGCAAAACCTCGTCATCCTCCGCTATTAGCACTACCTTTTTTTCGTTTTTTAGCATATTATGCTTTTAATTTATTTTTTACGTATTTAATGATTTTTTCCATTTCAGTATTTGCTTTGATGAAATATTCGTCGGCGCCAAGCGCTTTGATTGATTTTATGTCGCCAGCATCGCCGAGATTGGAAATCACCGCCACCGGAATATTTTTTGTTTTCTCGTCAGACTTCAATTGCTTCAAAACCGCAAAACCATCCAGCCCGGGAATAACCAAATCCAATAAAATAATATCCGGAGAAAAAGTCTTTACCGCCTCGGCCACATTGAGCCCGTTGTCTGCTGTGGCTACTTTGAATTTTTCCGCCAAAAAATTCTCTGACAGAACTTTGGCCAATAGAGAATCGTCCTCCACGATTAGAACTTTTTTATTGAGCGATCTTTTTTTTATTTCAAACATTTTTATGATCTAAATTATTATATAAGCATGCTGATATCATAGCATGAAAAAATGCATCTTGCCCAATATTTTAAAACGCCTGGCATCACTTTAGCGCCTCTTGCACTTTTTTCACGATTTCTTCCAAAGAATAATGCGCTTTGATAAAATATCCTTTGGCTCCTAATTCAATGCATTGGCTGATTGTCTCAGGCTCTGATTTGACCGTCATTACCAGAACCGGAATAAGTTTTGTCTCTTCATCTTTTTTTAATTGCGCCAGAACATCCTCGCCGGAAATTTTTGGCATAATCAAATCAAGCAGAATCAAATCCGGCTTGAATTGCTTGGCTTTGATTAGAGCTTCTTGGCCGTCTTTAGCTGCATAAGTTTCAAATCCCTGCTGTTTAAGCGCCGTATTTATCGCTTTGGACAAAATATTATCATCCTCGGCAATGAGAATTTTTTGCATATTTTTTTGAATTAATTATAAATTATTTAATAGAATTAACTTTTAGCCGGCAGAGAAAAGAAAAATGTCGTTCCTTTATTTTCCGCTGATTCAAACCAGATTTTTCCCTTATGCGCTTCAATAATGGCTTTGACTATGTAAAGACCCAGGCCGGAGCCGTCGGTATGCATGGAAAACGCGTTTTCCGCGCGGAAAAATTTGTTGAAAATCTGGCTCTGCTGATGCTGGGGAATGCCCACCCCGTTATCTTTGACAAAAAAGATTGCTTCATTCTTTTTTTGCTGGCAGCCGATTGTAATTTTTGTTTTTTCTTTTGAATATTTAATCGCGTTGCTGACAAGATTCTGAAAGACCTGGTTAATTTTCGATTCGTCAAGCGACAGGATTAATTTATGGGGAGCGTCCGCTGAACAGACCAGCGCGATATTCTTTTTTTTGGCGCTGATCGCCTGTTCTTTTATCACGCTTTTAACAATCAACACAATATCCGTATTTTTGAGAATAATATCAAACTTCTTGCCGGCCTCTATCCGCGAAACATCCAGCAAATCATCAACCAAGCGCACCATTCTTTCGTTGCTAATAACAATTTGATTTGCGTAATTTTTAATCGTGTCGTTCGGCTTGCTTTTTAAAAGCAGCTCGGTAAACCATTTAATGCCTGTCAGCGGCGTGCGCAGCTGGTGCGAAGCGACCGAGACGAATTCCGTTTTCATTTTGTCAATTTCCCGCTCTTTGGTGACATCGCGAAATACCACCACGTAGCCAAAAATTCTGCCCTGTTCGTCTTTAATCGGCGCCGCGCTGTCAGCCACCGGCACCTTGCTTCCGTCTTTTTTAATCAAGAAGGTATGGCTGGCCATTTGCGTAATTTTGCCTTTGGCCATGGTTTCTTTGATGAATTCATCATTAATACTGCCGTCTTTCTCAAAAATAAATTTTAAAATATCAGTGTATTTTCTGCCAATCGCCTCTTTAGCAGCAAAGCCGGATATTTTTTCCGCTGTCGGATTGAACAAAATTATCCGTTCTTCAGAATCCAAAACAAAAACTCCGTCGCCAATGCCGGTCAAAATCGCCTCGTCTCTGGCTTTTTCTCTGGCCAAATTGTCTTTCTCAGCGCTTAAGTCCTCCAGCAGATTGACCATGGCTTTTTGCACTTCTTTTGATTTTTTATTTTTTTGTGAAAGTTCCTTTGTCCTTAAGCGGACTTTTTCTTCAAGATTGCGGTAAAAATCATTTAATTTATCGGCCATCTGGTTAAATGTCGCGCTCATCCGGCCGATTTCATCTTTTGTTTTTATTTTTACTCTCAAATCCATATCGCCGGCTGCTCTTTTTTCCATTGCTGAAGAAATTTCTGTTATCGGGCTGATAAAAATCCTTTTAACAAAAAAATATAACAGCAGCAAAAAAATTATTATCAGCGCGAAGATAAATAATCCTGATTTCCAGCCGCTCTCGTTGGCCCCAGCAAAAGCGATTGAAACCGGCGTTTCTAAAATCAAAATCCAATTATTGCCCTTGTAGCTTAAGTGTCCCTGTTCGTTTGCGTTAGTTGCCAGAGAATTGAAACCGCTATGCGCGCTTTGCGCTTTCATTGTCGATTCCCTGCCTTTTAAAGAAAGCTGAAAGAAAGGATTATCTTTAAAATTTGCCTTTAAAATTTCTTCCTGATGGCCTGGCTGATTGGCGCCTATCACTGTGCCCTCTTTATTGTATAAATGCGCCAAAATCGGTTCTTGAATTTTTTCTAAATATTCTGTAATTGCCGGCCAAGCCAGCTCGCCCACAACCACTCCGACTATCGGACTGCCAGCCTCATCTGTGTCTTTCATCGGAAAAGAAAAAAATATAGTCGGTTTTTCGGTTACATGGGATAGAATAGCATCGGAATAATAGACTTGACCTTTTAAGGCTGATTGAAAGGCAGCCAAAATTCCAGGCCTTTGGGAAATATCTTGAATTTTGTAAGAAGAAATAACAACGTCTCCTTTGGTATTTATGACTATCAAATTATTCCATGGTCCGGTAGTGCTAAAAAATTCATTCAATTTTTTGTCTGCTTTAATAATTAAATCAGAATCTCCGCTAGCCAAGGCTTGAATAATCGGCGGGGCCTGGCCGATTGTTTTTATGTTTTGCAAACGCTCGTAAAGAAAAATATCAATTTCTTCCATTAATTGCCTGGCAATCAATAATTGCTGTTTTCCTGTTTCTTTTTCCAGAACCGAACGCAGATTAAAAAATACAAAATAGCTGCCGCCTCCGGCAAAAAGAAGAGTTATGACCAAAAATAATAATAAAATTTTGCTAGCAAGCTTCATATTACTGCAGCCGCCTTATAAATCGCGGATCAATATAATCCGTGCTGTCTAAAATTTTATCGGTTATGCCGACTTCTCTGAAAAAATCATTGATGGCGCGAAAAGTGCCGTGAAGCGATTCAAAACCAATTGAATAAGAAAACGCTGTTTGATTATCGCGCTTATCCAATAAATATACGCCATCCAGCCCGTTCTGCATATCAGCCTCGCTCATATTTTCCGCTTTGGCCATAATGGCAATGGCTTCGCTCGGATTATTGTCAAGAAATATTTTGGCTTCTAATAATGATTTTACTACGGCCTGCACATCTGCTTCTCTGTTTTGGATAACATCCGGGCTAAAAGATAAAACATCAATAATCAAACCGGGATAATTGCCTGCTTTGTCAAACTGCTTATAACCCCTGGCCAAGGCCATTGATTTGTCTGGCTCCCAAGTATGCCCGATATCTATCTTCCCCGATTCCAAAGCGTTTAATACCTCATGCGCCGGCACTTCCACCAATTCAACTTCTGACGCTTTAATATTTGCCTGTTTCAAAATTGTTGCCACAAATAAATGGGAAAAAGAATTAAAACTGTCAATGCCGATTTTCTTGCCTATTAAGCCTTGCGGGTAATTTAAATCGCTTTGGCCGATAATTGCATCTCCTTCATCCGAATAATCAATCGCATAAACCGCTTTGGTTGGTTTATTTTCAATATTATGCAGGACAACATCGGAAAAAACTTCAATAATACCATCAGCCTGCCCGCTAGAATATAATTTGTATGAATCACTATAATTTTTAAAGAGAGAAATTTCTATTCCAACCCCGTTTTTTTCAAACATTCCTTTTTCTTGCGCTACAAAAATATAGGCGTAGCCGGGCCAAACATTGGCGGCAATTTTAAGCGGCTCTTGGCTAGCGGGTTTTTGGACTGCCTTGCGCCCCCAATAGAGCAGCGAACCAGCCGCAGCGCTTATAATAATAACGATAATAACAATAATAATATAATTTTTTTTCATAAAACTATTTTTTCTTCAAGTTCTCGATTTCTTTTTTGAGTTCCGCTATTTTTAATTCCCTGCCAATCATTGTATCATTTAATATTTCCAATTCTTTTACCTGCTCTTCAAGCTTTGCTGTCCGTTCCTTGACCTTGATCTCAAGATCTTTGGCATACTCGGCCAATTTATTCTTAAGCTCTGATCTGGCAGTCTCGTCTTCTATGGCTAAAATAATCAATTGCACTCGATCTATCTGCCGGGCATTGAGCACCATGGTTTTTTCTCCGATTGTTTCAAAAATATGCCTGACCTCATAATCTCTGACCGCTTTTTTTTCAGGCAGGATTTCTTCCAGTAATTTTTTTAATTCAGGGATATTCCACTGGCCATTTCCTAATTCATAAAGAGATCTGCCTTCTATTTGTTCCGGTAAAACCCGGAAGGTTTGGTAGAAAATCTGATTAGCTGAAACTACCTCAAGATCAGCGTCAAGAATCAAAAATGATTCTCTGGCGACATCTACCAGCGTTTTCATGTAATGCAGGGCTGTCTCCTTGTCTTTTTTTGTTATAGATTCTATGGATTTATTATTTTTTATATTCATGATTTAATTTTTCTCTTATTGCTTTTTTTCTTCTGCGTCCCCTGTTCGACCTTCTTGGAGACACCCAGATAAAACCAGCTAATATTTTTATTATATCATAATAAATCAATCCCAGGCAACAAAAAAAACCGCCAAAAGGCGATTTTTTCTATGACTGGATACATTGAATAAAATCCGAACTTTTTTTAGCGAAAATTCCGGCTAGGATTTCCTCAGGCTTTAACAAGATTATTTTTTAAAAGCAATTTAGAATTTATTATTTAAACTACAAATTCCCAATAATTCTTTTTATTAATAACCTTAAACTCCGAACGGCTATAAGCATTTAAAAACTCTTTAGGCTGTTTAGCCTTGGTTTCTTTCCACTTAAATTCAAAAGCAGACAGTTGGCCGCTTTTTTCTTCTAGATAATCAATTTCTTGCTTGTCATAGGTACGCCAAAAATATTTATTAGCATAAATATTATGATATGAATTTCTCTTAATTCTTTCGATAATCATTAAATTTTCCCATAAAGCTCCAATATCGTTTCTAATATCAATTTGATTATAATTTTGAATCAAGCTATTTCTGATGCCTAAATCGTAAAAATATATCTTAATTGACTTAGAAATTTCTTTGCGCAAGTTACGGCTAAAAGCTCTCAAGGTAAAAATTACAAATGACTTTTCCAGTAAATCAATATACTTTTGAATTGTTAAACGGCTTACTCCTAATTGAGTGGCAATTTCATGATAAGAAACTTCATTGCCCAGCTGCAAGGCTAATAATTGCAATAACTTTATCAATAAATTAGATTTTTTTATACGTTCAAATGATAAAATATCTTTATATAAATAATTAGATGAAATTTCGTTTAGTCTGGCTTTAGCTTCATCTTCGCCTAAATAAAAAACTTCTGGGTAAGAACCAAGCCGCATAATATTCTCTAATTTAGCATCAATTTCAAAACGATTATTTTTTCGACTAATCTCTTCGATAGAAAAAGGATAAAGAATGAATTGATCAACTCGGCCAGTCAGGGGTTCACTAGTTTTATCAGCTAATTCAAACGAAGAAGAGCCAGTAGCAATAACCTGAATATCTGAATAAGTATCTATGAGTATTTTTAAAATTGCGCCAATATCTGTAATTTTTTGAGCCTCATCTAAAACTACAAGCTTGTTATTGCCAAAATAACTTTTTAATTTAGCAGCTTCGGCTATTTCCAAGCTTTGTTTGACTGACAACAACTCACAATTCAAATAGAGGCTTTTACCCTGATACTTATTTAGAATATGCTTAACTAACGTAGTCTTACCTACCTGCCTAGGGCCATAAATTACAATAATTTTGTCCTTAAAAAACCTTTTTTCTATTTTATTTTGAATAATCCTTGGTAAAAATGTCATTGTAATGACAATTTTATTACGAATTTTATAACTTGTCAATTATTAGCTGTGGATAACTTCCAAAATTTTCGAATATCAACATCAAATACTATATAGTGCTGGACAACTCGGTCGCGGATAAAAGATTAACAAGCCCCTTGGGGCTTCTTTGGAGCTAAATTCTAGACTTATCCAACGCCCCTCGGTCAAGTCTATTTTAGCATAAATGAGACAAATGAGACACTATAAAAGGGTTATTTAGTGTCTCGTTTTTAAAAATACTATTATAGTAAATTATGTTTTTTTAATAATATTTCCCACTGAATACTACAATTTGTAGCCAAATCAAAAGCATCTAGCGGAGGATAGTTTCCAGTACGAACAAAATAATGAATTTCAATTTTTGTTGGGCCACCACCAATGGATATAGAATATTTACGCCTATTTACAGATACATTTGAATCTATGGATGGGTTGTTAATAACAAGATGTTTTGAACCGTTGCATAAATCACGACATATTTTCATATCTGTATTTGATTCAATAAAATCATTAATAATATCCTTTGAAAGAGCGCCTGAATTAATAGCCCAATCTTTTAGATGAAAACAATTTTGGAAAAAAGCATATAATACATCTTCATAGTAATCTGATTCTCGAGTATCTTCCCTACCATTTGAAATTTCCTCTAGTCTTTTATACCATCTTTTTACACGAAGAAATTGTTCGTTAATTTTATCCATTTTTTATGTCTTCTTAATATCTATAGATGCATAAGAAATAAAAGTCCCCCATATTGTTGCTTTGTATATCGCTGGTCTAACTAGATTAGGAGGAGACGCTCGTTCTATTTTGAATCCCGGACCTAATGACACTGATTTTCCCCATTTATGAAATAAATCAATAATAAACGGATCTTCTTCGTAAATATGATAGATTTTTAATTTATACGGATCTTCTATGTATTGAGATGTCAATTTATATTCAGCCCCTCTAAATATCTTCTCTAGCACAATAATTAATTCAGTTGGTACGGGTATGCATATTTGCGAATCTAATGAATAACCAATATGAGGACCTAATCCAGGAAATGCCTTTAATTTATTAGTATAAGGCCTTGCTTTACCCAATAAGACTTTCAAAAAATGTGGTCTTTTTTTTATAGTTTCTATTAATTTTTTCGTGATTCCAGACATTTCAACTTTATTTGGATCTATACATGACGCTAATTTAACTAATAAATTTTGTTCTAGTTTTCCAAACTTTGTATTGCATAAAGAACAACAAGGAACTGTCCATCTTTGAATATTTTTAGGCGTATTATCCGTATACCATGCCCTTGGAAATACATGATCTTTGGTATTGGCCGCATTATTACAAAAAACACATTTTTTAAAAACCATACTTATTCCTAGTTTTTTAAATTTTTATATTATTCAATTTGAGTCTTTAATGAAGATGCAATTCTTAATATAGTTTCTTTTATATCTTGAGCATTGCCGATTTCCTCGCCAATTTCTTTTACCATAATTTCTGAAATTGACTCTGCTATATGAAGCGCTGCATAAAATCCCGTATCTTTTGTTGCTAAATAAGCAGGAAAATCAATATTTGTATAAATCATTATTTTTTTATGCTTTTTGTCAAAATTGTATTGTTTCCATCCAGAATCCTTTCCTAATGATACAAATTCGTGTTCAAACTCAAATATTTGTCCTTTAACTTTTATAATTTTTTTGTTTTCGGGGTTATTTTTTTTAGGCATTCTTTGTCTGTTAGTCTGTTGGGATGGCGAATTTTTTGATTCATCTTTTTTGGGATCTCTTTTTTCTACTCCGATTTCTTTTTCTTCACCTTGGCTATCTTTTACCATTCCTGTTTTTGGATCAATTTGAGAAGTATAATACTTTAGTTCTGGACTTGTTATTACGGCCTGACTGATTTTATCCTTCCAAATATCTATCTCATTTTTAACATTAGGCGTAATTTTATCCTGACCCGCTTTCTGCCTTGCTTCTTTTAATAATTCTTTAAATTCTTCTTTTAAGTATTTTTCGGCTAACAAATATGCTTCGCTTTCCTTTCTAAATTGAATTTTATCATGTGTAACAGGCACAAAATCTAAATGTATTTCTCCAATAATTCTAGATATCGTAGGGTGTTCTCCAATTGCTATTTTGTCATATGCAGTTATCATTCTTCCACGTCTATAAGTATGAAATCCATAAAAACCTTTTTGAGAACCTTCTTTTAACAGCCCATACCAACCATATATTTTTTGGTTATTATATTTGGTTTCTTTTAAATTGATTACAAAATCTCTTTTTGATCCTTCAATTAATTCATATGATTTTGGTTTGCATATTCTGCCATTAACTTTTATTTTAATTTGATTTTTATCAATAAAAGGAGCGAATCTTCTTTCCATATCTTTTTTAACAAATTCAGCTAATTGAGGCCAATATTTGTAAAGTTTACTAATTTTTACAATTGTAAAATGATCCTCTATGTTTGATTTTATTGATTCAACATCTATTTCCCATTTGCCTTTATTGCCCTTTAGCCATTCTTCTTGATCAAATATTATTTTATACGATTCTGAAACATCTTTTGGCGAGGTAATAATTTCAAAACGAGTCCCTAGGCTATTACATGCAGTTTTTAACCCTAATCCAAATTCTCCTAACATCCCTTTTTTCTCAGAATATGCTAAGGTCAATGCTTTTGATAATTGATCGTCGTTCATTCCTTTTCCGTTATCAGCTACAGAAATAGCATTTTTGCTAATTTTTATAGAAATTTCTAAAATTTCATCTTCTAATCTTGCGTCTATAGAATTATCAACCAACTCAGCTATAGCTTGAGACGAAGAATAACCAGATTGCCCTAATTTGGGCATAAGAGTTAAATCTGGAGTAATATCGTATTTTTTTATATTCATATTTTTATATTTTATTTTTTATTTAAAAAATGCTTTATATTGATCAGGAACACCAATTATAATTTCGTTACCATTATCCTCTTTCGGTTCATACTTCTTATAGTTTTCCCTTCTATAAACAATGATATCGTCCTCAAAAATATAATTATCATAACAAGCCCTCAAAAAAACATCGTCTATCAAATATTTCTTATCAATAAAATAATCATCTTCTTTAAGTTGAACGCGAATATAACTCCATTTATCTAACAGTGATTCCGGAATCGTGGACGCAATTTTTTTAATAATAGATTTTATTTCATCGATGCATTTAATAATATCTTGTTCTTTCTTTAAATTAATAAAGAAATTTTTATTTGATAGCTCAAAGTTTTTTACCCATATTAATAGGGTAAGTAACATAATTAAAAATTTATCTAAATTCCTTTTGTCATTTTCATTTTCATAAATAAAATAATTATTAATAATTTTATCTAACGAATATATATTATTTACAAGTAAATATTCTTTAACCTTAGAAACAATCTGTCCTGTTCCTCCAAAATTTTGATTATATATATTTTTAATCCCTGCGCTTATGATTTGTCTCACTCGCTCCCTTGAAATATTATTTTTTGATGCAATGCATTCAAGCGTAATAAACTTATCTGAATAAAAACCATATCTCTCTAAAATAAATTCTTTTTGTCTTTTATCTATTTTATTTAATAATTGATTTAAATAATCAAAATTAAATTTAATTGGAAAGCTATGTTCTTCAGAAGTTTTATATGGTGAAATATAAAATTCATCTAATTCTTTTAATTTTTGTCCTTTTGATTCTTGTTGAATTATTTTATTGATTATCTTTTCTCTCTGTATTTTTTTATCACCAACTATTTTTTTGCTGTTTTGTACAATATAATCGTAATTTTCGAAAAATTTCTGTATAAATTCTTTTATCTCCCAATCTTTGTCAATAAGAACGGAAATCCTTTCATGCGCATACATCGCAGTTGTGTGATCTCGATTTAAAATTTTTCCTATTGCAGGAAATGATAATTTAAATTTTTCCCTTAAACAAAAAGCTAATAATTGCCTAGTTTTTGCGATTTGTGACTTCCTACTATTTCCAAAAATTTCTTTTTTATTTACATCAAAAAAAATTTCAATTTCCTTAATTAATTTATTGATTTGATCTATCGAATCCATATTTAAAGTTTAAATTCCTTATTTTTAGGAAAATGAAATTTGGCTTTTGTTTCTTTAACTTTTTTTTCTATTTCAGAAAAAATCTTACCAATATCTTCTTCTGTATATTCGTAAGCGCTACGATTAGCGCAATTTCCGAGCACCTTAAGACGCCGAAGTATCAAATTAGTTCGATATTCGGCTAATATTTTAAATCGCTCTTTTTTTGTTAGTGTTTTTTGTTGCTTCATAGTTTTTTATTTTTTAATAATAAATGCATAACGCTATTTCAAGGGTATATCATATTTATTGATATGTCAATACCCTTATGACATTTATACTTATAAATCAAAAACACCTCAAAATGAGGTGTTTTTTTGACGCAACTCGGTCTCTCGAACCGCGCTCAAGGTGGCTGCCGGGCTAGGGCTCGAACCTAGAATCTTCAGGGCCAGAACCTGACGTGTTACCAAATTCCACCACCCGGCAAAAAATTCTCTTACTGCTCTTTTAAGTATCGCCTGATTGCCACTAAACTTGAGGTGACGCCCAGACTTGTGCCGATGGCGGCTTGGAGCAAAAAGATGCCCAAAATATTTGCCTGATAAAAATAAAAGAGGTCAGTGCCGGGCAAATAGCTGGTAATCTTGGGAGAAAGATACCATAAAATAGGATAAAAAACAATCAGGGTGACCACTGCGGCAATTATTCCGTAAAACGCGCCTTCCACTAAAAACGGGCCGCGGATAAACCACTTGCTGGCGCCTACCAGCTTCATCACATTGATTTCTTCCCGGGCGCTATACATGGTAATACGAATCGTATTAAAAGCCACCAAAATTGCCATAATAGCCAGAACCAAAGATATTAAAAACCCGGACCTTTGAATCGCATCGGTAATAGAGCTAACTTTTACAATCACTGCTTGATTTTCCCGATAATTTATTTTATTAATAATTTTCTGGTATTGGGGCTTGGCTAAAAAATTTACAATGCCCTCGTATTCTGAAGCCATCTGCGCCTTAATGTTCAAACTGGCGCCCAAAGGATTGTCTTCCAGCTCCTGCAAGCTTTGCATCAGCGCCTGGTTTTCTTTATGCTTTTCTTCAAACTTGTCCAGGGCTTCTTTGCGCGAAACATATTCCACGCTTTTTACCACATCGCCCAATTCCATTAAAGCGGTTCTGGTATTTAATACTTCTTCTTCCGGAGCATCAGTGGCAAAATAAACACTGACGTCAATTTTGTCCCGCAAAGTTTTAACCAATGAATTAGTCAGCACAGAAACCAAAATCAAGCTGGTAATGACAAAAATAGTCAAACACATAACGCACATAGCCGCCATTGACAGCCATTTGTTGCGCCAAAAGTTTATCCAGCCTGCTTTAATTATTCTTGATATGGCAGTAAGCATATTATTTTAATTAGATATTATAAGATATATCTTCCTTTTTCATCATCCCGTATAATTTTTCCTTTTTCTATGGTAATTACCCTGCGCTCCAAGGTATTTACGATTTCCCGGTCATGGCTGGCCAAAATCACCGTTGTTCCCAATTCGTTAATTTTTACCAATAGCCTGACAATCTCCCAGGCATTGATAGAATCTAAGTTTCCTGTCGGCTCGTCAGCTATCAGCAGTTCCGGCCTGTGCGCCAGGGCCCTGCCAATAGCCACTCTTTGCTTTTCCCCGCCTGAAAGCTGGGCTGGAAAATGATCAGCTCTTTCTGCCAAGCCGACTAATTTTAAAATCCGGGGCACATCTTCCATGATTTCTATATTAGAGCGGCCGCCCACCTCCATGGCAAAAGCCACATTTTCATAAGCGGTTTTATTTGACAAAAGCTTAATGTCCTGAAATACAGTGCCCATTTTTCGGCGCAGCTTGACTAATTCGCTATTTTTAATATCTACAATATCTTTATTGTGCCATAAAATCCGGCCTTGGGACGGCAATTGTTCGCGAATTAACAGCTTTAACAAAGTTGATTTGCCTGCTCCTGAAGGACCAGCAATAGTCAAAAATTCTTTTGATTTAATATGTATATTAATATTTTCTAAAGCTGCGCAGCCCATCGGGTAAATTTTAGAAACATTTTCAAATTTTATCATGATTTTTTGACAAAGCCCTTATTTCCGCTTCAATAAATTTATCTAAATCGCCGTCTAAAACTCCTTGACTATCTGAAGTTTCAATGCCAGTGCGCAAGTCTTTAACCATCTGATAAGGCGCAAGCACATAAGAGCGAATCTGGCTGCCCCATTCTATGTTTATTTGTTTGCCTTTAACTTTATTTTTTTGCAGCTGATGCTGTTTTTCTAAATATTGATGAAGCTTGGTATAAAGAAGTTTTAAGGCCTTTTTTTTGTTTTCTCCCTGCAATCTTTCGCTTTGGCAAGCGGCTACGATATTTGTCGGCAGATGAGTAATACGAACTGCTGATTCAGTTTTATTGACATATTGGCCGCCCGGGCCTGAAGCTCTATAAGTGTCTATTCTTAAATCAGCTGGCTTGATTTCAATTTCCTGAATTTCATCAAATTCCGGCAATACTTCCACTAAAGCAAATGAAGTATGCCGCAGATTGTCAGCGTTAAAAGGAGATAACCGGACCAGCCGATGCACGCCATTTTCCCCTTTCAAATAACCATAAGCATAGCTGGCATTAATTACTAAAGTTACATGCTTGATTCCAGCTTCCTGCCCCGCGCTTATTTCCCAGACTTTGGCAGGATATGCTTTTTTATCAGCATAGCGCAGATACATGCGAAGCAGCATTTCAACCCAGTCCTGTGCTTCTGTGCCGCCAGCGCCGGCCAAAATTGAAATCACGGCATTTTTACTGTCATAGGGGCCGGCCAGAAAAATTTTCAATTGCTGCTGGCTGAATTTCTTTTCTAAATCTTTATATTTTTCTTCTATTTCTTTTATTAATTTTTCGTCCTGCTGGGCTAATTCTATTAGTTTTATCAATTCGTCAATTTCAGATTCAGTTTTTGGCCAAAACTGCAACTGATTTTTCAATTCAGCCAATTGCTGATTTATTTCTGCGGCTTTTTGGCTATTCTGCCAAAAATCAAAAGCCGCGGTTTTTTTTTCTAAATCTTTTATCTGTTTTTCTTTGCCAGCCAAATCAAAGACAGTCCTTTGTTTTAAGGACTTTTTGCTGAAATAATTTCAATTCTTTTTCTATATTCTCCATTTTTTTAAGTATAAACTATTTTATTTCTTTTTACAACAGAGCCGCCTCTCGGACTTGAACCGAGGACCTATGCTTTACGAGAGCATTGCTCTACCACTGAGCTAAGGCGGCATAAATTTTTTTTGAGCGGGTGATGGGAATTGAACCCATGCCATAACCTTGGGAAGGTCACGTACTGCCACTATACTACACCCGCGTTTATTAAAACAAATACTCCCAAAATTTCCACCACTTAAGTTCAGACTCTGGCGATTGAGACGGCTGTGCCTGCTGATCTTGACCAAGGGCTGATTTTTGACTGGTGGCAAATTCTGATTCAGGCACAATAATCACTTTTTCTCCGGGCTGAACTAAATTCAGCTTTAAGCGCGCTTCTTTTTCCAAATATGACTGCTGATTATAAAATTCAATCAGGTTAGCCAGCTGCTGGTTTGTATCTTGCAGTTTTTTCATTTCTAATTTCAAATCATTAATCTGTTTAGCCAGCTGATACTTGCGATAGCTTTCCTGGCCGACGCTAACCCCCAGCCAAATCAGCAAAACTCCGACAAAAACAAGAAAAATCTTAGAACTGAATAATTTTCTAAAATTTTTTTTCTGGGCGTAGCTCATTTGCTTTTTTATTTATTTTTGCTATAATGCTTATTAATGAAAGAATCAACCCGCAAAAAAATGCTTCGTCTTACCTGGATAATTTTAGCCAGCCTAGTGGTTTTAAGCATGATTATTTTTACTGTCGGGCCGATGTTCTAAATTTTAGCAAAAATCAGCCAAAAAAGCAAATCAAAAAATCCCGATCATTTATCGGGATTTTTATCTTTTTAAGGCTTTGATAAAGACCTCTTGGGGAATATTGACCTTGCCCAAGGCTTTCATCTTTTTCTTTCCCTTTTTTTGTTTTTCTAAAAGCTTTTTCTTGCGGGTGTAATCTCCGCCATAAAGATACCCGGTTACGTCTTTTCTATAAGCTCTAATGGTTTCCCGGGCGATTATTTTTCCGCCAATGGCCGCTTGTATAGCCACGGAAAAAAGCTGAGAAGGAATTGTTTCTTTTAATTTTTTAACCAAAGCCCGGCCTTCTTTTTGCGCTTTATGTTCCGGTACTATCTTGGAAAACGCCTCGTGTTTTTCACCGGCAATTAAAATATCTAACTTAACAAGCTTTGCTGGTCTGTGGCCTATGGGCTGATAAGCCATAGACGCATAGCCAGAAGACACGCTTTTCAGCTGGTCATAAAAATCAATGATGATTTCTCTTAAAGGCGAATTATAGGTTAATAAGATTTTATCCTGGCTTAGATATTCGGTGGAAATATATTGGCTGTCTGTTTCAGATAAAAGCTTCATCAAAGGGCCCAAATACGACTGGGGCAAGATAATTTCCAGCTTGACCCAGGGCTCTTCCATTTTATCCAGATGATAAGAAACAGACGGCGTGGTAATGACTAAATTCAAATTATATTCTCTTTTTAACCTTTCAGAAATTATTTCCAGATGAAGCATGCCCAAAAACCCCAAGCGAAATCCCCTGCCCAAAGCTTCTGACGATTCCAAATCAAACTGCAGAGCCGCGTCATTTAATTTTAGTTTTATTAAAGCGATTTTTAACAAATCAAAATTATTGCCTTCCACCGGATAAAAACTGGCAAAAACCATCGGCTCTGGCTCTTTGTATCCGGCTAAAGCTTGCTGGTCTGTTTCTAAAGATAAAGTGATGGTATCGCCCACCCGGCATTGTTCAATTTCTTTTAAGCCAGTGGCAATATAGCCGATTTCGCCTGCCTGCAATATTTCTTCGGCTTTAAGCTGGGGCGTAAAAATCCCCACTTCTTTTACTTCTGTTTTAGCAGAAGAAGCCATCATCAAAATCTTGTCCTGGGCTTTGACCTGTCCGTCAACAATCCGCACGTAAGCAATCACCCCTTTATAAGTATCGTATTCTGAATCAAAAATTAAGGCGCGCAAGGGTTTTTGAATTTGTCCGGAAGGTTCAGGAATTTTTTCTATAATAGCTTCTAAAACTTTTTCTATATTAGTGCCATCTTTAGCTGAAATTAAAATTGGTTCCATCGTCAGGCCTGCGCCAAAAAGCTGCTTTATTTCTTGAAAGGTTTTTTCAATTTGGGCGTTCAACAAATCGATTTTATTTATAACAGGAATTATCACTAAATTTTGCTGCTGGGCTAAATGCAAATTAGCCAAGGTTTGGGCTTGTATGCCCTGCGACGCGTCAACCAAAAGCACTGCGCCTTCTACCGCAGCCAGACTTCTTGATACTTCGTAAGAAAAATCCACATGCCCGGGCGTGTCTATCAGATTTAAAATGTAATCTTTATAGGTCATTCTAACCGGCTGCAGCTTGATAGTAATTCCTTTTTCCTGCTCCAGCTCCATCATATCCAGATACTGGGCATGCATTTTTCTTTTTTCCACAGTGCCTGTCAATTCCAAAAGCCGGTCAGCCAAAGTTGACTTGCCGTGATCTATGTGCGAGATTATACAAAAATTCCTGATGTTGTTTTGAATACTTGACATTATTATAATTAGGCTATAAAGTATATTTAAAACATTTTAAGCTCTTTTACAGCCAAAATCAATACGTAAAAAGGAGGCAGGTATGGCGATTACGATTCATAGCATTAATAAAGAAAAAATGACTACTACTTTGGAATTAAGCGAAAATCATCTTGAAGAATATAATAAAATATTATATTTACTGTCTTGGCTCCAAAAAACTAAAACAGATATTCCTCAAGAATTTCATGATCCCTGCATGCATAAAATAGCTTTTTTATTTGAAAAAATGCTAATGGGTTATTTAATGGAAAACGGATTTCAAGCGCACGATTTCTCAATATCTGGCAAAAGAGTTTACCTTAATAAAGACTCGTCAATTGATATTTATTGCCAGCCGATAAATATTAATATAAAAGAAAACAATTTCCCAATCCTTAGTCTTGAACCGCACCTTAATTTTTCGCTTAATATATTAGAGAAAAGATTTTTAGAAGCTCGCTGCTGTTTTAGAATAGGAAGCGCCTATTGCTCATTTAATTTATTAATAAATCTGACTTTTTTACTGGGCTACTTATTTGATAAAAACGATGAAAAAAACGTTCCGATTATCAAACCTCTTTCAGTCAAAAATGATTATCCGTATCCTCATATAATCAGTTTTGATCAAACGAAAAGTTTTTTAAAAAAAATGGAAGAAATAATGAATAAATTGGGGGAAGATAAAATTAAGTATCTTTCAGAACTAGTAAAAAGGCATTCTCAAGAACTTCCAGATATATACAAAGAGACAAATATCGCTTTCTTTTGCATGAATTTACTAAAAATTCTAGGCAAAGAAGAAATTATTAATCAAATAATCAAATCAACTTAAACAAATTTAAGCCCCGTTTCTAACGGGACTTTTTTTATTTGCCATTAAGGTCAATAAAGGTTGACGGCAGTTTGCTTAAAGGCCAGCAAGAAAACAAAGATTGGAAAAAGATACTGTTTTCTTTAATCTGTAAAATCCAGGAAAAAATAAAATAAAATAAAAGGCCGAAAATACCGGCAATAGAAGCTTGAGTTAATAAGCCGAGACCGGTGCTTAAATCCACATAAGGATCAATTAAATACAAAAAACAATAAGCCAAAAGGCCTGAAAAAAACGAAGCTATGGCCATTTTAAAACCAGTAATGATAAATTGATTTTCTGCTTTTGAAATATTTTGCTCGTCGTCTTTGGCTAAAAATCTTAGTTTTTCGCTTAAGGCCACAAATAATAAAATCAGATTTAAAATACTGCCCAGAGAATAGCCCAAAGCCAATCCTGCAACGCCCATATTAAAATTAGAAGCAAAAATCCAGGCGGCAATTATTCTAACAATCGTGGAAACAGCGCCTAAGTAAAAAGGCGTTTTTGAATCTTCCCAGGCAAAAAAAGCGCGTATAAACAGCCAAACCAAAGCTTCAGCAAATAACCCCAAGCAAAAATAAGCCAAGGTATCTAGGGTATTTATGGTAGCTATCCAGTCAAACTGGCCTACGCCCAAAATCAGCCTGACTATCTGGGCCCGCAACACAATAAAAAAAGCAGTGGCAGGCAGAATAAAATACAAAATTTGGCTGGCGGTATAGGTAAAAGTTTTTACGAAACTTAAAACCTGTTTTTTTTGGGCTTGTTCTGAAAGCTTGGGAAAAGAAGCAGTCACAAAAGCAATGCCAAAAATACCCAAAGGGACTGCCCAAATATTAGAAGCGTAATTATAAACAGAAATGCTGCCTACTGCCAAATACGAAGCCATAGCTGTAATGATCACAATATTAATCTGATTTAAAGTTAGGCCTAAAAACCGGCCTGGCATGACTTGAAAAATTCTTTTTACGCCCTCAAATTTCCAGTCAAAAACCCATTGCCATTTATAGCCGCAGGTTTTTGCGTCAAACCACTGAATTAGAAAATTTAAAAAAGCTCCTAAAATCACGCCAAAACCCAAGCCATACAAGCCAATATAGGGGCTGCCTTGCGTCTGAAACTGCTTAAAATAAGGATAAAAAAATAAAACGCCGGAAATAATGCCTAAGTTATATAATATCGGCGCTAAGGAATAACAAATAAATTTTCTGAAGCTTTGAATCACGCCGCCGAAAATCGCGCCTAAACCCATAAAAAACGGGCTTAAAAACATAAGCTGGGCCAAAGATACTGTCATAGCCAGCTCCTTGCCTTTAAAACCCGGCACAATTAATTTAGTCAGCCAGGGAGAAACCAAAATCAAAACAATACACGCCGCAACCACTATCAGACTAATAATATTTAATAAGCTATTTATCAAATACCAGGCTTTTTGCTTGTCTTTGTTCAAATAATCGATAAAAACCGGAATCAGGCCCGCGGAAACTGCCCCTAAAATAACCAAATAATAAATCAAATCAGGAATCCGAAAAGCGGCAAAATAAATATCAGATTCAGGCCCGGTGCCAAAAGTTCCGGCCAAAAGCCGGTCGCGCAAAAGGCCCAAGACCTTTGAAATAAAAGAAGCTGCGGCAATAACCATCGCAGCTGAAGCAATAGAATTAAACTGGCTATTTAATATTTTCTTAAACATTAAAAACTAAATGTTATGCTGTATGGCTTGTCAGTGTCAAGAACTGTTTGTTCTGACCAGCTTAAAGGATTTTGCTTGGAAATTTGCCAATTAGCAGGATATTTGATAGAGCTGGAAAATTTTATATTTTGGCCCGGCTGTTTTTGCACTAATAAATCATAGCTGTCTGAATCTTTAATAGAACTAATATTAAAAGGCAATTTATATTTATAAGTTAAAACAGAAGTTTTGCCAGGACTTGTATAAAGCCAATTGCCAAAAACAGTCTTGCCTGATTCTACAAAAATCTCTGTGCCGGACTGCTGGTCATAAATTGTTTTATCCTCAATGCTTTTTATTAAAAAATCGGATACAAAGCCCTGCTTCTGATAATCAATGGGCGGCTTATAATCTACATTTGTCTGGCCAGAAACAGAAATCAATTGGCTGCCAAGCGGCAGATAAATTCTTAAATAATCAATATTTGTCTTGTTCCAATATGCATATTCGGTCTTGCCGCCATTATGATGCTTTGAAATTATGACCGTATCAATAATTGAGCCGTCAGCTTGTATTTCTGCCTGATGCTGAATATCTTCTTCTATCATTCTGTCAGTTTTAAAACCTTTGATATTAGACGACACAACAGCCAAGTAATCTTTTTCTGTTTTCTTGACCTGGCCTGCCCAGCCCTGTTTTTCAATATACTCTTCCAAATTCTGGTCTTTAAGATAAATCAAAATATCTTTTTGGTCTAAGCTGGCTAAAATAATATTTAAAGCCTGGGTTGAAAGATCTGAATTTAATAGTTTTAACGCGGAAATAAATTTTGGGGCAAAATCAGCTAAAATTCTCTTGGGTTGATTTAATGTTTTGTCATAATCTATTTCTACTTTGTACTGGACAAGCTCCACAAAATTATCAGCGCTTAAAATAATTTTATATTCCGGCATCTCTATAGGCCCGGTCAGCTTCAACAGCTGTTCAATAACAGCCGGCGTCATTGAAATAACGCCATCAACTTTTGGCTTGTCTGTTTTTTCATAAAACCAGATTATTTTTTGGGCAGAGGCGGGCCAGTCTAAAAACCAATTAGCGTCATGCAAAGACCAGCTAGTGCTTATTTTTTGAAGCTGTTTGGGCGGAATAATCTTGTCCCTGATCTGGCTGTCAGCATTTAGAACTCCTTCTATTAAAAGATTATTGATTTTGCCTTTATCTAAGTTAAACGCGCCATAAGTTCCGATAAATCCGCCAGTAGCCCTTATTTCGCTTGGGTTTTGAAAAACAAGCAAATATTGCTTTGGCGCGCCGTATCCTAACGACTCCATCCAATTATTATCAAGAGCCAAATCAAGATTTAAGATATTATCGCTGATATTTTCTTTTAGAAAATTATTAAAAATTGCCAATAAATCATCTTTTTTTTCAACAACTGCTGCGCTCTGATAAAGAGCTAAATTACTGCTTAGTAAAATTTCTTTGTCTTTAAAGCTGTTGCTTATCAAATTTATGCCTGGTATTGCCAGATAGACTGCCAGACCTGCTAAAATAACTCCGCTAATTGTTTTAAATAATTTTTTTGCTGTTTTTTTCGGTTTGCTTTTTTCTATTTCAGCTTGGATTAAAAACTGCAAATCTTCGGAATCAATTGATTTTGGTCTGATAATAAGCGGAGGAAAAATATTTTCAGACAAAACTTCTTTAAATTTCTGCTCTTGCTGGTCAAACAAAGCCAGCTCTGTTAAAAGATCGTCGCGCGAGGGCAATTGTTCTGTTTCTATTGGCTTATCCTGCTGCAAAGGCAACAAATCTTCATCTTTTAAGGGCAAAGTTTTGCTGTAATAATCATCATCCATTGGCTGCGAATAAAACTTTTTTTGCAGTTCTTCAAAAAAATCTTCAGACATAGGCAGCTCTTCTATTGTATGGTCTTTGGGATATTCAGGCAATAAGATATTTTTTTCTTCTTCTGTTTCTTTTTCAATCTCTTCTATTACCTGATCAGGACTAGCCGCGATTAGTTTTGCCTTTTTTGCTTTTTTAACATAAAGAGCCCGGCTTATTTTCAACGCGTTTTCTCTTTGTTCAATTTCTCTTTTGGTTTTTGCCTGCCTCAAATCTAAAACCGCCGTTACTTGCTGAATTTTTTCAACATCTAAACTCCCTTTTTTAGTAACGGGCCTGACATCAAACATCTGGCTGTGTATATCTTTAAAGCCAGTCATAATTGTTTAATTATACCACAAAATTTTATAATTTATAAATCCCAAGTGTCTGTTCTGCCATTTTTGACCACTGATAATTTTTTACTCGCTTAAAACCTTGGCTGATTAATTTTTCGCGCAAATGATTATCTTCTATGGCCTGTTTAATCTTTAAAACTATCTGGTCAATATTTTCAGGATCAAAATACAAAGCAGCCGGGCCTAAGATTTCCGGCAAACAGGTAGTATTAGAGCAGACTACTGGACAGCCATAAGTCATCGCCTCCAAAGGCGGCAGGCCAAAACCTTCGCAAAGAGACGGAAATACATAAAGCAAAGCGTTATGATATAAAATACCTAAATCTTGGTCAGGTACAAAACCTGCAAAAATTATTTTCTGCCTCATTTCTGCCAAAGAAAAATAAGACAGATTCTTCAAGCGCTGATAAAAATAATCCATCTCCCCCACCAAAACCAGCTGCAAATCGCAATACTTCTTATCGCCAGCCAGTTTAGAAAAAGCAATAATCAGTCTTTCCAAATTTTTATGCGGATAAGCATTTCCCACATATAAAAGATAAGGTTTAGTAATATTTAATCTGTTTGTATCTTGTATCTTGGTTTTTGAAAGTTTTAAATTTGGTCCTCCTTCATAAATCACTTTAATTTTGTCAGGCCTGATATTAAAGTGCCTTAGGATATCCTGTTTAGTATAATTAGAAACCGCAATAATTTTTTTCGCTCTTTTAACTGCAAGCCGAATAACCGCTTGATAAGCCAGATTTTTTATAAAATAACGGAAAGGCCCTAAAGACGAAGCCCTTCTGGTGGGAAATTTTTTCAAAACCAAATCGTGAATAGTCACTATAAAAGGCCCGAAATACAAAACTGGAAAATTAAAATGAGGAAAATGCATCAAATCAATTTTTTGCTGCCATATTCTAAAGGGCAAAAAAATCTGCTCTTTTAAGCTGTACCAGCGATAATCTGCCAATACTTTTTTAAAATTGGGATTTTTAGGCTGAAATTTATCCCAGTTATCTTTTCTTAAAAAAATTATATACTGATTATATTTATCTATTTGCTCCAGCCCTTCAACTAATTTCTGCACATATCTGCCCAGGCCTTTTTGCCTCGGCCCAAAAAACCGCGCGTCAATACCGATTCTTATTTGATTTTTTTGAGACATTTTATTTTCCTAAAATTACTTTTAAAGTCTCTTGAGCGCATTTTTGCCAGGAGAACTTTTTGGCCTGTTCTATTCCCTTTTGCATTAAATACGCTCGGACTTTTTCATCAGTCAAAGCTATTTCCATGGCCCAGGCCAGTTCATCTATATTATAAGGATCAATCATAACAGCGCCTGCGCCGACAACTTCAGGCAAAGAGGAATTGTGCGAAACAATAGTGGGAATGCCGCAAGCCATGGCTTCCAAAGGCGGAAAGCCAAAACCCTCAAAAAATGACGGGTAAACAAAAACCGAAGCTAAGTTATAAAGATAAGGTTTGTCATCTTCTTCTACAAAGCCGGTAAAAATTATATCTTTATTATATTTTGAATTTTGGGCGCTTTTAAAAATATTTTTATAAAGCCAGCCTTTGGTTCCGGCAATAACTAATTTTATTTTATGACGATGCCTTATAAGCTCAAAAGCTTTAATCAGCCCAATTAGATTTTTTCGCGGCTCTATCGTTCCAAAATATAAAATAAATTCATCTGGCAAATTGTATTTTTGTCTGATTTGATTATTTGATTTAATCGGCTTAAATTTATCGTTAATCCCGGAATAAATCACCTTTATTTTTTCGGGATTTATATTATAAATATTTATTAAATCCTGTTTTGTGGACTCTGAAACCGCAATAATCCGGTCAGCTTTTTCTGCTTCTTGCCGGGTATTCATTAAAAAATCATGCCAAAGCCGTTTGCGCCAGGAAAAAAATTCCGGGAAATGCTCAAAAGACAAATCATGAAAAGTAATGATTTTTCTACAGTTTTTTGACAAAGGCGCGGCAAAAAAATGAGGATTAAAATAAACATCAAGGCCTTTTATAAAAATATTAAAATTATATAATTTGACATTGGCCAAAGCCAGCCAGGGAAAATCTAATCTTTTTTTGCTAAAAGCATTATAAAAAAGCCGGTAATTTATTGATCTGTCCAAAGGCAAAAGACATGAAAGCAAATTCAAAGCATACTCCTCCATTCCAGTGCGGGTGCCGCGCGCCAATACCCTGATGTCAATGCCGATAGTCATAGTTTTTTTCTACAAAATCTTTAATCTTTCTTTTAAAAACCTCTTGATCAAAAGCCAAGGCATACTGGCGGATAATTCGAGGATTAAAATCTTGAGGCCTGAATCTTTTTAAAGCAGCGATTAAGCTTTTAGCGGTCTGCTGCTTAAAAAAAAGGCCTGTTATTCCCTCTTTAACTGTTTCCATTACGCCGCCGCTCTGATAAGCGATCACCGGCCGGCCAGAAGCCATTGCTTCTATAGCCGTAATGCCAAAATCTTCTTCCTGCGGAAAAATAAAAGCCTGGCACTGAGCATAATATTTTTTAAGCTTTTGGTCAGAAACCAGGCCTATAAATTTAATATTTGAATTAGACATTCTCTGTAACTTTTTTCTTTCCGGCCCGTCGCCGATCACCATCAAAGGCCAGCCCAAATGATTAAACGCTTCTATGGCTAAATCAAATCTTTTATAGGGCAAAAAACGGCCAGCTAATAAAAAATAATCTTTTTTATCAGGGCTGATGTAAAATAAATCAGTTTTTACCGGCGGATAAATAACTTCGCAGTCCTGATGATAGTATTTTTTGATACGTCTGGCTACAAAGTTTGAATTAGCAATAAATTTATCAACCCGCAGCGCTGCCTGTTCGTCCCAAAGCCGGATATAATTCATAAAAAAAGGAATAACTTTTTTAATAAAACTGGGATAGCCGAATTCTTCTATGTATTTATGGCTGTCATCCCAGGCATAACGAATCGGCGTATGGCAATAACAGATATGCAGAGTAGAAGGCCGAGTAATTACTCCTTTGGCATAACTGGCCGAATCTGAAAACACCAAGTCAAATTCAGACAAATCAAACTGCTCAATGGCCAAAGGCATCAGCATTAAAAAAGAACGGTGATGAGATTTTAAAAAAGGGATTTTCTGCAAAAAAGAAGTATAAATTCTGCGGCTGGCAAAAGCATAACCGGTTTTTTTCTCATCATAAAGCAAGGTATAGATAGGCGCTTTCGGAAATACCTGACAAAGCGCCTCTAATACTCTTTCTGCTCCTCCATATTGATTGAGATAGTCATGAACCAAAGCTACGCGCATTAGACCGCTGATCTATCCCTCCATAAAATCTTTAAAGTTTTTAGAAAAATTTTAAAGTCCAAAAATAAAGACCAGTTTTCTATATAATAAGTGTCGAACTTAACCTCGTCTTCAAAAGACAAATCAGAACTGCCTGACACCTGCGCCATGCCAGACATGCCCGGTTTGATAGCCAAAACTTTTTTATGATGCCTGGCATATTGGGATACTTCATCCGGCTGGTGGGGACGAGGACCTATCAGGCTCATATCTGCCTTAAGCACATTAGCCAGCTGGGGAAATTCATCAAGACGATATTTTCGCAAAAAATGCCCTGATTTTGTAACACGCGGATCATCTTTCATCTTAAACAGCGGACCGTCTTTTCGCTCATTATATCTTAATAGATCCTTTTTTAAGTCTTCTGCGTCCTTAATCATAGAACGAAATTTATAAAGATCGAATTCATGTCCCTGGGACATTCTTTTAAGCTTGACAAAAACCGGACCTTGGGAATCAATTTTTATCATTAAAGCAATCAGAGCAAAAAAAGGCGAAAGTATTGCAAGGCCTGATAAACTGACAATAATATCAATCAATCTTTTTACAATTTTGCCCCAGCCGTCTAAAGCGGTTCTTTTCAACTCTACCAGCGGCACGCCGCCTACTGCCTCTACAAAAGTATTTGATGTCAGAGTTTGAAATAGATTCGGCACAAATCTAAAACCGAGATGATTTTCTTCGCAAAAATCCACCAAATCTATAATTGTTTCTTTAGGCCAATCCGGGTCAGCTAAGATAATTTCTTCAACGCTGTCTTTACCGACTCTTTTTTTAATCTGGTCTAAATCCGGCTCTGTTAAGTTGTCAATCACCAAAAAGCCCAAAGCAGGCTCTTTTTTAAAGCTTTGGATTATTTTTCGGCTGATATCATCTTTGCCGATTACCAAAACCCGATGAATAAAAAATTGATATTTTTTTATCAAATAGGCCTGAATTTTACCGAACAAATAACGGCCGAATGTCACAAAAATAATTATCAAAAACCAGCCGGCTAAAATCAAAAAGCGGGAATCAAACCATTCCCGCCGCACAAAAATATAAAAAACCAAAACCATAATGCCGGCTGACACGGCAATGGCAATTTTAAAAAAATCTTCAACAGCTCTGCGCATTGGCCTGATCTGGTATAAGCCGACTAAAGCAAAAATTATCAGCAGAAACAAGGCAATAAATATTGCTAAAATCAAATATCTTTCAAAAGGCAAATTCAAATAAAATAAAACAGGCCTTAATTGGCTGATCCAATCGCTGGTCCGTAAAAACCAGGCAGCCAGCCCTGCTGTCAAAATCATCAAAAAATCCAAAGGCACTAGCAAAGCGGTAAATGTAAGTTCAGATTTTCTCATAATGCTTATATTCTAAATAATTTTGGCTTAAAAATCAATCTGTTTATAAAAAAAAGATAACCTCTGATAGAGGATTATCTTTTTAAAATTTTATTTCTGCCTAAATTATTTTGCTAAAAAATCTATAATATTCTGAAACAGCTGGGAAATAGCAGAGGTAAAACTCAAAACTGAAGAATTATTCATGGCAGAACCTGTCAAAATAGAAAATGTATTATCAGATTCGTCATAAACTTCGCTGTCCCAATCCTCTATTTTGATTTTATAATCGCTGCCTGCTGGAATATTTCTTGGCGTCCAATAGCCTGTTTTTGTGCCAGAACTGCTGGAGCTTTTGCTTGTCAAATACTTAATTCTTTTTCCGCCCTTATATAAACTAATCATTACTAGTTTTATGTTTTTTCCTGATTGCCAGGTAATTGTTTGCTGCTTGCCCGCTGTCCATACTTCTCCGCCGTTAGGAGTAATAATTTTTATCCCGTTTTCAGAAGGAGGCGGCACAATCGAGCCGGCAGAACCGACACACTGTGAAAATTCTGAACATTTATTGCTGGCATTGCACGCCCTGACCTTTAAAGAAGCGCTGGCAAAAATTGGCACACTGTTCCATTTATATGACAAATATAACTTTGAGTTTTCATACTTCGGACTGCCGCTGCAGTTGACATTAGTATAAGCTAAGTAATTATAATAGGCTGTACCAACATTATTCCATGTCCATTTTACTGAAAAGCTGTCTCTTTCCACGCTTGCTGTCGGCGCCGATATTACGCCAGGAACGCCTTCTACCGGAGTCGTAGCTGACACAGAACTTGACTTGCTTGAAACATTCTGCGCCGCGTCAAAAGCATCTACCTGATATGTATATTTGGTCCCTGGACTTAAATTCTTACTTAAAAAACTAACGCCTAAAGTCACAATATTGCCATTGCCGCACCAGCTGCCATTGCAATAAACATTGTAGCCTGCTACTCCCACATTGTCCGTAGACGGATTCCAGCTAAGATTGATTTGAGTCGGAGAAACAGCAATCGCTATCAAACCAGTTGGCGTGGATGGCCGAGTAGTGTCTTGTGTTGCGCTGGTTTTGACAGAAACGCAGGCGCTGGCGCTAGAACAGTTATTTCCGCTACTATCAGCGCAAGCTAATATTCTAGCTGAATAAGGAGTATTGGCAGTCAGGCCGGTAATTACTTTGTTAGTAGCAGCGGTAACGGGATTCTGACTATAAGTACCTGGACAAGAGCTTTCTTTATAAAACAAAAGACGATAAGACTTGGCATTAGCAGAAGCGTTCCAAGTCCAGGTTAATGAAGTGTTATTGCCAATGCCTTTTAAGCCAGTCGGCGCAATTGGCGTCAAAGCCGCTGTAGTGGCTGAAACAGAGCTTGATTTATCAGAAACATAGCGCGCTGCGTCAAAAGCATCTACCTGATAAGTATATTTGGTTCCCGGGCTTAAATTCTTGCTTGAAAAAGTAACGCCTAAAGCCGCAATAGTGCCATTGCCGCACCAGTTGCCATTGCAATAAACATTGTAGCCTGCTACTCCCACATTGTCCGTGGAATGATTCCAAGCCAGATCAATTTGAGTTGAAGAAACAACAGTAGTTTTTAAGCCAGTGGGCTTGGATGGCGCAGCGGTATCTGTCGATGGATTTACTTTAAGAACTCCCTTAACGCAGCTATATGGACTGGCAACTATTTCTACATAAACCTTGTTGTTAGCGCCGCAGTAATATTCCTGCAAGCTGCAGCCTTGACCGCTGCAGCTATTTTGTATGCCGACAGCTGTCATATAACAGCTGTCAGTTTTAGTCTGATCATTATCCTGCGCAGTGCCTTGAACACTGTAGTTTTTTCCTCCGTCGCTGTCAGTACAAGCCGCAGCAGCAGAGGCAGTTTGAATTCCGATTATTGCTATGCCTAATATTAAAACTCCTAAAATTATCGCGTATATTCTTTTAGGCATATTTTTTTCAACTATTTAAGCAAATATTTAATTTCTATTAAAAAATCTGCTATTTATAGCGAATGTTATTATTTATATCTTGATATTATTATACCATTTTTTTTTCGCAATGCCCAAAATTAAACTGTGGATAACTTCCATTTTTGTCCAAAACTTGTTTTGGCGACAAAAATGAGAACCGAGCATATAAATATATATGCTTGGTTTAAAAAACCCCTGATAATTTTATCAGGGGTTTTAAAAAGTATTTTTACCTTATGGCCGAGCGCTCTGGATAAGCATCAAGCTCTGTCCGGCTGATTAAAGCGACTCTTGACCAGTCAAAATGATTTCTCTCAAAGGCCCGAAGAGTCTTTATCCATCTTTTTTTGCCATTGTCTAATTTATACACTTTTCCATCCCCTTCAGCGCGAACCAGATTATTTTCCTCGTAATAGCTTAATTCCTTTGAAGATATCTCTATCACATCTTCCCAGTTATTGCCGTATGATTCAAAAACTTCCTGACTAGGTATGTATCTTACAAGACCCATATCAGTCAGATAATAAACCTTATTGCTATTTTCTGATTTCAGCAAATAGACCTTAGGATAAGAATCTAATTGCCCTTGGCTGACCTGTTTTATGTCAGACGGTTTATAACCCAAAGCTTTAAAACCCTCAACAGTCGTAATCCAAAGCTTTCTAGCCTGAATAATGCGATAGACTTTATAATCGCCTTGAGCCCGCACTACTTCTGCTTCAAGTTCAATTCTTTGCTGCCCGATTGTGAAAAAACCGCTGCTAAAGCTTTCTTGTGTTTCTATTTGCGAACTTGGCGACGGTATCTTATAAATGGCTCTGATTTTAAAATATTTATAAGTATTAAGATGCTGGCTGATGCTGTCAGGCAAGGTATATTGATATCTGTCAAAGCTTAATTTAGCATTGACCGGATGATCATAAGCAATCGGGATTACGATACTGGGGCTTGCTTCGTTTTCTGTTTGATAGCCGATTAAAGCCAGATTAATCTTATCAACAATCAAATGCTGGTTCCAGCCGATATTATAAGTTTGCCCCGGGCTCCAAACAAGCCCGTGCCAGGGCTCGGTGACTAAAATATATTTATCAGATGGATAGAAAAAATTTCCAAAAATCTTGCCATGGACAGAAGGCTTTGAATCTGATTTCTGGCCAGAAATGCCTGACCTGAAAATATTAGAACTGCCGAATATTACTCTGAATTTTTCCATATCAGCGGTTTGAGCCAAATCGCCTCTGATAGTCAAAGTCTTTGAGCCGTTTTTCGGAATATAAAGATTGAAATTCTCAAAGATAATTTCGCCATTGGCCGGATTTACGCCTTGGCCGATTTTGCCAAGCTGTGTTTCACTGTCATAAAGCCGAAAATTGTTAAGCTCGCTTGAGCTTGCCGGCTCCAAGTTATTTTTTTGGACATTAAAACGCAGAGATGAAATTTTCAGCCCGTCTGCGCCTAATACATCTAATTTAAATTCCAGCATTGTCAAACCTCTGGAATTATTGATTACTTGCCCGCCGTTAGGATTATTAGGGCCCGCGGAAACATTCATTGTAAAATTGCCGTCAGCCGCTACCAGCGATGAAAGATTATCAGAAATATTCCACAAAAAAAACAGGCCGATAATAAATATTGAAATAGATGCGATAATTATTTTTTTAGCCAAAGTTTTAGGGTTATTTTTAGATACTGATGTTTTACGCCTATTTAAAATGTTTGTCAATAGCAAAGACAGCCCAAAAGGGCTGTCTTAATATCATCTTATGAAATCATTTATTACTCTATAGCAGCTGCTTCTGGATAGGTATTAAGCTCTGTCTGATTAATAGATGAAACCCTTATCCATTTATACCCGTTTTTATCAAAAGCTTCAGCTGTTTTTATCCATCTTTTATTTCCGTTTTCCAGCTTGTATACTTTATAATCTCCTATCGCCTTAATTAATTCATTGTTTTCAAAAGCATTTAATTCTATATCTGTTACTTCAACTATATCTTCCCATTTATTGCCATAAGAATTGAAAACTTCGGGATTAGGAATATGTCTTTTAAGGCCAGAATCAGTAATATAATAAACTCCTTGATTATTAGCGCTTTTAAGCAGCTTAGCTTCAGGATATTGACTGGCTTCAGTTCCGCTGACTTCCTTGATATCTTCCCATTTTAGTCCTTGGGCGTTAAAGGCAGAAATAGTCGGCACCCAAATTCTTTTTCCATTAACAATTTTATAAACTTTCTGCTGGCCAATGGCCCGCAAAAGATTAGCTTTGGCCTCAAGATAATCCGCGTATGCCTGAATAACCGGCGAATCCACTTTTTCTATTTTGTCCCATTTATAACCCTTGCTATTAAATTCTTCTGCTGATTCAATCCATTTCTTTTTACAGCTAATAATTACGTAAACTTTGGGATCGTTTGGTAATTTAATTAATGTTCCATCAGGAAAACATTCTGAAGGCGGTGGAATTACAGGAGGTGGAGTTATAGTATAAGAAACAATATCAAAACTATTATCGCTTTCATCAGAAATCGTTTCGTCAGAATTGGAAACTTTAATCTTATATGAACCACTAGGGATTTCAAAATTAGAAGAACATGGATTTGACACAGTGCAATTAAGAATTGTCCAGAAATAAGAGCCGGAATTAGGTGCGGCTGATGCAATCGTTCTTACTTCGTTTGAATTTGAAGACAATAATGAGATTTTAACTGCACCACTGGTTAATAGATTTGATGAAGACCATTTGATTGCTTGAGTCGTCCCTTTCTGCCATGTTTCCCCTCCATTGGGAGAGGTGACGGCTATGGAAGAAGTATTTGAATTAATAATATTAAAAGATAAATCGCTTAAATCAATATGATTCATTCCTGTGGCTGGATCAAATTCTTCAACTTCTATCTTATAAGACCCTTCTGAAATAGATGTTGGCACAAGCCAAGAATATTCAGCACTTGAAGGAATAGTTGATGAAATATTTGTTTTAGTAGGACCGTAAAGCAATAAATCCTTACCAGGAGAAGCAGAACTACCAATAAGAAAAGGTTCGCCTGGCCCAAGAAGATGAAGCGATACCTCTATATTGCTTTTTCCGGCTAATTCTGAATCATGATTCCATTTTATTATATGGGTTGTTCCCCTAACCAAAGATTCTCCGCCATTGGGAGAAGTGACGGTAACAGCAGAAATGACACTTGGATCATTTTCAGTATTATAAGCAATCTTAATTTCGCTGATTACTGGCGTATTTTGAGTCGCGTTTGTCCATAAGCTTGCTTTCCATCTTAAATCATAACCTGGATAAGCAAAAACATATTCTGAATTGGGCATTACTTGCGTCCAATGCTGACCGCCGTCAGCTGACAGATAATAAGCAATACCCATATTGCCCGTCATATTCTGACTGGCTGTCAAAGTAGCTTTAATAATCTTTTTAGCAGTGATATTTATTTTCTTTGACTGTACTATATTCGTGCTTTCATAGCCGTAATCATTGACTAAATCTAATATTGGGACAGTTGTTCCGCCTGCTATAAAAAATGGATTATATGTAGTTTGGTATTGAGAAGCTATTGTTTCTATGTTTGCGCTTCTAAAATCAGAGAAAAAATCAAATATATCCATCACAATAGAATTATTATCATCATACCTTAATAAGTGCCTATAATATGCGCCACCATTAATAAGCCATGAATTACCTGTCCAATAAACTGATGGAGAAAAAATATCATTAACAGTAATAAAATTACTAAATTTTGATGATAGATCAGAAAAAGTAGCGCCATCGTATTTATAGACTTTAATCGGACTATTACCTCGAACTATCAGCCAATAATTACCGTTCCAGGCAATATCAAAAAAACTCGGCCCTCCGCCTACAAACATATTATCTTCAGTTATTTTAGTAAAACTCGAACCATCATATTTATATATTCTTCCAATATAATTACTTGATTCAGATGGCATATATCTTGTACCTGCAACTAACCAGTAACTACCGTTATAAGAAACCTTTGGATCGCTTGCTATTGCATTAAAATCAATATTACTGCTTAAATCCGTAAATACTTTTCCATTATAACTGATTAATTTACCATTTCTGCTAGTGATGAGACATTGATAATTATTACATGAAATATCGGAAATTGTATCAAAATTCAAACTCAATAAATCAGAAGACAAATCATAAAATATATTTCCTTGCATTTTATTTAATTTTCTTTCCGTGCCATTAAAGTATCCGCCGCCAAATAACCAATATGGACCTTCGTATAAATTTGACCAGTTGCTTGATTCATCGATAGCTACAATCATTGGATTTAATCCACTGGCATTATTAAAACCTACGAGCTGATTTGATTTGTCCTCAAAAGAACTAAAAGCGCCTGATGGGATCAAGTTTAATGATGATGTTTTAGCGCCTCCACCACCGCCTATCATTTGAATATAATTATTATTTGCGATTGCCTTAGGTATGCCATTAAAATTATTGAAATACGAGCTCCAGTTATTAATTATATATTTTGGTTTTAAAGCAACTTTATGCTCCTGAGTAATCCATTGAGCAGTTGTAACATCATTATCCTTATAAGTTGTAGCGCTGAAATTTTCAGTATAGGTATAGCTTGTAGGTTGCTGGCCAAAAGCTTGAGGAGTATTTAAAGATATCATCTGACTAACTAAAATTGATGCGATAATAAAAATTAATATTTTTTTAGGCATATTTTTTTGCGATTTATTTATATTTTATACCAGACTACTATTAGTTTACCCCCCCCCAGCTGCATAAATCAAGCATCTAGCTGTTAATAACTTTTTCAAAAACCCCTGATTTTAGTCAGAGGTTTATAGTTCTTTGAATTCTTTAATTGAACATCCTGTTGCTTCAATAATATCTTTAAGAGTTTTTCGTTTTATTATCTTGCCAGAGTGACGAGGTACTACAATTACTTTTCCATCGCTGTTTCTTGTCCATACTTCATGACTGCCTTTTGCCTGCCGATAGAATTTAAAACCAACCTTTTTAATTTTTCTAATTATCTGTTTATCGGTAAAGGCTGGAAATTTAGACATAAAACTAAATAGTCACTGCGATATTTAAATCTTTCAGAGCTTTAGCTTTCTCAAAAGGAAAACTAGGAACGATAAATTTTTTAGCGGTTTGTTCTTTTTGATATTTTAAAATTACTTTTATAACATCTTGCAGATTATCAATCGCTTCATCAATAGTATTGCCATCGGCCCAAGCCCCTTGTAAAATTGGACACTTAGCATAAAATCCGCCCTCTTGATGAGGTTCAACTCTAACTGGATAAATATATGTTTTTTTATTTTTCTTTTTATTCATATCTCTTTTTATCTTATTCTTTAACAAGTATTTGTCAATATTAATAAATAAAAAAACTGAGCCCCGTACCATACAATACGGGACAAGCAAGCAATAAGCCGGGTTCTGTATTACCCGTCGAAGCTTTAGCGAAGGCGGGTTTTGTTCCGCCGAAGCTTTAGCGAAGACGGGTATTAAATAGTCATCTATCTGGGTCTGATGTTGCCATCGGACTCAAGCGAGCTACTTTTCACTAACTAAAAATCATAAATAGACTTTTGTTAGGTTTGCTCTTGCACTTAGGTAAGTATTTAGCCGTTTCACTCCCGTATTACTACGGGACTCGCCAAGCACATAACAAGTTATATGCTCGGCGCCTCACCCCTTTCGGGGTTCGACGTCTCTGTTCGCAACTCTTGCCTTGCGGCAGACGGGCGTTACCCGCTACCCTGCTACCTTGATATAAATCAAGGTAAGTGCCCGGACTTTCCTCCCTTTATCAATAAAGATAAAGAGCGACTATCTCGCTTACTTGCCCCGTACTATATAGTACGGGACTTAAATTATCATAATTATATATCTAAACAAATATACTGTCAAGCCAATAAAAAACCTCATCTTTTTGATGAGGTTTTGAGAGTTTTTTTATTTAATCTGATTTTTTATTTTTTTAATATCCCCCTTTAAATCTGGACTAGCCCTGTCTGAAATAGTGTCAGCTAAATTTAAAGCTTTCTCTAATAAGTTTTTATTTATTTTAAGCAAGTCTTTCTGAAAATAAAGTTCTTCTGCCATCTCAGCTAAAATTTCAGCGGCCTGTAGAGTTAGCGCCATATCTTTGCTTAAAATTTCTGTAATTTCAGTTGAATGCTGATAATAAAGACTGGTTAGCGAAAGGCCATTATCAGCTGTTTTTAATTTACTGTCCCGAAAATCCCGAAACAAATCTAATTTCAACTGGTCTTGGCCTAAGACAAAGGCAATCGGACAATAGGTCGTTTCTCCATACTCAACATCTATGGTCTGAAAAGTTATAGTGTAATAATCATAGCCAGAATCAACATTGGCTAAAAAGCAGCTATAATCCATATCCATAGCTAATTTAAAAACAGCATCTGGGCGAAAACCATCAGCTATTCCCCAGCTATTTAACACTATCCAATAAGGAACAGGACCGGTTTGGTCATAGCCGACAATAGTCATAGCATGGCCATATAAAGTATCATATTGGGGACTAAATGGCTTGCCGCAGCTATAATCAAAACTAAATGGCTGATCATCGCCGCTGCTAAAATAACCAAAGAAATTTGACCAGTCATCTGCCAGCATAAATACTACAAATTCAATTGCCATATTTTGGCAAAGCGCTTCTTTAATATTCTGAACTGCCGCATCAATAAAGAGCTCTTTGATTGATTTAATTTTTATAGCGGGAATCTTTGAGACGCATTCGCAGCAAATATTGCTTGGCGCTTGGGGACAAGAATAAATGCTGACATCAGCGTCAGAAAAGCCAGCGTTAAAGTTTGACCATGCAATAACAATTTTTTCCTGGTCATAAAAACTGACAAATTCTTTCAAAAAGCCGCCGCAACAGGCATCGTCAGTGGCTATTTTGCTTAAACAGGAATTAAAAAACTGGACTGAAAGTCTTTGTATTTGTTTTTGTACTCCCAAGGCTGTTTCCAAAATAGCCGTGTCTGCCCAAACCCAGCAATTGCCGCATATTCCTTGATCTCGTTGCTCTGGTATAATCTCCAGATATGTTCTTAAATCTATTGATTTGGGCAAAGCTTCTTGCTGCAGCAATCTTCTTTCTATCTGAAGTTTAGGCAATTCTGCCTGATATTGGCGCAAAGTTTCTAATTGCTCAAAATCAAATTGCATTAGCGGATAATCCTGTGCCATTCCTTTTTCGCTAAATCCAAACATTAATATTAGAAATACTATTTTTCTTATCATATCTGCCTCCCAAAAAATGTTTTTTTATTTTTCCGCGTAAAGAAATATTAAAGCGCTTACTTGGTCGCCTGCTATTTGATTGTTTATGCCATATTCCTGATTTATCTTGATAGATTTTTCAAAAGGCACTGCTTCAGCAATAAATAGTTTATGAGCTGCCAATTCCATTATGATCTGATAATTAAATAATTCTTCTGAAATTTTAAATTTTGTCTTTGAAGCAATGGCTGAAAAATACATATCAAAAATAGAGCCTATTAGATACCAGCCAGCGTCAAATAATTCTTCCATGCCAGTATAGGCAAAAACCGGCGCTTCCTGTCCATCCGCATAAATTGTCATATCGCCTTCCATAAAAACACACGCCGGGTCAGCCAGATTAAAAGGCCAAAATTCAACGCCGAAATGGCTGATATTTAAAACTATGCCTGCAAGATGTCCTTTGCCTTGAAAATCAAGCAAAACTATATCTTTATCTATTTCGGTCTTTTTTTCCGTCCAAACAGTTTTTAATCTTGAAGAATCAGTCTGCCTTATCATATCCTGATAAGCAATTTTGATTTTTAAGGGAATTTGACTGCGGCCTAAATTTTCTATTTTAATTTTTGCTTTTTCAAAAGGCATGGGAAAATAATTGTAATAATTTCCCAGAAACAAAGACCTGTATTTTTGACTGTGCAAACCGCCGCCAAAAAACATTTTAAAAGGCGCTCTTATGCCGGGCATATCATCATCATCCCAATAAAATTCCAAATAGACATCCTTTAAAATTTCATAGCTGTCATATTGATCAGCTATAAAGGCTTCAAAACTGGACAGAAATCCGGGTTCTGAAAAATCAAAATAAAAACTTTGGGAATTCGGCTCAAGCAGCAAATCTTTCTCTATTGTTTCCAAATCTTTAATTTGCTTGGGATCTCTGCCCAGATTAAGAAAAATATCCAAAATCTGTTGGTAAGCTTTAAATTCTTTTTCTATTATATCCAAACTAAAGCTTTCTATTTCCGTTTCAGGGCCAAATGTCCGATATATTATGTGATAATAAGCCAGATAAAGATTTTCAACTAAAATCAATGGCCGCTCAATGGTTACTTTAGCTGACTTTGAAAAACTAATCGGAAAATAAAGCACATAACCGCCGCAGGACAATTCATAATCCAGTACAAAGCCATCGCTAAAAAATAAAAAGGAGCCGCTGAATAAATCCAAGATAGGCTGATCAATTATCAAATTATCATCTATATAGATTTTAATGTGCTTATCCCAGTCAAATATCAATAAAGTGACAAAAATTTTTATAATTTCGCCCGGTCCTTGCAAATCCGCCAATACGCATTCCTGGTCTTCTGCTTTGCAGGGACAGACAAAATTTCCCCAATCAATATTGTTATCACGATTATAGCTGGAAATCATTTTAATCTGCTTTTGGCTTGTTTTCGTCATTTGAGGATGCCTGATGCTTTCCAAAAACCCGCTTAAACCATAAAACGCTTCTTGACCGTAAACTGCCTTAAGGCAAAAAACCGAACTCATCACCAAAACAAACAGTAATATCTTTTTCATGCTTTTCTCCCTTTCTGCAAATATTTAATTTTCAAAGACCTATCCTCTTTAGCCCCTTTTATACCTCACTCATCATTTTTTGTCAACAAAAAAACCAAAATTTTATTTCCTGAGCTTGTCGAAGGATAAAATTTTGGCTTGAAAAACAGCCAATTATGCCTTCGATAAACTCAGGTAATAATTGGCTTCGGTTCAAATTAGACTAATTCTTTTTTCTAAAATCCAGGCAAAGAGGTATTTCTGTCCTGCTGGTCTAAGGCTTGGTTGACAAGCGCATCTGCTGCTTGATTTTTGTCGCGAAAAATATGCTCGAAGCTGACTTGTTTGAAATCCAGCATCAAGTTCCAGATTTTAATAAATAATTTCTGGATATTTTTTTCTTTTAATTTATACTGGTGGTTTAACTGCTTGGACAGAAGCTCGCTGTCAACTTTTATTAAAACTTCCATTTCTTTTGTTTTTTTCTTGCCGAATAAAAGTTTTACTTTTTTCAAAGCAAAAATCACGGCCTGATATTCTGCTTCGTTATTAGTGGCTTCTCCTATCGCTTCTGAATATTTTTTGATCACTTCTTCTTTGTCATTGCAAATTACCGCTCCAACGCCAGCTGGCCCCGGATTTCCTCGTGATCCACCATCGGTATAGATTATTATTTTCATAGATAGAAGACCCTTCGACTTCGCATCAGCTTCGCTGATGCTTCGCTCAGGGAATAATCAAATATTGCCTGAGCGGAATGAGCGAAGCGAATGAAGTCGAAGGCATCCGTATATATGATATTGCCTGAGCGGAATGAGCGAAGCGAATGAAGTCGAAGGCATCCGTATATATGATATTGCCTGAGCGGAATGAGCGAAGCGAATGAAGTCGAAGGCATCCGTATATATGATATTGCCTGAGCGGAATGAGCGAAGCGAATGAAGTCGAAGGCATCCGTATATATGATATTGCCTGAGCGG